>Ga0105045_10002746_pt1 | contig 14949 bp, 14 predicted proteins | sample MAT02_FD_78089 | JGI IMG/M metagenome (GOLD analysis project Ga0105045, IMG submission 78089) | Freshwater microbial communities from Lake Fryxell liftoff mats and glacier meltwater in Antarctica - MAT-02 (megahit assembly) | ecosystem: Environmental > Aquatic > Freshwater > Ice > Liftoff...
CGGGCGAGCTTATGTAGCCGGGCCGGTTTAAAGTGCAGTTCAGGCCCAAAAATCTGTTCGTCGGGGACAAAACTGACCGAGGTGCCGCGCCGGTTGGGCGTACCGCCAAGATGCTCAAGCGGGCCAAGCGTAATCCCGCGCGAGAATTTCTGACGGTAAAGCTCACGGTTGCGCGCGACTTCAACGACGGTATCGGAGGAGAGCGCGTTGACGACGCTGACCCCCACGCCGTGCAGCCCGCCGCTGGTTGCATAGGCCTTGCCATCAAACTTGCCGCCCGAATGGAGGGTCGACAGGATCACTTCAAGCGCTGACTTGTCCGGGAATTTGGGGTGCGGATCGACCGGGATACCGCGGCCATTGTCAATGATCGTCAGTCGATTACCGGGCTCCAGCGTGACTTCGATCCGCGTTGCATGTCCGGCGACTGCTTCATCCATCGCATTGTCGAGCACTTCGGCGGCGAGATGATGGAGCGCGCGCTCATCGGTGCCGCCGACATACATACCCGGCCGCCGCCGAACGGGCTCAAGCCCCTCCAGCACCTCAATCGACGAGGCGTTGTAATCAGCGGAGGCTTGTGTCGCGGCGGCGAACAGATCGTCAGACATGCTGCTGCTATAGGGGTGCGCGAGTCACCGGTGCAAGCGAGCAGTGACGCAAGCGGGAATGCCGATCAGCGGACGCGCGGCCCGCCAAAGGGCAAGGGGGGTGGTGGGCGACGATCCCGACGCGGTAGCTGCGCCTGATAGGCATGGCTGCAATGCGCGACGCAATAGGGGAAGCCCGGGTTAACCTTTTCGCCACAAAAATGGAAATCGGGCTCACCGGGATGGCCAAGCGGCCATTTGCAAATTCTGTCATTGAGATCGAGCAAGGTTGTCTTGTTGACCATTTCGGCCGACGGACGGGCGGGGACAAGCCGGCGCGGCGGGGCAGGGGTGATCGGTGCCTGCTGCTCGCCAGGGGCCTGACGCAAAAAGCCGCCCGGGCCAACCGAGCGCATGATGATGACGGGCGGCTCTTTTGGCAGATCAACCTCGTCAAGCACCTCAACGGCCTCAATCACAGGCGGTGCGACCGGGACGGGGCGGGGCGCGGCAACCTTTGGTTCGGGTGCCGGGGCGGGCGCTGGCTTTGGCGCGGGCGCTGCCTTTGCCTCAGTTTCGTTGGGCTTGACGGGTGACGGACGCGCCTGCAACCCGAGCCTGTGCGCCTTGCCGATCACGGCATTGCGGCTCACGCCGCCCAACCCTTCAGCGATCTGGCTGGCGGTCATGCCCATTTCCCACATCTTCTTCAGCAAATCGATACGCTCGTCGGTCCAGCTCATCCTTGATCCTTACTTCTTATGTCGGGTTGCGGGCAGCCCCAGCAAGCTTTACGCGCCTAATCCATGAGCAACCAGCCCCCAATCGGCGATCATGCCCCGTTCGTCGTCAACGCCCCGGGCGTGCCGACGATCAGGAACGTCAATTGGGGCGGCCTGCGCACCCTATATATCAAGGAGGTGCGGCGTTTCTTCAAGGTTCAGCTGCAAACTGTCTGGGCTCCGGCGATAACGACGCTGTTATTCCTGGTGATTTTCACGGTTGCAACCGGCGGCAAGCGCGCGGTGCATGTCGGCATGGGTGAGGTTTCGTTTGCCGATTTCCTTGCCCCCGGGCTGATCATCATGGCGATGCTGCAGAATAGTTTTGCCAATTCCAGCTTTTCGTTGCTCGTCGGTAAAATTCAGGGAACAATCGTCGATTATCTGATGCCGCCTTTATCAACCGGGGAATTGCTGGCGGCGATGGTCGGGGGCGCGGTGACGCGCGCGGTATGTGTTGGCGGTGCGGTGTTCCTCGCGATGCAATTTTGGCCGGGCGTCCATTTGTTTCCGCAGCACCCGCTGGCAATTATCTGGTTTGGACTGCTCGGCGCGATCATGCTTGCGCTGATGGGCGTATTAACGTCGATGTGGGCAACGAAATTTGATCATGCGGCCGCTATCTCCAACTTCGTGATCGCGCCGCTGTCGCTGCTGTCTGGCACCTTTTATTCAGTCGATAGACTTGCGCCGGCCTTCCGCGCGTTTAGTCAGGCCAATCCGTTTTTCTATGTTATTTCGGGCTTTCGCTATGGCTTCCTGCTTGAAGCCGATTCTAATGTTCTCGTCGGCGGAATTATCGTTTTGGGGATCGACGTGATCCTTGGCCTGCTGTGCTATCAACTGCTGCGGATTGGCTGGCGGCTCAAAAACTGACGAGAGAAAAAATCAGTTTCGAATTGAGACTGACGTTGATAAGCTCCTCACCAGGGGAGAATCAGATGCGGCGCGTCTTTTCGATTGGATTGTTGATCATATTGGCGGCTTGCGGTCGTGCTGAGCAACCCAAGCAAGTGGCAGCGCCCGTTCCGCAGGTCCGCATTGCAACAATTGGCGTTGACGAATCGCCCGCCAACATAACGGGTGTCGGGTCGGTTGCGTTGCGTCGCGAGGCGTCGCTTGGCTTTACCAGCGCGGGGCGGATCGCCCGGTTGACGGTTAATGAGGGCGATCTGGTCCGGCGTGGCCAAGTGCTGGCGGCGCTTGATGTGACAACGGTTGCCGCTGATCTGAAAAGGGCGCGGGCCGAGCGGGATCGGGCGGCGGCAGAATTTCAACGCAGCGCCAATCTGATGGAAAAGGGCTGGATTACCCGGCCCAGGCTTGAAAATGCGCAGGCGTCGCTCCGTGCCGCTGACGCTTCGGTCAGCGCGGCGAGCTTTCAGGCCAGTAACGCAACGATACTGGCCCCTGGCAATGGCGTAGTGCTGTCGCGGGCGGCGGAGCCGGGTCAGGTGGTCGCAGCCGGAACACCGATCCTGGTGATTGGAGAAATCACGAGCGGCTATGTCCTGCGCGTGCCGCTATCGGATCAGGATGCCGCGCATATCACCAGGGGCACACCCGCGACGGTCAGGCTTGCCGCGCTCGACAACCAGAGCCTGGCGGGCCGGGTGACGGAAATCGGTGGTCGATCGGATCAGTCGACGGGGACTTTTGCGGTCGAAATTGGTCTGCCCGAGGATCGTCGACTGAAATCCGGCCAGATTGGCGAGGCGGTGATTGCGTCAACCACGGCGCGTGTTGCCGATATCCGCGTACCGGCCGCCGCCGTGTTTGCGCCGCGTGGGGGCGAGCGGTTTGTGTTTGTGTTTGATCGCCAGACAAGTCGGCTGAAACTGCGCAAGGTTGCGGTTGGTGAGGCCGAGGATAACGGCATTCGCGTGCTGTCAGGTCTGTCGCGCGGTGAGTTGGTGGCAGTATCGCGGGTTGATCGGCTCAAGGACGGGATGAAGATCGAGCCGATCGGGCGCGCGCGATGAACATTACCGCATTCGCGGTCAATCGCTGGCAGGTGACGATGCTCGTCTTCCTGCTGCTGATTACGCTTGGCGCGTCGGCGTTCCTGTCGATCCCGCGCTCGGTTGATCCGCATTTCCCGATTTCGGCAACGGTGGTGACGGTCATCCTGCCCGGCGCGGATGCAGCCGACATGGAAGAAACAGTCGCCAAACCGCTTGAGGATGTGCTGCAAGGCCTTGATCACGTCCGCGACATCAACTCCACCAGCACTGATGGCGCTGCGGTCGTCACGGTCAATTTTGAACATGGCACTGATGCCGAACAGTCGCTCGACCGCGTGGTGCGAGAGGTCAATGCCGTGCGCGATCAGCTCCCTCAGGGGATTCAGCGCATCGCTTTTCGCCGACCGCGCACGACAGAAGCTGGCGTGTTGCAACTCGCTTTGGTCAGCGACGACGCAAATTGGCTGCGCATGGCCAAATATGCCGATGATCTGCGAGACAAGCTGAATGTCGTGCCCGGCGTCCGCAGCACCACGATAGATGCGCTGGCCCGGCCTGAGGTGCGCGTGTCGATTGATGCGGGGCGCCTTGCTGAGGCGCGGTTGCCTGCCTCCGCTGTCGCAAACGCGATCCGGCAGGGCGGGATTGATTTACCCGCAGGCGCGGTCAGCGGCAGCGGGCGACGGTTTAACATTGATGCAGGCGGCGCGTTCCGGACGGTTGACGAAGTCCGCAACATTTCGGTCCGCGCCGGCGATGGCCGGTTGCTGCGCGTCGGCGACATTGCCGATGTCCGTTGGGCAGAGGCGGAACAGCTCCATATCGCCCGGTTCAATGGCCACCGCGCGCTTTTTTTGACGGTGCGGCAAAAGGATGAGGTTGACGCTGGCACCCTGCGTGACGCTCTGGTCACTGCCGTCGCTGGCTTCCGCACGGATATTCCTCCTGACATCAAGCTAGAGGTGGCGTTTGACCAGAGCCGCGACATTGCGCTCAAGCTTGCGCAATTGGCGCGCGACTTTGCGATCGCGCTGGGGCTGGTGCTGATCACGATTTTCCCGCTCGGCTTTCGTCCCTCGCTGATCGTGATGGTATCCATCCCGCTCTCGCTCGCGATGGGGGTGCTGCTGCTCTATCTGCTCGGCTATTCGCTGAACCAGATCAGTATTTCGGGCTTTATCATTTCGCTCGGGCTGCTCGTCGATGATTCGATCGTGGTGACCGAGAATATTGAACGCCACATCCGCGACGGCGATCCGCCAATTACGGCCGCCGTAACCGGCACGCGAGAGATTGGCGCGGCAGTGTTGGGTGCAACCGGGGTTTTGCTCTTCGCTTTCTTGCCACTCACCTTTTTGCCCGAAGGCGCTGGTGATTTTGTGCGCGGCCTGCCGATGGCAGTGATTGCGACGGTTGCAAGCTCGCTCGTCGTTTCGCTGACGATCATCCCGTTCATCGCGAGCCGCCTGCTAAAACCCCATGCGCCCGAGGGTAATGCCCTGCTGCAAACGATTATGGGCGGAATCCAGCGTTTTTATTCGCCGATCCTGCACATGGCGCTTGACCGGCCACGGATCTGGTTCTGGTCGGCGCTGGCGCTTTGCATCGGTGCGTTCGGGCTGGTGCCGGTGCTTGGCTTTAGCCTGTTTCCGTCGGCTGAGACGCCCTATTTCCTCGTCCGCGTCGAAACGCCGGAGGGCAGCAGTATTGCCGCCACCAATCAGGCCGTGCGTCAGGTATCCGCCATCCTCAAGCGCGAGGGCACCATCACCAATCGCATGGAAAATATCGGGCGTGGCAACCCGCAGATTTTCTACAATATTTTCCCGCGTGAAGAGCGCGCGCGTTACGGCGATATCTTTGTCACGATGAAGGAATGGGATGTCCGCAAAAGCCCAGGCGTCATCCGTCGGTTGCGCACGGACTTGAGCCGCTTCCCCGATGCGCGCGTGACGCTCGTCAATTTTGAAAACGGACCACCCGTTGAGGCGCCTGTAGCGGTGCGGGTTCGCGGCCCCGATCTGATTGTGCTGAAAGACTTGTCAGCCAAGGTTGTCGCACAATTGCAGCAGGTAAAGGGCCTGCGCGATATCGACAGCCCGATCGCCTATGACCGCGTCGATCTTGATCTGGGGCTTGACGAAGCCAAGGCCGGATTGCTCGGCGTTGCCCCCGGCGAGGCCCGCCGCGCGGTGCGGCTTGCGATCAGTGGCGAACAGGTCAGCCGTTTGCGCGATAATGAGGGCGATAGCTGGCCCGTGACCGTGCGGTTGCCCATGACCGATAATCAGCCGATTGCAGCGCTACGCCAAGTCTATGTCTCAACCATTGCTGGCGCCAGCATCCCGCTGCTCGAAATCGCGCATCCCCGAATGAAAAGCGTCGCGCCGCAGATCACCCGTTACAAGTTGCAGCGCACCGTGACGATCACCGGCTATAACGAACCGGGTGTGCTGACATCAAAGCTGACGCAGCAGATTGAGAAGCGGCTCAAGACGATTGATCTGCCCAAGGGCTACCGTTTTGAGCTGGGCGGTGAGGCAGAAGCGGCGGCGCGCAACTTCTCGGGGCTCGGGCCGATCATCCTGCTCGCCACCTTCGGCATTATCGGTGTGCTTGTGCTTGAATTTGGCCGCTTCAAGGAAACCGCTGTGGTTGCAGGCGTTGTGCCGCTGGGGACGTTTGGTGGACTCGTCGCGCTGCTGGTGACCGGCAATTCGCTCTCGTTCCTCGCGATCATCGGCTTTGTCGCGCTGATTGGGATCGAGATCAAGAACTCGATCCTGCTCGTTGATTTTACCGCGCAATTGCGGGATCGGGGCATGGGCCTGCGTGAGGCAATCGAGAAAGCCGGCGAAATCCGCTTCCTGCCGGTGTTGCTCACTTCGGTGACGGCAATTGGCGGCCTGTTACCGCTCGCGCTCGGTGGCTCCGCGCTCTATTCGCCGCTCGCCTGGGTCATCATTGGCGGGCTGGTGAGTTCGACTTTCCTGAGCCGGATCATCACACCCGTCATGTATCTGCTCGCAGTTCGCGGGGATGAGGGCCGGGCCGTGGCGGCGAAGGCGCAGATGTCTGCGGCTGGCTGATGTCAGTCTTTCAGGTGACCAGGTCCAGCGCAGGTGTTGCGCAACCCCCTGTCACACCGTAAATGTCCACGTCAGGCGACCTGCTTGGGTCGCCTTTGTCGTTTCCAAGGAGAAGTTTGATGCCGATCACCCCGCTCATGCCGGTTTATCCGCGGTGTGATGTGCGCCCGGTGCGCGGCGAGGGCTGTTACCTGATCGGTGAGCGTGGCGAGCGGTATCTCGATTTCGCCAGCGGCATCGCGGTCAACGCGCTTGGCCATGGCCATCCGCATCTGGTGAAGGCGATTGCCGATCAGGCAGCGACGTTGATGCACGTCTCCAACCTTTATGGCAGCCCGCAGGGCGAGCATCTTGCCAAGCGGATCGTCGAGCACAGTTTTGCCGATACCGTGTTTTTCACCAATTCAGGCGCCGAGGCCGTTGAGTGCGCGATCAAGACCGCGCGCCGCTATCATTATGCCAATGGCAATCCGCACCGCCACACGCTCATTACCTTTAACAACGCCTTTCATGGCCGGACCATGGGCACGATCAGCGCGACCAACCAGGCCAAGATGCGCGACGGGTTTGAGCCATTATTGCCGGGCTTTGGTTATGCCGCATTCAATGATCTGGACGCTGCGCTCGCGCTGATTGATGAGAACACCGCCGGTTTCATGGTCGAGACGATTCAGGGTGAGGGTGGTGTTTCGGCCGGGACGGTCGAGTTTATCCAGGGCTTGCGCAAGGCGTGTGATAAGCACGGGCTGTTGCTCGTGTTGGATGAGGTCCAGTGCGGTTATGGCCGGACCGGCAAGATGTGGGCGTATGAGCATTACGGGATCGAGCCCGATATCCTGGCCTCTGCAAAGGGTATTGCAGGCGGCTTCCCGCTTGGCGCGTGTCTGGCGACGGAGGAAGCGGCCAAGGGCATGATGTTTGGGACGCATGGCTCGACCTATGGCGGCAATCCGCTCGCGATGGCGGCGGGTGAGGCGATCCTTGATGTCATCACCGAACCCGGTTTTCTCGATCATGTCGCATCGATGGGCGAACGGCTCCGCTCGGCGCTTGAGCAGATGATCCCCAATCATGATGACCTTTTTGACAGCGTGCGCGGCAAGGGGCTGATGGCGGGCCTCAAGCTGAAGGATAGCGCGGTCGCGCGCGATTTCGTTGGGCATCTGCGTGACCATCACGGATTGCTGACAGTGGCGGCGGGCGAAAATGTCGTGCGCATCCTGCCGCCTTTGATCATCGACGACAGCCATATCGCTGAGTTTGTGCAGAAGCTGAGCGCGGGCGCCCGCGCCTACGCAACGCCGGTCGCGGCCTGAGGCAATGACGCACCGTCACTTCCTCAACCTCGCTGATGCGGGGCCGGATGGCGTTGCTGCGATGCTGGCAGATGCGCTTGATCGCAAGGCGGCGCGCAAGGGCTGGCCGAAGGGCAAGGTCGATGCAGATGCGCCGCTTGCGGGCCATGTGCTGGCGATGATCTTCGAGAAAAACTCGACCCGCACACGCGTATCGTTTGACATGGCGATCCGGCAGCTTGGGGGCAGCAGCATCGTAATGGACGCAGGTGGCATGCAGCTTGGGCGTGGAGAAAGCGTGGCGGATACCGCGCGGGTCCTGTCGGGCTATATCGACGCGATCATGATCCGCACTGATGATCACGCCAAGGTTGAGGAGATGGCGCAGTTTGCGAGCGTCCCCGTCATCAACGGCCTGACTGACTTGTCGCACCCCTGCCAGATCATGGCGGATCTGCTGACGATCATTGATGCTGGCAAGCCGTTGCCGGGGCTGAAGGTGGCGTGGCTCGGTGATGGCAATAACGTGCTGTACTCGATCGTCGAGGCGGCTGCGCTCATGCATTTCGACGTCATCGCTGCCTGTCCGCAAGGGTTTCAGCCCGATGACTCAGTGGTTGCACTCGGCCAGGGTCGCGCCCGAATTGTCGGTGACCCGCGCGAGGCGATTGCAGATGCCGATGTCGTCATCACTGACACGTGGATATCGATGGGGCAGGACCATGCCAATACGAAGCTGGCTGCGATGATGCCCTATCAGGTCACACCCGCGTTGATGGCGACCGCCAAGCCCGACGCCAAGTTCCTCCACTGCCTGCCCGCGCATCGTGGAGAAGAAGTGACGGCTGATGTGATTGACGGGCCGCAATCGCTGATCTGGGCGGAGGCGGAAAACCGGCTGCATGCGCAGAAATCAATCCTGCGCTGGTGCTTTGGGCAAATCGGTTGATCGCGCCGTTATTGATCCCCACGTGCGTGATGCCAACGCGCACTGATATCGCATGCCACACTGCACATGCGCGCCGCACGACACCCTGTCTTCCGTTAGGGTGACGGAGTTTACGATGATGACCGACCAGATTACCGACGTTGATCGCGCACTGGGCTTCACCTTGCCGGACCGGCATGCGCGCGGCCGTATCGTCCGGCTTGGCCCGGTGCTTGACGCGATCCTGTCGGCGCATGCTTATCCAGCGCCAATCGAGGCGCTGCTCGCTGAGGCGCTGACGCTGACCGCGCTGATCGGATCTACGCTGAAGAACGCGGGCGGGCAGCTGACGCTTCAGACCCAGACCGAAAATGGCGTCATCCAGCTGCTGGTGTGCGACTATAAGGGTGGCGAACTGCGCGGTTATGTGAAGTTTGACGCTGACAAGCTCGCTGATCAGCCCGAGCAGCCCAGCCTTTTTGCGCTGTTTGGCACGGGCTATCTGATGATTACCTTTGATCAGGAAACGTCGGGAGAGCGCTATCAGGGAATCGTTCCGCTTGACGGCGATACGCTGGCGGCGGCTGCTGAGCATTATTTTGTGCAGTCGGAACAAATCCCGACGCTGATTCGCGTCGGCCTTTCGCGGGGCAATCATGGCGGGCATCATGCGGGGGGGCTTTTCCTTCAACATTTGCCGGAAGGGGAGGAGGGGCGCGACCGCATCCATACCCGGCTCGACCATCCAGAATGGGCCGATGTCGCAATGCTCGGCGGAACGACGGGGGCCGATGAACTTGCAGACCCCGAACTTGCCTTAGAGACGCTTGTTTGGCGCTTGTTCAACGAAGAAGACGAGGTGCGGCTGCTGCCCTCCCTGTCGCTCGTAAAGGGTTGCCGCTGCTCGCCCGATTATATCGCGCAAGTCATCGCCCAGTTTCCAATCGAGGAACGCCGCGCGATGGCTGACGATGCCGGCATCATCACCGTCGATTGTGCTTTTTGCGCAACGACGTTCCCGCTGACCGTCGATGCGATGGGCCGTTGATTGTAATTCTTGATTGCGTCATGCGCGAAGTCATGGTGCTTTATCGAAGCAGGTTACGAGTCTATTCGCGTTTAGTGCTAGCGCGATTTAGGAACAAAGTGATGTCGCTGCCCAGGGGTCTCCAGTTGGTCATTTTAGGGCTGACGTTCGTCGCATGCGTTGCCGCTGCAGGTGATGTTGCCCATGCGCCGCTTGCAGTAGTGGGTGCTATTGAACCGGGGCAATGGCAGATCAAGGAAATCGGCACCACAACGCCACCCCGATCACTGTGTGTCAATGATCCTGATATGCTAGTCCAGCTTGACCACAAGGGTGGGGATTGCTCACGTTTTGTTATTGATGATCAGCCGCGACTGGCGGTTGTTTCTTATATCTGTCCCGCCGCCGGGCGCGGCCGGACGATTATCCGGCTCGAGTCGCCCAAAGATTTGCGGCTCGAAACGCAGGGTGTTTTCGCCGGAGTGCCGTTTGATCGAAGCTTCCACGCGCACCGGCTTGGACCATGCGTGACCTCATCTCGTTAACCACAGGTTTATTATTGCCATGCTATCGACTGTTTTCGCTGACGCGTTCTGCTCCCAAGACGTTTGACAGCCAAACTGGGCCGCTCGATCTGGGCGGCCCTTTTTTTTGGACGTAACAGCATCCAGCGACGATGCCTTGCAGGGCCACCGAATTGCGATTAGCCAGCAGCGCATCATGACAATCGAGCAGAAATTGGCCGTCGTGCTTGTCTCGGGCGGCCTCGATTCGATGGTGACTGCCGCCAGCGCAAAGGCGCTTGGGTATCGGCTGTTGGCGCTATCAATCGATTACAACCAGCGTCATCGGATTGAGCTGGCAGCCGCAGCCCGTGTCGCGGCGATGCTGGGGGTCGAACGCCATATCGTGTTGCCGCTTGATCTGTCTGCCTTTGGCGGCTCCGCGCTGACTGCCGATATTGACGTGCCGAAGGGCGGCGTTGGCTCCGGCATCCCGATTACCTATGTGCCTGCGCGCAACACGATCTTTCTCAGTCTGGCGCTGGGCTGGGCAGAGGCAGCGGGCGCGCACGACCTGTTTATTGGCGTCAATGCGCTCGATTATTCGGGTTATCCCGATTGCCGTCCTGAATTTATCGCAAGCTTTGAGGCGATGGCAGCGCTTGCCACCAGGGATGGGGTCGAGGGTAAGCGGTTTACGGTTCACGCACCGCTCCAACACATGACCAAGGCAGATATCGCGCGCGAGGCGGATCGGCTTGGGCTCGATGCCGGAATCAGCTGGTCCTGCTACGATCCGACGCCTGCCGGGCTGCATTGTGGGCTGTGCGACAGCTGCCGCTTGCGGATGCGTGGCTTTGAAGAGGCGGGATTGGCCGATCCGACACACTATGCGGCGCGCCTATGAGCTATGCGGTCAAGGAAATGTTCCTGACGCTTCAGGGCGAAGGGGTGAACGCCGGACGACGCGCAGTTTTCATCCGCTTTGCCGGGTGCAACCTGTGGTCAGGGCGCGAGCAGGATCGCGCCACCGCAATCTGCCGGTTCTGTGATACTGATTTCGTTGGGACCGATGGCGATGGCGGCGGGCGCTTCGTGGATGCTTCGGCGCTGGCTGAGGCGGCAGTGTTGCATTGGGGGCAGGGGCGCGATTCGCGCTTCGTGGTGCTGACCGGCGGCGAGCCGATGTTGCAGGTCGATGATGGGCTCATTGATGCGCTGCACAGCGCCAACTTCACCATCGCGATCGAGACGAATGGCACACTGGCCGTCCATCCCGGCATCGACTGGGTTTGTGTAAGCCCAAAGGCCGATAGTGACGTCGTCCAGCGCACCGGGCACGAACTCAAGCTCGTCTGGCCGCAGCCCAATACCGATGTGGCCGCCCTGGAATCATGGGCGTTTGATCATTTCCTTGTCCAGCCGCTGGACAGCCCCGCCTTCGAAGCCAACCGGGCCGAGGCGATTGCCTTCATTCTCGCAAGGCCCGCCTGGCGGCTTTCAATCCAGACGCACAAGCTGCTGGGTTTGCGTTGATCGGGCTACGCTGCAATCAGTAAACGACGCCGCAACGTTGAAAGTTATAGCGATTCCGCCGGTCCCAGCAGCCAGGGTCAAAGCGCGGCATGGGAACATCAATCTGGACTGAGACGCGCCCTGGAAAGCGCTGCTCACCGCGCGGAACAAGCGCGTTCCGCATCTGTCGCATCCGGTTCATCGACAGGGTGCTGAATTCGCCACGCTTTGCGATCAGTGCCTCATACCCAATTTCCGACGCGGTCAGGCAGAAATCAAATTGTGCGGCCACCACAGAAAAGCTGGAATACACTCTAGTCCCGAATCGGTCGAGCGCCCCTTGGCCGGCCGCGCGCGTTTTTGCCGTCCTCGCAAAATACTTGCCTAGCGTGTCAAACGACGCCTTCAACTCCGCCGAATGATTCAACAGCACGGCATTATAGTTGGGCACGGTGAGCAGCGTTGGCTCAAACTGGCACTGCAATGCCGCGAGGTTGAGCGCAGCACGAAGCGACCAGCCAAGACCGGCGCGCAGTTCGGCTGGGCTAGCGCCGGGTAACGGAATCGCGATGCCCGGTTCATTGCCAATTACAGGCTCGCCGGTGATGACCGGATTTTGAAAGTAAAACTGTGCAGAAGCAGGCGCCGACGAAACGACCCCCCCAATCGCCAGCAAACCCAAAACGAAGTGTCCTGATTTCATTGTCATCCTCATCTGTATCATTGTCCGCCCCTATGGCGTTTTGACGATTGACCCAACCCTTTTTCATTGAGGCGAAATCAATGGCGGGCGAATCGAAAAGGCCGCCAGGTTTCCCGGGCGGCCCTTAAGTATGTTGTCCGGCCATTGAATGGCCAGCACAACGCTCAAATCAATGAGCGTTGGTTGCCATTGCGTCGTTCGACATCATGGCGTCGTTTGACATCATCGCGTCGTTCGAAGCCATTGCGCCGTCGGTTGCAGTCATGTTGTCGGTTGCCATTGCGTCCATCGACTCGTTAGCAGCCATGTCGGTGACCATTGCATTGTCGGTCGCCGTTTCGGTCTTTGGCGAGCAAGCCGAAACCAGAAGTGCCGCGCTGGCGATCATCGAACCAGCAACGACTTTTGAAATGAGTGCACGCATTCTGAAGCTCCCTAGATAGTGGATTTGGTCGGCTTGACCGCCTTAATACCCAAACCGTGGTGTACATTAGTCGGATATTGCGCCGCCCTCAAGCCTCGTTTTGCATCGATAAAGAAACTCTATCGAGAAATCGCGTAAATTCAGCCGCTAAGGCTGAATCGAAGGCAGTGATTTGGGTGTTTTTTCCAAGTTTTTGTAGGCTGGTAACCGCAAAATCGGGTAATCCGCATGGGATGATGCCATCAAAATGTCCCAAATCGGGTGAGATGTTCACCGCGAATCCATGCAGCGTAACCCAGCGTTTAACCCGAACGCCAATCGCGCCGACCTTGGCCTCGACGCCGTCGTCCATTGTCCAGATGCCCACCCGGCCTGGCGCGCGAAAGGCATGGAGATCAAGCCTTTCCAACGCGGCAATCACCCATTCCTCCAAAGCATGCACGTAACGGCGTATGTCACGCCCGCGAAGGTTGAGATCGACCATGACATAGCCGATGCGCTGGCCTGGCCCATGATAAGTGTAACGCCCCCCCCGGCCGGTCATGTGCACGGGGAATCGCTGATCGAGCAGTTCTGCTGCAATGGCGCTGGTGCCTGCTGTGTAAAGCGGCGGATGTTCGAGAAGCCATACCATCTCCCGCGCTTCGCCTTGCGCAATTGCCTCTGCGCGGCCGGTCATGACCGATTCGGCATACGCATAATCGGTCAATCCGGGTTCGACGCGCCATTCGATGCTGCTGTTATCGCTTCCCATCGCCCAACCGATGCGACAACAGCCGCGCGCTTGCAACCACTGGCAACCGGACGCGTGATCGTCTACCAACGTCGAGATTAGCCGGACGGGACGGATAGGTTGTGAATCGAGTGAAGATAAACGCCGTCTGGGATCGGTCCACAGAATTCATTAGCGATCATCTGGCATTAATTTTTCCGATCACGCTGATGGGTATTTTAGTTCCCGCCGTTTTACAGGACGCGTCGGGCACATTGTCGGCGGGTGCCGAACCCGGTCTGCTGCTGGCCTTGCGCGCCATCGGCTTGGTGTTGTCGATCATTTCCCTGTCTGCCCAGCTGGCAATTATCGCAGCGGCCGTTTCGCCGGAGCTGACGACCGGACAGGCGCTGCGTCGGGGCCAGTCGCGTCTTTTAGTGGCGCTGGGCCTGTCGGCGCTCGTGGTCGTTGGTTTTGTCCTGGCGCTCTTGCCGCCGGTTTTGGTACTGGCTTCGACAGGGGTTGATTTCGCCGTCCTCGCCGCTGCCAGTGCGGCTGGTCAGGCGGCTGCGCTGACGAAAGTGTCGTCAGGCGTTGCAGTTTTTGTCATATGCTATGGGCTTGGGCTGGCGGTGTTGCTTGTCTGGTTCGCCGCCCGGAGCGTGTTGCTCTCCCCTGTCGTTGTGGCCGAGAATCGCGGGTTGGCCAGTTTTGCCCGGTCGTTTGCGCTCACGCGCGGCTTGACGTGGCGGATCATTGGCCTGCTCATTCTTTTCACAGTCGTCAGCACTGTGGCGGGGCTTGCGGCCAAAACGGTATTCGGATCAGTGTTCCGGCTGGCTTTGGGGGGTGAGAGCGCGTTCAGCCTTTCCAGCCTGTTGACCTCGACAATTGTCGGGACCGTCGCCGCCGGGTTCACTGTCCTTGGCGCGGTCGTTACCGCCAAACTCTATGTTGCGGCCAGGGATGCCGCGCAGGAAGCCTCCGGCATCGCATGAAAATTGATTTTGGGGTTACCGTATCCGAGGCTTGGGCCCTGTTTCGTCGCGACCGTGAAGTGCTGATCGCCCTCGCCGGCGCATTCCTGTTTTTACCTACGCTGGTCTTGTTGTTATTGGTGCCTGCCGCGCCACAACAATTGGCCAGCGGCGCAACCGAGGCGGAGATGTCGCTGTTTGTGGATAATTATGTCGGCTGGTTCGGTGCCAATGGCCGCTGGTTCGTCATGGGGACGATCGTTTCACTGTATGGCGGACTGTCGATCTGCTGCCTGTATCTTGACCGCCAGCAGGCTGATATTCGCGCGGTCCTGCTGCGGTCCCTGGCGCTGTTGCCGCGTTATTTGCTGGCGTCACTGATTATCCTTATTCCGGCGTCACTTGGCGCGCTCGCTTTTGTGTTCCCGGGACTCTACATC
>Ga0105045_10002747_pt1 | contig 14944 bp, 12 predicted proteins | sample MAT02_FD_78089 | JGI IMG/M metagenome (GOLD analysis project Ga0105045, IMG submission 78089) | Freshwater microbial communities from Lake Fryxell liftoff mats and glacier meltwater in Antarctica - MAT-02 (megahit assembly) | ecosystem: Environmental > Aquatic > Freshwater > Ice > Liftoff...
AGCGCCAGGACCAACCCGATGAGAAGCGGCTTTTTCGAGCGTTTGGCCGGAGTCTCTTTCAGTGCTGCGTCTGCGGTTGCCATGCCCTGCACCTTGTTTGCGACAAGGTCACCATAGGCCAAAGGTCACTAACCGATTGTTAAGCGCCCTCGGTCATTCGTTGGGCATCGGCAGAACCGCCGGCGCCGGAGAATCGCCTTGCAGAACGTGAACGCCATCTGGTCCAGCCTCGACCTGCGCCGCAGGATCATAGTCATCGGCGCGACAGTCGCCATGTTTGCGGCTGTGCTTGGACTGAGCCGCATGGCTGCGCAGCCCGACATGGTGTTGCTGTATGCGGGCCTTGAACCCGCCGCTGCCGGGGAGGTTGTGGCCGCCCTTGACCAGCGCGGGGTAATCTATGAGGTGTCGGGCGATTCGATCCTCGTTGACGCGGAACAGCGCGATAGCCTGCGCATGGCGCTGGCGTCGGAAGGGCTGCCTGCAGCAGGGGGCGGCGGGTATGAGCTGCTGGATAACCTTTCCGGCTTCGGCACCACTTCTCAGATGTTCGATGCCGCCTATTGGCGCGCAAAGGAAGGGGAAATTGCCCGCACCCTGCTGGCAATGCCCGACATCAAGGCCGCCCGCGTTCATATCGCCAGCGCGCCTACCCGCACTTTCCAGACCGATACCCAGGCGACTGCCTCGGTCACGCTGACGACTGCTTCGGGCAGCTTGTCCGAAGGTCAGGCGCGGGCGATCCGGCATCTGGTGGCCAGCGCGGTGCCCGACATGCAGCCTGATGCGGTGCAGATCATCGACACGGTGGCGGGGCTGATCGGTGGGCGGGACAATGCGGCCTTTGACGGCAGCGATGCCGCTGACCGGGCTGCCGCCATCAAGGGCAATGTCGAGCGTTTGCTGGCAGCGCGGGTGGGGCCGGGCAAGGCAGTGGTCGAGGTTGCCGTCGATCTGGCCCTGGACCGCGAACAGATTACCGAGCGCACCTTTGACCCGCAGGGCCGCGTGGCAATTTCCTCGGAAACCGAGGAACGCTCGGGCACATCCACCGAACCGGGTGGCGAAGTGACGGTCGCTTCGAACCTGCCCGATGGAGATGCGGCGGCAGGCGGTCAGGGCCAAAGCCAGACCTCGGAAACCCGGGAACTGGTGAACTACGAGGTGTCAGAAACCCAGCGCGAGATTTTGCGCAGCCCGGGCGCCACCCGACGGATGACGGTTGCCGTCATGGTGGACGGCGTGGCCGCCATTGCAGCAGATGGCACCCGCAGCTGGACCCCCAGGCCTGAGGAGGAGCTTGCCACCTTGCGCGAACTTGTCGCCTCGGCCGTGGGTCTGGACGAGGCGCGGGGCGATGTGCTGACCTTGAAATCACTTGAGTTTCAAGAAGTCCCTCTTCCCCCAGGCACCGAGGCCAGTACCAGCTATCTGCCACAGATGGGGCCAATGGACGTGATGTCGATCGTGCAGACCGGCGTGTTTGCACTGGTCGCGCTGGTCCTTGGCCTGTTCGTTTTGCGTCCGATCCTGACTTCTGCGGCACGGCCGGCGCTTGTGGCATCTGGTCCGACCTTGGCATTGCCGCTCGCCGGGGGCTTTGCCGGGGCCGCGTTGGACGGTGAAGTGGAAACAGGCTTTGTCATCCCGAACTATCCCGGTTCGGGCCGCGATGAGGCAGGCGAAAACGGCGAAGATGACCCCGCCAGCCGCCTGCGCCGCCTGATCGAAAAGCGCCAGATCGAATCGGTCGAAATCCTGCGCGGCTGGATGGAAACCGAAGAGGAGCGTGCTTGATGCCCGCTCTCCTGCTCGAGATCTTCGACACCACCATCGCGGCCGATGGCACCCCCCAGCCGCTGGTCGAGGCGAGCGCGCTGGACGAGGCCAGGATCACTTCGTTCGAGCAGGGTTATTCGGCGGGGTGGGAGGATGCCGCCGCTTCCCAGCAGGGCGATCAGACCCGTATCCGTGCCGATCTGGCGCGCAATCTGCAAAGCCTGGCCTTCACTTTTCAGGACGCCCGCAGTCATGTGCTGCAAGCGATCCGCCCACTGATCCTTGAGATGACGAACCGCCTTCTGCCGGAAGTCGCACGCGAAGCCCTCGCCCCGACCGTGCTGGACGCCCTGATGCCAATGGCGGACGAGTTGGCCGAGGCGCCGCTGACCCTGGTTCTCAACCCCGCCATGCGTGACCGGGTAGAGGGGCTGGTGGCGCAGGCGACCGGGTTGCCGATGGTGATCGAAGAAGAACCTTCGCTGGACGAAGGGCAGGTCTACATCCGTTTCGGCCCGTCCGAATCCAAGGTCGACCTCACCCAGGTCACCACCGATATCACTGCCGCCGTCAGGGCCTTCTTCAGCCTGACCACAGAGGACACTCCCCATGGATGACCTGACCGATCAGAACCCTTTCAGCCAGGTGCCGATCGAGGTGACGATCTCGGTCGGTCGCGCCCGCCCCCTGGTGCGCGACCTGTTGCGCCTGTCGAAGGACGCTGTTCTGCAACTTGACCGCCGCATCGACGACCCCGTAGAGCTTTACGTTGGTGACCGCCTGATTGCGCGGGGCGAGTTGACCGAGCTTGAAGGCGAGAATGCCGGTCAGCTGGCGGTTCGGCTGACCGAGGTTGCCAACCTGCGTGGCGGGCTGTGATGCGCAGCCTGCCCCTTGCGCTGGCGCTGGCCCTGCTGGCCGGCCCGGTGCTGGCGCAGGAACTGTCGGTCAATCTGGGCGAGGGGAATTCGCTGTCGCTGCGGTCGGTGCAGCTTCTTCTTCTGATCACCGTGCTCAGCATCGTGCCTGGGCTGGCGGTGATGGTCACCTGCTTTCCCTTCATCGTCACGGTGTTGTCGATCCTGCGTCAGGCCATCGGTCTGCAGCAGGCCCCGCCGAACATGTTGATCATCAGCCTGGCGCTGTTCCTGACCTGGTATGTCATGGACCCGGTCTTTACCGAGGCCTGGGTGATGGGCATCGAGCCGATGACCCGTGGCCAGATGGACGTCGGCCCCGGCTTGCAGGCGGCCCTGGCACCGTTCCGCAGTTTCATGGCGCTCCGGGTGGACCCGCACACGTTTCTGACCTTGCAAGATCTGCGCGCCACGGCGCCCCTGCCTCCTGCCGAGGCGCCCTTGTCGCTGCTGGTGCCGTCGTTCCTGTTGTCCGAGATTCAGCGGGCGTTCGAGATCGGCTTCATGATCTTTCTGCCGTTCCTGATCATTGACCTGGTGGTCGCGGCGATCCTGATGTCGATGGGCATGATGATGGTGCCGCCTGCAGTGGTGTCGCTGCCCTTCAAGCTGGCGTTTTTCGTGGTGGCAGATGGCTGGGCGCTGATCTCGGGCGCGCTGGTGCGCAGCTATTTCTAGGCCAGCACCGCCGCATTGGTGACCCACCAGCCAGGATGCTGCGTTTGCAGGGTTCGCGCTGCCGCGCTCGCGGCGGTTTCGGTGGCGTACAGACCAAAGCAGGTGGCCCCGGATCCCGACATCCGCGCCATAAGACAGCCGGAGGACGCTTCCAGCGCGGCGTCCACTTGGACGAGGATCGGTGCGATCCGGCGTGCAGGGGTTTCCAGATCGTTGCGTGTCTGCGCTGCCAGCCAGTCGGCCAGCGCCACCGCGTCTGCCCAGCCGGAGACAGGGGGTTCTGGCACCGGGGGATTGCTGCGCCGGGTCAGTCTGGCGAAGACTTGCGGCGTGGGAACCTGCACCCGCGGGTTTACAAGTACCAGCCAGACCGGCGGCAGGGGGGGCAAGGGCGACAGACGCTCGCCAATACCCTGCATTCGCGTGGGGCGCCCGTGCAGGCAGACCGGTACATCCGCGCCAAGCGCCAGGACCTCGTCCGCGCCGGGCAGGGGCTGACCTGTCAGCCGGGACAGTGCCCGCAACGTTGCCGCTCCGTCCGCCGACCCGCCCCCGATGCCCGAGGCGACGGGCAGAGCTTTCAACAGACCTAGTGTCGCGGTTGCACCCATCGCGCGGGCCGCGCGCAGCACAAGATTGTCCACATCTGCCGCAAGGCCCGTGCCTTCCGGCCCCTCGATCTGCAAGGACAAGCTCTGCCCTGGCGCCGCTGTCACCAGATCCCCTGCGCTGGCAAAAACCACCAGACTGTCCAGCAGATGATAGCCGTCATCGCGACGCCCGGTCACATGCAGGCAAAGGTTTATCTTCGCCGGTGCAAGTTCCGTAACCGGCTCAGTCGCCATTCTCGGCTGCCTTGGCCGGCGCCTCAGGGTTGGTTTCTTCGGCCCTTACGGCATCAAGCCCGACCGCCAGCTTGCGCTGGATGCGGTCTGCATCCGTTTCCGTCGGGTCAAAGGACAGCGCTCGCCGCCATTGGAACTGCGCCTCAAGCTTGCGGCCCACCATCCAGTACACATCGCCCAGATGGTCGGTCACGATCGGGTCGACCGGCTCCAGCAGCGAGGCGCGCTCCATCGGCTCCAGCGCGTCGTAATAGCGGCCAAGGCGGAAGTAGGCCCAGGCCAGACTGTCGATGATATAGCCTTTGTCCGGGTCGGCGGCGACCGCACGTTCGATCATGCCCAGCGCCTCATCCAGCTTTTCGCCCCGGTCCACCAGCCCGTAGCCCAGATAGTTGAGCACCTGCGGCTGCGACGGGTTCAGATCCAACGAGCGTCGAAAATCGGCTTCGGCAGCGGCCCAATCCTTTGATTGTTCGTGGCAAATGCCCCGGTAGAAGAACAGCACCCAGTCGTCTTCGGTCACTTCCGGGAGCAGGTCAATGGCCGCGCCATAGGCAATCTCGGCCTCGTCAAACCGCTCTGCGGTTCGCAGCACATCGCCTAGGGCAAACTGCACAACGATGTAGGTTCCGTGGCTGCGGGCCAGAGACTGCAGCGCCTCGATGGCAGCCTCTTCCTTGCCAATCGCCTGCAACGATCCGGCGCGGCCGATCTCGGCAGAGACATAGGCTGGATTCTCGGGCGCGAACATGGCGTAGGTGTCGATGGCCAGTTGATGCTGACCAAGCGAATCAAGGACATCGGCTGTCAACAACAGTACGTCCGAGTGATCGGGGCGCAGAAAACCCGCCACGCGCAGGTGCAGCATAGTGTAGACCGCGTCAGCGTCGCCGTTCAATGCCGTCGCCACAGAAAAGAACCCCTCGGCAATCCCGTCTCGCGCCGTGCGGACCGTGTCAAACGGCAAAGGCTCGCCCGCTTCCAGCCTCCGGCGGATGGAATCGACCACGGGATCGGGACCGGGGCCGAACGACCGGTCGAGCAAAGCGAGCGCGTCGGCATTGCGCTCCAGCTGGCTCAGGATCTGGGCATGGGCAAAGACGCCCCGCCGCATGACGAATACCGGCCCGGCCGCACGCCCCGACAGGATTTCGTCTGCGCTTTCGAAATCCCCGACCAGAGCCAGCGCCAGCGCCTTGTGATAGTAGCCGAAAGCTTCAAGTCCCTTCGTCTGGCTCAATGTGTCGAACGCGTCCAACGCCTCGGACATCTTGCCGTCGCCGACCTTTGCCCAGGCGATGGTCAGGGAATTTACCAGATCCCCCAGATCACGACCATTTTCGATGGCTGCCATAAGGGCGGCATAGTCCTCGCGGGTGGCTTCATCCGCCAGAAGGGCGAATTCGCCAAGTTGGCTCGGCTCACCGCCAAGGGCCTTCAGGCGCCGTGCAGCTTCGGCAGCAAGGGCGAAATCACCGCTGCCCAATTCGGCAAGGATTGCGCCTTCCAGAAGGCGTGCATTGTCGGAGTCCGACAAGATCGCCTTGCCATACCAGCCCGCTGCGGCGCGAAAATCGTTCTGGGATTCTGCAACCCGAGCAGCCAGATAGGCCCCGGCGTCGCCACCCTCATCGGCCCGCAGCGGGGACCCGAGCGCCGCGGCAAAAACAAGCGCGGTCAGGGTGCGGGTAAGGATGTGCGACATGGGGCTTTCCTCCGGGAGCTTCGGGAAAGCTAGCGGTCCTGTCTGCCCAAGGCAATGCAAGCCCGCCCCACCCGGCGGACCTGCCTGCGTTTCGCGGACAAGCTTTCGTGAGACTGCCTACATGTTCGGATAGTTCGGTCCGCCACCACCCATCGGCGTGGTCCAGACAATGTTCAGGCTGGGGTCCTTGATGTCGCAGGTCTTGCAGTGGACGCAGTTCTGAAAATTGATCTGGAACCGGGCATCCTGACCTTCGCCAATCACCTCGAATACCCCCGCCGGGCAATAGCGCTGCGCAGGTTCGGCATACTTGGGCAGGTTGACCAAAATCGGGACCGACGGGTCCTTCAGCACCAGATGCGCGGGCTGGGCTTCGTCATGATTGGTGAAGCTGAAAGCCACGTTGGTCAAGCGGTCAAAGGAAAGCGTTCCGTCGGGCTTGGGATAGTTGATCGGCTTGTGATCCTTGGCCAGCCCGGTCGCCGCCGCGTCTGACTTGCCGTGTCGCAACGTGCCAAAGGCCGTCAGCCCCACCGTGTTCAGCCACATGTCCACGCCCCCGCCCATCAGGCTGGCCATGAGGCCATAGCGCGACCACAAAGGTTTGACATTGCGCACCTTTTTCAAGTCCGTCGCGATCGGGCCGTTACGCACCTGCGCCTCATAGGCTGCCAGTTCGTCACCCGACCGCCCGGCCTTGATCGCCGCATGGGCCGCTTCTGCCGCCGCAATCCCGGAGAGCATCGCGTTGTGGTTGCCCTTGATCCGCGGCACGTTCACAAGGCCCGCCGAGCACCCCAAAAGCGCCACGCCGGGCGCAACCATCTTCGGGATCGACTGCCAGCCGCCCTCGCTGATCGCGCGGGCGCCATAAGCCACACGTTTTCCGCCCTTCAAAAGCTCGGCCACCATCGGGTGATGCTTGAATCGCTGGAATTCCATGTAGGGGTACAGGTGCGGGTTTTCATAGTTCAAATGAACCACGAATCCCACATAGACCTGATTGTTTTCAAGGTGATATATGAACGACCCACCGCCTGCATTCTTGCCCAGCGGCCAGCCCATCGTGTGCGTCACCGTGCCGGCCCGATGCTTTTCGGGATCGATCTCCCAGATTTCCTTCATCCCAAGGCCGTATTTCTGCGGGCACTTCCCTTTCGACAGTTGATATTTCTCGATCACCTGTTTCGACAGACTGCCGCGCACGCCCTCGGACAGGAAGACGTACTTGCCGCGCAGTTCCATCCCCGGCTCATAGAACGGCCCCGGTTCACGGGTCTGCCGGTCGCGACCGAATTCACCCGCGACGACGCCAACCACGGTATCGTCCTCGAACACCAGTTCACTGCAGGACATGCCCGGAAATATCTCCACGCCCAACCCCTCGGCCACACCGGCCATCCAGCGGCAGACGTTGGCCATACTGACGATGTAGTTGCCATGGTTGCTCATCAGCCGCGGCATCGGCCAGTTCGGGATGCGAATCTGCCCGGCTGGGCCGAGAAGATAGAAGTTGTCTTCTTTCACCGGCACCGTGATCGGCGCGTCCATGCTGCGCCAGTCAGGCAACAGCGCATCCAGCCCTGACGGATCCAGCACTGCGCCAGACAGGATATGCGCCCCAACCTCGGACCCCTTTTCAAGCACTACAACCGACAATTCGGAATCAAGCTGCTTCAGCCTGATCGCCGCAGAAAGGCCCGCTGGCCCCGCGCCGACGATCACAACGTCATAGTCCATCTTCTCGCGCTGAATCGCAGCCATCGCTTGTCCTTCCAGGGCAGTCTGGCCATGAAATACCGGCCTTTTCCGGCCTTCCTGTTGCCGCAAGGCAGCAGGAAGGTCAACCATGACGCAACATCACGCCAACCCGCCAGCCCATAGTGAAACATTCTGCCCCGGCTGCGACGAAGCGCCGCCCTTCCCCGGCATGCCCCCTTGCAATTGGGCGGTTCATCGGGTCAGGTAAGGGCAAGACAAGTCCGAAGTCATGGGCCGAAAACCGGCCTGTGACTTCTTCTTTTCGTGTGGAATGCTGATGGAAAAGATCCCGATGACCCGGCGCGGCTACGTCGCGCTGGATGAAGAGTTGAAGCAGCTTAAGACGGTCGACCGTCCGGCCATCATTCGTGATATCGCCGAAGCGCGGGAACACGGTGACCTGTCGGAGAACGCTGAATATCACGCGGCGCGCGAAAAACAGGGCTTCATCGAAGGCCGGATAAAGGAGCTTGAGGGCTCGCTGTCCCTTGCCGATGTCATTGATCCCACCCGCTTGTCCGGTTCCGTCAAGTTTGGCGCCACCGTTTCCCTTGCGGATGAGGATAACGGCGACGAAAAGACCTACCAGATCGTCGGCGAGACAGAGGCTGATATCGAGAACGGCCTGCTGAACATCCGCTCCCCCCTCGCCCGCGCGCTGATCGGGAAAGAGGAGGGCGACTCCGTCGATGTGAAGACACCGGGGGGCACCCGGACTTACGAAATCCTGTCGATCCGTTACGTCTGATCAGGGGAATGCCCTGATGAAACCGGCCAAGGGTCTGCCCAGGAAGGAGACGCGGCTTGTTCCTGCCGCCAGACCCACCTCTGGTCCCGGGCTCGCCCCCGGTCCCGACGCCCCGCCGAGCCGCTCGTTGGAAGTGGCGGGCGCTGTCCTCAGCCTGATCTGGGCGCTCTTGATCCTTGGCTATGTGCTGATCACCCCGCCTGGGAATGATGCACGCACCCTCGGGCTGGTCATGACCCTGCTGATGGTCTTTCTGCCGGTTGCGTTGATCTGGGTGGTCGTCGTCACGCTGCGGTCCGTGCGCGAGTTGCGCGCTGAAGCTGCCCGCCTGCAGGCTACAGTCGAGGCACTGCGCACCAGCTATGTTCAGGCACAGGGCAAAATAGCCGCATCGTCACAGGGCAGGTCCTCGGTTGAGCGAAAGATCGACGAGATCGCCGCCTCAACAAGGCAGGCCGAAACCGTGCTGGCAACCTTCACGTCGCGCCGGGATGCCGCGCTGACGGTGCCCTCCGCCGACCGGAAGGCCGCGCTTGCGGCCCCTGCGCCCGAACCCGGGGTTGAACAGCCGGGCCTCGCCCTTGGCAGTCCCGCAGAAGACCTGCGCGCGCCGCTTTCGGTGGGCGATTTCATCCGCGCCATGCAGTTTCCCGAATCACCTGAGGACAAGGACGGTTTCCGCGCTCTCCGCCTGGCGCTGGAGGATCGGACCGTCGCCAAGCTGATCCGTGCCGCGCAGGATGTGCTGACTTTGCTCAGCCAGGATGGCATCTACATGGATGACCTGACGCCCGAGCTTTCCCGGCCCGAGCTTTGGCGCCGCTTCGCCACTGGCGAACGCGGTCGGTCGATTGCGGGGCTTGGCGGGATCCGCGACCGCACCTCTCTGGCGCTGACCGCTGCGCGAATGAAGGCTGACCCGGTCTTTCGCGACGCAGCCCATCATTTCCTGCGCAGCTTCGACAAAACCTTCGCCGCGTTCGAGCCCAACGCAACCGACGCCGAACTGGCCGCCTTGTCAGACACCCGCACTGCGCGGGCTTTCATGGTGCTTGGTCGCGTCACCGGAACTTTTGATTGAACCCCCGTCGCCTTGGTTCGCTGCGGCATGGAACGATTTCCCACCATCGCAAGACAAAGTCCGACCCTGTCCCTATTCCCCGCCCGAAATCCACAAGGGGATGAAACAGCGTTCCGGATTGCATATATTCGATGCGAACAAGCGCCCCAACCCAAGAGGTTCCCATGTCCGTCCGGATCAACGACATCGCCCCCGATTTTACCGCTGACAGCACTGTTGGCCCCATCCATTTCCACAGCTGGCTGGGGGGCAGCTATGGCATCATCTTCAGCCACCCGCGTGACTTCACGCCTGTATGCACCACTGAATTCGGCGCGGTCGCCCAGCTTGCGCCGGAATGGCAAAAGCGAAACACAAAGGTCATTGGCGTCTCGGTCGACTCGGTCCAGGACCATGAAAAGTGGAAGCGCGATATCGAGACATTCGGTGGTGCTCCGGCCGACTTTCCGATCATCGACGACAGTTCGCTGACCGTCGCCAAGGCGTATGACATGCTGCCCGCGGATTACTATCTGCCGACAGAAGGCCGCACACCTGCCCATTCCGCCACGGTCAGGACGGTCTATATCGTCGGCCCGGACAAAAAGGTGCGCCTGACGATGACCTATCCGATGTCGGTGGGCCGCAATTTTGCGGAGATCCTGCGCGCGCTGGACGCCGTACAGATGACGGATGGTGTGCCGCTGGCAACCCCGGCGAACTGGGTGCCGGGGCAAGATGTGATCGTAGCGCTGGCGCTGAACAACGAACAGGCGACGGAGCGGTTCGGCGAACTTGATATCAAGCTTCCCTACCTGCGTTTCGCCAAGTCCCCGTCCTGAACGATCGGGGTCCAGCTGTGCCATTCCTTCTTTTCCGCCTAAGCCTGCACCGTCGACCGGAAGATCACTCTTAATTTGCTTGTGAAGGATGCCAGAAACGAAAAGGCCCCGGCGTTTCCACCGGGGCCCTTGGTTTTACAGGTTGCAGACCTCAGCCCTCGGTTTCAGCCTTTTCAGTGATTTCTTCGCCGGTCTCCTGATCGACCATCTTCATGCCAAGGCGCACCTTGCCGCGGTCATCGAAGCCCAGCAGCTTGACCTTGACCTCCTGACCTTCCTTCAGAAGCTCGTTCGGGTGGGTCAGGCGCTTGTTGGCGATCTGGGAGACGTGCACCAGACCGTCGCGCTTGCCGAAGAAGTTCACGAAGGCGCCGAAATCGACCAGTTTCACGACCTTGCCGGTGTAGACCTTGCCCTCTTCGGGTTCAGCCACGATCGACCAGATCATGTCATAGGCGCGCTTGATCGCGGCAGCATCGTTCGAGGCGATCTTGATCATGCCGTCATCATTGATGTCGACCTTGGCGCCCGAAAGCTCCACGATCTCGCGGATGACCTTGCCGCCCGAGCCGATGACTTCCCGGATCTTGTCGGTCGGGATGGTCATCGTTTCGATTTTCGGGGCATATGCGCTGAAGGCCTGAGCCGAGGTCAGCGACTTGGCCATTTCGCCCAGAATGTGGATCCGGCCGTCCTTGGCCTGCGCCAAAGCCTGTTTCATGATTTCCGGCGTGATCCCGGCAATCTTGATGTCCATCTGCAGGCTGGTGATGCCCGCTTCGGTGCCCGCAACCTTGAAGTCCATGTCACCAAGGTGATCCTCGTCGCCAAGGATGTCGGTCAGGACCGCCCACTTGCCGTCATCTTCCAGGATCAGACCCATGGCCACACCAGCGACAGGGGCCTTCAACGGCACGCCCGCGTCCATCATGGACAGAGACCCACCGCAGACCGACGCCATCGAGGAGGAGCCGTTGGATTCCGTGATCTCGGACACCACGCGGATTGTATAAGGGAAGTCAGTCGGCGCAGGCAGAACCGCCTGAAGGGCGCGCCAAGCCAGCTTGCCATGGCCGATTTCGCGGCGGCCGGGGCTGCCCACACGACCGACCTCACCCACCGAATAGGGAGGGAAGTTATAGTGCAGCATGAAGTTTGACCGGTAGTTGCCGTTCAGCGCGTCGATGATCTGTTCATCTTCGCCGGTGCCGAGGGTGGTCACAACCAGGCCTTGAGTCTCACCGCGGGTGAAAAGGGCCGAGCCATGCGTGCGCGGCAGGATGCCGGTCTCTGAGGTGATCGGGCGGACGGTCTTGGTATCACGCCCGTCGATCCGGGTACCGTTCTTCACGACGTCGCCGCGCAGAACCGCCGCTTCCAGCTTCTTGATCGCCGGATAAAGGTTTGCGTCGGATTTGTCTTCGTCGCTCATCGCGGCTTTGATCGCGTCAACCGCAGCTTCGATGGCGGTGGTGCGTTCCTGCTTGTCGCGGATCGCGAAAGCTGCGCGCATCTGCGCCTCACCAGCCGACTTGACCTTGGCAGACAGGGCCGAGAAGTCGGGAGGGGTGAAGTCGAAGGGCTCTTTCGCCGAGTCTTCGGCGAAGTCCATGATCAGGTCGATCACCGGTTGCATCTGTTCGTGGCCGAAGACGACCGCGCCCAGCATTTCCTCCTCGGTCAGCTCATAGGCTTCGGATTCCACCATCATCACGGCGTCTTTCGTGCCGGCAATGACAAGGTCCAACCGCTGGTCGGGCTTCATGCGCAGTTGCGTCATGTCGTCCATTGCTGGGTTCAGCACATACTTTCCACCCTCGAAACCGACGCGCGCCGCGCCGATCGGGCCCATGAACGGCACGCCGGAGATGGTCAGCGCGGCTGACACAGCGATCATCGCCACGATGTCGGGGTCGTTCACCAGGTCGCAGGAAAGGACCGTGGCCATCACCAGCACTTCGTTGCGGAAACCGTCGGCGAACAGCGGACGGATCGGCCGGTCGATCAGGCGCGAGGTCAGCGTTTCCTTTTCGGAAGGCCGCGCTTCGCGCTTGAAGAAGCCGCCGGGAACCTTGCCCGCGGCATAGTATTTTTCCTGATAGTGGACCGTCAGGGGGAAGAAGTCCTGGCCCGGCTTCGCATTGCGTGCGAAAGTCACGTTGGCCATAACCTGGGTGTCGCCCAGCGTCGCGACAACCGACCCATCGGCCTGACGCGCAACTTTTCCGGTTTCCAGCGAAAGCGTTTCATTGCCCCACTGGATGGATTTTTTCGTCACATTGAACATGTATCATTTCCTCTGGAACAATCCGGCCCCTGCCGGTGTCCCTTGATCTGGCGGCCCCATTGCCGCCCTTTTCCCGAATCCTTCGCATGTGCCCCGGGGTGGGCTTCACGTCGCAGATGGCGGGCGCATACAGGAAAAACCCTCGGATGGAAAGCAATAGATAAACCCAGCCGCAGGGTCTGCGACCGGGCGAATTCATGCAGTCGGTTGATCCGAGCTTCAGATTACCGACTTGATCCAGGTTTCCAGCGCAGCCTTGGGCGCGGCGCCGACCTTGTTCGACACAACCTGACCGTCCTTGAACATGAACAACGCCGGGATCCCGCGCACGCCAAGAACCGCCGGGCTTTCCGGGTTCTCGTCGACGTTGACTTTCACGATCTTGACGCGACCGGCGTATTGCGCGGCAAGTTCTTCCAGCGCGGGGCCGATCTGGCGGCAAGGGCCGCACCATTCAGCCCAGAAGTCCACCACGACCGGGATCGGCGAGTTGCGGACCTCGGCGTCGAAGGTGGCGTCCGATACGGCAACGGTAGCAGCGCCCATGATCATCTCTCCTTGAATTGCAGGAGACAAAGCTATGGATGCGGGCCGCCAACGTCAAGGGATCGTGGCCCGGGTAAGGGCCAACCTCACGATCTCGGGATCAAGCGGCATCAGGACCGGGCCGCGGGTCCATAGGATTGCCGTCTCGATCCGACGCGTGGGGTAGATTTGCGCCACAAGATGCGCATAGGCCCCCATCTGGCGCAGAATGCCCTCGGGCACCTCGGCCTGGTTCCGGGGAATCAGGGCATTGGACTTGTAGTCGATCACCCGCACTCGGTCCGGCTCGACCAGAAGCCGGTCGATGGAGCCGAGCAGCCGCCGCCCCTGCCATGGCCCCGTTACTGCAACCTCTGCCAGGGTCTCTGTCGCGAACAGGGGCGCAAGGTCCGGGTTCATCAGCACAGCCCGCGCTTCGGCCAGAAGGGCCGATGCCAAAGCTTGATCGGGGATCAGCGCTGCGGCGCTTCTGCCCCAATCCGCCGGGTCGATCAGCGGCAGCCGCTCCAGCAACAGATGCAACGCCGTGCCGCGCGCCTTGGCCACCTCCTCGGGGAACAGGGGTTCGCCGGGCAAAGCCTTCGCACCCCCAAGGTCTGACGGAGACAAGCCTTGCGCGGGGTGCGGGGCGTCTGGCGCAGGGCGGAGCGACCAGTCAGGCAGCGCCACTACCTGCACTTCACCCTGGACCGCCGTAATCGGCAGCGGCCAATCCCCCCAGGAATGACGCAAAAGCCCGCCCTCCAGTCGCTCGGCCTTGGCATATTCCACCCCGGCGCGGATCAGGTTGTACCAGCAATCAAGCTGCTTTACCTCGCCCTTGGCGACCACGATCAGCCAGCACCGCGCCCGGGTCATTGCCACATACAAAAGCCGCAGCCGTTCCGCCGCCTCTCGCGCCGCGCGGGCCGCGCGCTCCAGGGCGATCAGCGCGGGGCTGTCCTCGACCTTGACCTTCCAGACCGCCCCGCCATCCGGCAGGCGGTAAAGTTCATCCCGATCTTGCGGCTTGCGGTCACCGGAATCCGGCAGAACCACGATTTCTGCCTCCAGCCCCTTGGCGCCATGGACCGTCATCACCCGGATGCGGGCCCCTTCGCCATCTAGCTGTCGCTTCACCTCGACGTCATCTGTCTCCATCCAGACGAGAAACCCGGTCAGACTTGGCACCTCCGACGCCTCATAGGCCAGCGCCTGGCTAAGAAGTTCGTCAATCCCGTCCTCCGCCTCCGGCCCCAGCCGCGCCAGCAACTTCCTGCGCCCGTGATGACGGTGCAGCACGCGTTCGATCAGGTCATAGGGGCGCAGGAAATCGGCCTGACCGCGCATGTCGTCAAGAAAGACCCGCGTCTCGGCGTGGCCGGGGTGTGCGCGCAACGTCTCCCACAGGTATCCCTTGCGACCATGGGCAAGCTGGAACAGGTCGCGTTCCGACCAGCCGCAGAGTGGCGACCGCAAGACCGCCGCAAGCGAAAGGTCATCCTCGGGCGTGTTCAGAAAGGCGAGCAGGGCGGAAAGGTCCTTGACCGCCATCTCGCCACCCAGCTTAAGCCGGTCGGCCCCGGCGATGGGCAGTTCCAGCGCCTTGCAGGCCCGGATGATCTCGTGAAACAGAGGTGACCGGCGCTGTACCAGGATCAGGAAATCGCCATAGTGGATCGGCCGACAGGTTGGCCCGCCGTTGCGCGGGACCTGGGGGATCTGCTCTCCCCCGGTGACCATCGTCCTGATTTTCGCAGCCACGTCGCGCGCCAGCCGAACCTCGGCGTCTTCGGG
>Ga0105045_10002748_pt1 | contig 14941 bp, 13 predicted proteins | sample MAT02_FD_78089 | JGI IMG/M metagenome (GOLD analysis project Ga0105045, IMG submission 78089) | Freshwater microbial communities from Lake Fryxell liftoff mats and glacier meltwater in Antarctica - MAT-02 (megahit assembly) | ecosystem: Environmental > Aquatic > Freshwater > Ice > Liftoff...
GAAATTGACAAAATTGCCTTTAACTTGAAATAGAGGACTTTTATTTTTTAAGGCAACCGCTTGGATGATGTCAAAAGGCACTTTTGGCCCGATGATTACAGGAATTTTAGGCTTTATAATCCCGGCTTTTTCCAAAGTGATTTCTTTGATGGTATTGCCTAAGATTTCGGTATGGTCCAACGAAATCGAGGTGATCACACTTAAAATAGGGGTGATGATGTTCGTTGCATCTAATCTGCCGCCAAGGCCTGTCTCAATGACTGCCATATCAACTTTTGATTTAGCAAAATAAATAAAGGCAAGCAGGGTTGTCAGCTCAAAAAATGTGCAGGGGATTTGATGCTCTTTTGTGATTTCAAAAAGCTGAGTAAGGATTATTTCCACATCAATTTCTGAAATCATTTCTCCATTGATTTTTATTCTCTCCCGAAAACATGAAATATGAGGGGAGGTGTATAGTCCAACTTTAAAGTTTCCCGATTCTTCCAAACCTTTTGCAATTTTTGTAGAAACGGAACCTTTGCCATTTGAGCCTGCCACATGAATCGTCTTAAATTGATTGGCAGGAAAATTAAGGATATCATTAAGTAGCAGCATGTTTTTAAGGCCAAGCTTCATGCCGGAAAATAAATTGACCTTAAATAATTTGTCGATGAGATTTTTGTAAGAATTCATAAATTGGTTTTGAAGTGTTCATGAAGGGTTTTAAATAAAGTCTCGTCAACAAATGAGCATCCAAGGGGTAGATTTGGCTTGATGTCACCGTGAAAGTCTGAGCCACCCGTTATCATCCAGTTTTTCTTTTCAGCAATTTTCAACCAGCGTTTATGTTTGTCCATATTGAATCTTGCATAGTAACATTCAATACCGTCAAAATCCATTTCTAACAGCTGCAGAAGAATACCGGGGGGTTCAACTAGATGAGGATGTGCAATGATGGCTAAACCCTTCGCTTCATGAATCAGGTCAATAGTTTCTTCGGTTGAAAAGGAAGGCCCTTCTGCATAACAACATTTTCCTTCTCCAAGGTATTTTTGAAAGGCTTCTTGAATGCTCTTAACATATCCTTTTCGAATCATGGCTTTTGCAATATGGGGACGGCCAACAGTCGTTTTACCACCTGTAGTTAGCTCTTGTAAAAGCTCTTGTTCGCTAATGGGAAGATTTTTTTTTTTAAGGTTTTCCAAAATGGACTGGTTTCTGATTAAACGTCGTAAATTATGCATTTTGCAAAATGATTCGATGATTTCAGAGGTCGGTGAAAAGGCATAAGCTAAAATATGGATGCTGGCTTTATTATGGACGGTTGAAAATTCAACGCCTGTTATGAGTTCAATTCCTTCATCCATTGCTGTTTTTTTAGCCAGGGCATAGCTATCGATAGAATCATGATCTGTTATGCTAAGTGCTGACAAGCCAATTTCTTTTGCGATTAAAACAATTTCCTCAGGGGTTTTTGATCCATCAGAGCAGGTAGAGTGACAATGGAGGTCTGCCTTAAATGGTTTCATCACACTTCTTCTGGATTATAAGGGATTAATCTGACTTCACTTTTTAAATCTTGGCCGGTTTTTTCTTTGACTTTTTTTTGAATCAATTCAATCAGCTCTAAAACATCATCAGAGGTTGCAGATTTCACATTCACGATAAAATTTGCGTGCATCTCAGACACTTTTGCATCGCCAATTTGTAGTCCTTTAAGGTTACAAGAATCAATGAGGGCACTTGCATGGAAGTTTTCAGGGTTTCTAAAAATGCAACCGACAGACTTGTCGCTGTAGGGTTGTGTTTTTTTTCTATAGGAAAAAAGTTCCAGTTGTTTTTGACGTGCATCCTTTAGTGGCTTTAAAGTAAATGTGGCACTTAAAATGACTCCCTTTTTTTGTTGAAAAGGGGAGGTTCTGTAGGAAAAAACTAAATCGTCACGTTGGTAGTTTCTAATTTTTCCATTTTCTTCTAGAAAATCAACAGAAGTTAAACAATCGCAAGTTTCCCACCCGTTTGCCCCGGCATTCATAAAAACTGCCCCGCCAACGCTTCCCGGTATTCCGGAAGCAAATTCCAATCCTGAAAATTCAAGTTTTGCAGTTTGCGTACCAAGAAGTGAGAAACTATATCCTGACCCTATTTCAAATACGTTATTTATTTGATTGATAAAATTGATTTTATTATGAAGAACTAATCCATTAAAACCGTCAGTTGAAAAAAGAGTATTGGAGCCTTTTCCAATAACTAAATAGGGAATGTTTTCTTTTTTAGCCATTTGAATAGCTTCTTTCATGGAGGCAATAGAATTCACTTCCAGGAAATAACGGGCAGGCCCGCCAATCCCGAATGTTGAAATTTCCTTCAAGTTTTTATCTTGCAAAAAAGAGAGGGTGTTCACGATTATTTTTGTGGTTCTTGGCTGTCTTTACTAATGTCTTTACTTTCAAGAGCTGCTTGTTTTGCTATTTCTTCGCTCATTGCTAGTTTCTCGACGCTTTTATTAACTTCCTCGATGTCAACGTATTTGCCCTGACTGACTTTGTAAAGAGAATCTAATATGGCATTTACAAACCCGGCAGATTCAGGAGTTCCAAATTTACGAGTCAGGCGTATGGCTTCTGAAATAGCCACTTTTGCAGGAATTTGATTATCAAAAAAGATTTCATAAAGGCCAAGACGCAAAATATTGCGCTCAACAGTTTGAATTCGATCAAATTGGTAAGTTTTTGATGATGCCTGGATCATTGTGTCAAGTTCGGGCAAAATAGCTGCAATGTGGCGGACGCGGTCTTGCGCTTCTAGCATTGTTTTTTTTGTGACACTTAATTCTTTCATTAAGAGATTTACAAGTTCTTCTTCGGAAGCTCTGCCAATGTCGTAACCGTATAGCATTTGAAAAACAACTTCTCTAAGCTTTTCTTGTGGTAAAGCCATTTGAACCCCTCCGGTGCTTTTATCTTAAAGATAACTTAATTTAATAATTGAAACAAGAGCAAGATTTTTAACCTAAGATGTTGAGTTGGATTTCCAAGCCGCGATCATGTTTTATGTTCTTGTGTTGCAGATAGATACGACGTAACTTGGATTGATCGTCAAATTGAAGGATAAATTCGACCCATCCTTCGGTAAAACAATAGGAAACTAGAGTGTTGTTTTTGAATTTTTCTTTGAGGGGGGCACCATAAAAAGCTTCTTCCGCTTTTTCACGGCTCATGAATTTTGAAAGTCTTGTTGGTTTGCACTTCAAGTTTCCAAGTCGCGAGACAAATTCATGAAAGGTTAGATGATTGGACATTTGAATTCCAAGCGCATTTGCGACATCTTCTGGCATGGAAACAGGATATCGAAATCTTAAAAAAAGCCTGGACAGTAAGTCTAACGCCTTCATTTAGAACCTTTAAGTTGTTCCCCTTAAGGGAAATAGTAATGATAAGTCTTAAGCCAGTACATCATGTCGATTAAATTGATAGATACTATACTTATCTTTCACCTCTATTTTAAGACTTAAATTCCAATCCTACAAAAATGTATGGTATTGAAATTTAATTCTTAAACTAGAGGCAAAATCCAAGCATATTACCTACCAATTTAATCGACATGATGTACTAGTCTATTCAGCATAACAATTTAAAAAAAATAATGGCAACAAAAAAAGATAAAATTTTTCTTTCAAACTAGAAAATAGAAGATTCTAATAGAATAAATTTATCGAATCAGGCACTATGGCTTCCTTCTATTAAAACTACCGGTTTAAGCTTATGTTAGCAATATTTCTTGATATGGAAACTACCGGCCTTGATCAATCAAAACATCATGCAATTGATATTGCATTTACCATAGTGGATGTTTCAACAGGTAAAGAAATCCTTTCTTATCAAACCATTATCAAGCATCCTCTTGAAATTTGGTTAATGCATGATCCGGTAAGTATTGAAGTTAACGGGTACACTTTTGAGGCGATTTCTAAAGGAAAAGAGGTTCAAGTCGTAAAAGATGAAATCATCCAACTCTTTATACAAGCCGGGATTAAAAGGGGCTCCTCCTGTTTTATTTGTCAAAATCCAGGTTTTGATCGCTCTTTCTTCTCGCAGTTAGTTGATGTGTATACCCAGGAAACCCTAAATTGGCCCTATCATTGGCTCGATTTAGCCTCCATGTACTATGCAACTGTTCATCGTCAACTCATCTTGGATAATAAACCCTTTCCTACAGAATTCAATCTTTCAAAAAATGCGATCGCCAAAAGCTTTGGACTGCCGGAGGAAGAAAATCGTCACATCGCGATGAACGGTGTCAATCATTTGATCGCCTGCTATCGGGCGGTTCTTGGGCTTTAACCTTTTTTTTGACAATGATCTAAAAAAGAGAAAGGCTTCCTCTTTGTAAACAAACAAAGAGGATGTCTTAAGTTATTTTGCAGCTAGTGCCAAAGTAAAATTGGCGATGTAATCATGAACGTCGAGTGGGACAATATTTGATTTACTCATTAGTTTTTGATTAAGGAATGAGTCTCTATCATTTTCAGCTTTTTTAATATTCTCATTTAAATCTTTAATGAGTTCAGAAAGCTGAACATTTTTGGTATTATGAGCTTTGTGATAATCTATTACAGCTGTATCACATAATTTTTTGTTTTTGTCAACTTTTAAATTATCCCATTTCTGATCCACTTTAAAAGCATTAAAATATTTGATTAATTTACGGCCGGGTAATCCGTTTTTTTCATCTTTAGTTTTTTTACACAGTGAGTAAATACTTGCCGAAGTCAAAGCCACACCAGCAACAAAGATTGGCACTGCCACTGCCAATCCCATTACTAAAAGTGCGGTAGCCGACACAATTAGTGCGATACTTAAAATTACACTAAGTGCAACAACTGTAGCAACTGCCGCAGTTACAAGTACTGAACCTATAGTGATACCCGCAATTGGTGCTATTTTACATCTTCTATTTTTACCGTCATTTAGAGCTTTCATACCGATAAAAATATCACGTGCAGCTTTAAGGTCGTTAATTTTAGGATTTAATTTCGAAATTCCTTGATCAACTGCATTTAATGAAATGTGATCAGATAAATTATTAACAGTCATGTAAAACTCCTTGTTAATTGCTTGTTTAATATTAATTATGCCATATAATAATTAAATTAACATTAAACGATAGTTAAGTTTTAATTAAGATGAGTTGAATTTTAGTATGAGGTCCGAAGGACAGTCATTTGATAGTTAGGTCGGAGTTTCGAAACACAATTCGATTTAGATGTTCACTGTAGACCGAAGGTCTTAAATTGCAACAGCCTTAAGGCATCGCCCAATGTCATCAACTTAAGGAAAATTCGCTAATTTGGAGTGCGGAGACTCGTCTCCGCTTTCACCCTAGCCCGACTTGTCGGGCTCTGTAATCCTGAATTTTAAAAAAAATTCAGGATTACAGGCAAATCGACGAGTCGATTTGAGCAAAAAGCGGAGACGAGTCTCCGCACTCCAAAAAGCTGCATTAGTTTTTTATTACTAAACTCTTAACTTAATGACATTGGGCATCGCGCTAAGAACTGATATTTAAGCTAAGAATTGTAAAATTTATATTCTACTGCAGGCCTTCAGCCTGCGATATATTATTTTATATTAACCTAGGGCGATGCCTTAAGGCTGTTGCAATTTAAGACCTTCGGTCTAAGGTTAATGCATCAGCGCCGCCTCAAGGTACCTTGCGATTTAACGAGAGACTTTACCCTAAAATTTAACTTTACATTGTACTTAAGCTATCGCATTACGATCCTTCGGACCTTTACTTCTATCTAGTTTTTGCATGCTTTTCTTTTAATAGGGGTTATGGTATGATTTTTTATTAATTAAAGGTGTGAAGATCATGAAAGAAAACAAACCATTTCCAAAAAATAGAGCAAGAACTGAAAGCCGCCATCCCCAAAAGATTAAGCCCAGCTTTGTCAACAAAGATGAAATGAAATATTACGGATTCTACGCTTGTTTAAAACTTTGGAAGGAACGCCCTGATGATATCATTCGCGTTTATGTCGATGAAAAACGAGTAAAGGAAGCTGCAAGCTTGCTTAAATGGTGCGCTACCAAGGCAAAAGCCTATCATGTGATTTCTGAGGCTGAAATGGCCAAAGTATCCGATTCCACCCATCACGAAGGCTTGTGTATTCTTGCTAAACAGAAAAAAGTTTCAAGTTTTAATGAAGTACTAGAAAGCTTCAAAAAGAATTCCGATCCTGCATGCCTGCTATATCTTGATGGGGTACAAAATCCACATAATGTTGGCTCCATTATGCGTGTTTCTGCCCATTTTGGCATCAAATACATCTTGGGACAAAAAGATTTTTTACCAAAAATTTCTCCATCCTCTTACCGAATTGCTCAAGGTGGAGCTGAATTTGTAGAACTCGTTCCAATCGATGACGTCAAATCTGCATTTCAAAAATTAGAAGATTTGGGCTTTAAAATTGCTACGACATCAAGCCACGGAAAACAATCTTTATATGACTACAAATTTCAGAAACGCACATTGATTGTTATGGGTGGCGAAAGCGAAGGAATCGACCGTAAACTCTTAGACTCTTCCAAAGACACTCTCACAATTCCTGGTTCTAACCTCGTTGAAAGCTTAAATGTGTCTGTTGCAACAGGTTTATTGCTTGGTGAATATTACCGACAAATACAGGCAAAATAATGGAAGATCAAAAGACATTTGCCTACCTTGCCCCTGAAGGATATGAGAAGCAATTAAAGAATGAATTAAAAAACATCACGGCAGAATATGGGCGTCTTTTTTTGACTAATGAAAAACAGGATGGAATCTATTGGGCACAAAATGTTTGGTATAATCCAATTGTTGCAGAATTCGAATCCATCTCGGAGGCTGCCAACATCCTTAAAGGTATTCAAAGAAATTGGGCTTTTTACCCCTTTGTTGAGCATCGAAGAGCTGCCTTGATTCAAGCTAAACTTCCCTTTATTTCCGACAAGCCTCTAAATTTTCCAACGATTTTACCAAAATCAAATATGGGTTCCTGGACACTTCTAAATAGAAATACGCTTATTGCTTCATCCGATTGTTCTTCTGCTTTTCCAAACGGTGAAATTCACTTTGAAGAGTGCAAAATTGGGCCGCCGAGCAGAGCCTACCTTAAACTTTGGGAAGCTTTGACTTATTGTCCAACAATGCCTGGTCCCGGCAGTAAATGTCTTGAAATTGGATCGAGCCCCGGTGGCTGGACATGGGTGATTGCCAATTTGAAGGCTGAAGTGATTAGCGTCGATCGAAGTGAATTGGCCCCGAATGTAGAACGAATGAAAGGTGTTCATTTTGTAAAAGCTGATGCTTTTTCCATGACACCAAGTAAAGTTGGCGTAGTCGATTGGATATTTAGCGATGTTGCCTGTTACCCTGAAAAGCTTCTTGAATGGATATTGCTCTGGATAGCAAGCGGGATGTGCAAAAATTTTGTTTGCACGTTAAAGTTTCAAGGCGAAAACCCCTACGCCATCTTAAAAGAGTTTGCTAAAATCGAGGGCAGCCGTATCATGCATCTTGGAAATAACAAACACGAACTCACCTGGATGTTAAACCTCGAATAAACGTTGCTTTCTAGAAAAATGAGGGGTCTGGCTTGGTATAACAACTTAACGAAACTGTAATTCTGTAATGCCTGACCCCTCATTTTTCTAGAGAGCAAGAATAAGTCTAATTAGTTGTATTTTTTTATCTGACTTATGAATAATTCATTATTCCAGTTTTCAACAAATTTTCTTTCATTCGGTCATAGAAAATTTTCAACATCGTGTTTAGCTATTTTTATGCAAGATAATGTCATAATGTGACACTCTCCTACATGAAATTTCCTTTTTTTCATCATGATGCATTTTAAGTAAAATTAAAAATACATTTATTTTAATAGCAAGAGATTAAATAGATTTTAAATAATCAGATAAATATTGATTTTTTTGTTAAAAAATGTAAGAATTCTACTGTTATTATAGATTTTAAGGAGAAATATTATGAAACGTTCTGCAGATCCGGTTATTTTAAATTCATTTATTGAAGATTATACGAATTATTATGAAGCTTTTAGGCTCGTTATTTATGGAACAGGAGGGGAGCATGAGGGGCTGGATGTAAAAAATGCGGCAATTGGGGCAGAATGGAGTAAAGTATTTAACCAAATGAGCATTGAGCCTGAACAACTCAATAATTACTGGAAAAGGCAATGCAGCGACAAATTTAAATCTTATGAAACTAATGAACAATTTCAAGTGGATGTTAAATGGAAAAATTTATTTTGTAAATATTCCAATGAATTACAACAATTAAATGTAGCCAGAAAAGAGATGGTTGAAAAAACTATCCCCTATTTTTTAAAAAGCGAAGAATTCGACGAAAAAATGGAACAATTGCTTGCAATTGTTGGAAAATATATGCCTGATTTTGCAAAAGATTACCAAAATAACAGGTTAGAGATGATTGATAAAATATCTTTATACTGTTTGAAAATTATTCAAAGTAAAGATAAGTCAATTCAAGCTGAATGCTTTGAAATTTTAAAAACAATCAAAGAGTATTTAAAAGATCCAGAATCAAATCCCATTGCTCAATATTGTTTAGGGCATTGTTATGAATTGGGTCTTGGTACTAATAAAAACTTAATTAAGGCTTTTAGGTTTTACGAGTTATCTGCAGATCAGGGAAATTCAGACGCACAAAATAAACTTGGGAATTTTTATGAAAATGGCTCTGGAATTGATATTAATTTGGAAAAAGCTTTTGAGTATTATAAGAAAAGTGCAGATCAGCAAAATGCAGATGCTCAAAGTGATGTTGGTTTTTTCTATCAAAGGGGTCGTGGAGTTAATGCGAACTTAGAAATCGGTTTAAAGTATTTTCAACTTTCAGCAGATCAGGGAAACCCCCTTGGGCAATATAATTTAGCGTGCGCTTACCAACAAGGTCTTTCTTGTGACATTAACCTTGAAAAATCCTTTAATTATTGCTTGTTAAGCGCAAATCAGGGACATTCAAGTTCACAACATCATGTAGGCGTTTGTTATCTATCGGGTATAGGTACTGATAAAAATTTGAATAAAGCTCTTAAGTTTTTTACACTTGCTGCAGATCAGGGCAATAATTGCGCACAATGGGATCTTGCAAATCTTTATAAAAAAGGTGATGGCGTCACTATTAATTTTGAAAAAGCTTTTAAATATTTTAAACTTTGTGCCGATCAAAATAATAATTTATCAGCACAAATTGAGACCGGGTTATGTTACTTAAATGGGCTAGGAACAGATGTTAACCTAAAAGAAGCTATTAAATATTTTAAAATTAACGCAAATAAAGGTAATACCCTCTCACAATATTATCTTGGGCTCAGTTATGAGGCAATGGACAATATAATCGAAGCTATCAAATATTATGATGCTTCATCATTTAACGGCTCAGAAGATGCAAGAAAGATGCTTGACACTTATATAATTAAGTATAAGCCGCAAGCCGATCAAGGATGTGCCAAAGCACAATGGTTCATGTGTTTGATATTTAACTGTCGTGCAAATAAAAACTTAACTAAAGCATTTGAATATGCCACGGATAGTGCAAATCAAGGGAATGCTGATGCTCAAAATTTCCTTGGTTGGTATTATCGGGTTAACTTAAGTAATTTTGCTGATGCATTTAAGAATTATGAACGTAGTGCCGATCAAGGTCATGCAATTGCACAAAATGCTCTTGCACATTGTTATACTAATGGTTGGGGCACTAATATTGACTTATTTAAGGCTTTTAAATATTTCAAGGAAAGTGCATTACAAGGGGTAGCTTCTGCACAATACAGTCTTGGAAATTGTTACCAAAATGGCTTAGGCACTGACATTAATTTAAACGAGGCTTTTAAATATCTTAAGTTAAGTGCAGATCAAGGTAATATATACGCACAGTCTAGTGTTGGAAACTTCTATTTAAAAGGCTTAGGCACTGTTGTAAATTATATAGAAGCTTTTAAATATTATAAGTTAAGTGCAGATCAGGGAAATCCCATAGCCCAATATAATGTTGCTATTTTATTTGAAGAAGGTTTAGGAAGAGCTATTGACATGGCAGAAGCTTTTAAGTATTACAAGTTATCTGCAGATCAGGGAAATGCTGAAGCATATGAAAGGCTTGGTTTTTTTTATAGAAATAACTTGCAACATCAATTTTTAAAGAGAAACACTTAAAACTTTTAAGGAGAGATATTATGAAACGTTATGCAGATACGGTTTATGTATTATTTATGGTAGCTCTCGCGATATCTCTTTCCCTTTTTGCAAATGATGAAAAAAGGATTGAAACTGCCTTAAAAAATGCATTTCCTTTATTTAAAAGAGATGAAATCCACCTTAAACCACTAACCGGTGGCTATTCTTATGCAAAGAATTTTCTAATTGATGTGCAAGGTAAATTTTATGTTTTAAGAATGCAAAAAGAGTCTGAATCGACTTCTAAACTACATAAAGAGCTCTATATGATGGTTCGAGCCTCAAATCTTGGAATTGCGCCAAAATTGCATTATGTATCTGATGATGGTAAATGCACAATCATGGAATTTATTGAAGGAGGCACTTTAACGTTGACTGAAGCGAAAAAAATAGAGTTCGCAGACAAATTTGGTAAAACAGTTTCAAAATTGCATCAAATTCCGAAAGATGAAAAATTTTGCGAAATGACTTTTATAAAGGCTATGCAAAATTTTTACTTAGAATTTGAACTTGCTCGTAAGAAATATGAAAAATTAGAGTTAAACATTCCGGATCTTGCACTAAAAGCCCTGTACGAACACAATGCAGATCTTGAATTTTTGAACCATGCAAAAGTAAATATTCATGGTGATTTAAATCCCCGTAATATTTTGTCTTCAAATGAAAAAATTTTACTCATAGACTGGACTGAAAACCTATTTGAAGAGCCTTTTCATGATCTTGCCTATTACTCCATTCTATTAGATTATGATGAAAAGTTAGAAGAAACTCTTTTAAAAAGCTATTTAAACAGCTCTTTAACAATTGATAACTTAAACCGTTTTCATCTTTGTAAGAAAATGCAATTTGCAAGATTGGCCTTAGGAGCAAGTTATGTAGTTTTGCAAAGAATGGATCTCCATGGTGAAACAATTGACCAAACAGCAGTTTTAAAAAACTGGTTTGAATATATGGATCTTTTTGCCTCAGGCAGAGATGATCTACCCGCCCAATTCTTTTATGAAGTAGCACGTTTAGCCTCCTTACAAATGCAATAGTTATTCCCCACATCTTTTGCAATCGTTGATTTTAGATTGTAGCACCACGCTGTGGTGCGACCTCATTTCATCTTACCGGTGGTTTTACCACCGGCTACCTTTGTAAAACCGCTCCGCGGTTGAAAATAAATACCCCTTTTTTTCATCACGGAGTGATGGTAACAGTGGTGCGACCTTATTTCATCTTACCGGTGGTTTTACCACCGGCTACCTTTGTAAAACCGCTCCGCGGTTGAAAATAAATACCCCTTTTTTCATCACGGAGTGATGGTAACATAGGTAGCCGGTGGTGAAGCCACCAGTAAGATAAAAATAAGGCTGCACCGCGGAGCGGTGCTACAACAAAGATGTGGGTAGAGTTATGACTTCGGTCTTGGACTCTTCTTGATAAATAACAAACATGAACTTACCTGGATGTTGAATCTAGAATAAACATTATCCTGTAGGAGCAATGTCAAGTCAGATTAATTCTAATTTTTTTATCTGACTTATGAATAATTCCTGATTCCAGTTTTCAACAAATTTTCTTTCTTCCGGTCTTAGAAAGTTTTCAACATCACGTTTTGCTATCTTCCAATCTAGAGATAAAATTTTCTTTTCAAACTCCTCTAAAAGCCATTTTTTGTTAAAAGGAATATTTTGATCCTTAAAAGGTCCAGCTTGTTGAAGTGCATTTTTAAGTAAAAGCTGGTTAATCGGTACTCCTCTTGTAATATACCAAAGAAAATCAAACCAATCACGTCCTTTTTCATATTTACGACAGAGCAATGCATGACATTTGCTAGCAAATAAACTTGGAAAATCTTGAATTAAAAGCGAAAAGGGGTAAGGGTAGGTTAAGAAAGCATTTTCAAAATTAGATCCTTCTGGAGGTTGTGTATCAATCTCAAGCTTAATTGTGATTTTTTGCTCATCTGAGGGTAGTCTGTCGTATGTTAATTCTAGAATTTTTGCAAAAGAATCCTCTTTTAAAAATGCTGTTTTTATAACCCCTTTAGCATCTGCACGTTCTTTAATCTCAAGATTTACTCCAAATGAACTAAATTCCAATTCAATAGCTTTCAGATAAGATTGCCAACGAAATAAATCGGATGGTTTTAAAAGCACAAAATCAAGATCTTCTGAAAACCTTTTTAATTGATGGACAATTCTAAGGGCAGTTCCTCCTTGAAAAGCAGCTAATTTAAAAAATTCGCTTCTTGCAAGACCTGCTAGTGCAATCTCCTGATAAATTTCTTTAAGAGCGCTTAATTCTTCTTGTTTTGATAGTGAGTTGTAATTTTTGAGTCTTTCTTGAATAATTGTAATACTCATTGATCTAACCCCTTTAATAAAATATTGAGAGCTTTTTTTACTCTATGACTTGGATAATTCTCAATAAGTGCAATAAGCATTTCCTTATCAGAATTTTGAAAGTTATCGGTTTCGATTCGAAGATCTTCTCTAAGGTCATCAATAGATTCCCATATTCGATTTTTTGCATAAATAGTATCAGCTAGTGCTTTAACTGGAGAGGCAATAAATAGGGTTAATGCTTTCCTGGTATGTTGCTCAACCCCAAACGAAAATGCTTTAATTGGAATGCGATCATAGGAAAAAATTCCTATTGGTGTTTCGAATTCTTTTGCTCGTTTTACCGTTGCCAAGGTCGTTGTTCTTACGGCTTCCGGAATCCATCCATGATAACTTAGCGCAGATTCAAAACTTATATAGGAAGGACCATAGATAATAGGTGCAATTTCGAAAGAATCTAAAAGGGATCCTATTCTATTTTTAATCAGATACAAGTCTCTGCGAATAGGAACAAGATAACCTTTATGGACTGCTCTTTTGACAATAGCACGACGTGAATTTGCTGAATTAGCTAAAATATGATGTAAATCAATTCCTGAAATATAAGGTTTTGGCCAGTTTAGTAAAATTTCAAGAAATTTGCTATTCATATAGTTTTAAGCTCCTAATTAAAGAGTAGCTGAATAAAATATTTCATGCAAGATAATGTCATAATATGACACTTTCCTACACGAAATCCACAATCCACATTGATCAAGCTTCTTGATAAATAAAGGTCAAGAATCTATATTCCAAGAACTATGATTTTTAAAGTTTTATTGCTAATTCTTTATCTACCTTTTTTTTTATTGGGAATTGAAATGAAAAATCCTGTCTCAAAATTTTTACATGCATCGAAAATTCACTATTTAAAAATTTTGGATAAAGGGGAGGTGATTCATTTTGTTTTGGGAAATGAATCGGCTGATCTTGATTCTATTGTTTCTTCGATTTGCTATGCTTATCTGCTAGCAGAGGAAAACAGAAATGAGTTTTATATACCCCTTTTAAATATTCCACGAGAAGAAATTCTTCTACGAAAAGATGTTCTTTATTTGTTTGAACTTCTTGATATTTCACTTGATGATCTTCTATTTTATGATGATCTGCCCTTCATCAAGCTTTTTCAAGAAAAAAGACTCTGTATTAATCTTGTCGATCATAATGTTTTAAGGCGAGGGTTAATAGGATTTAGCGATGTTGTGGAAAGGATTATCGATCATCACGCGGATGAAAATAAAATGTATCCGTTAATTGGTGAAAATAAGCTTATAGCACCTGTAGGATCTAATGCCACGCTGATTGCAGAAAAAATATTTGCTTCATCGAATGTAAGATGTTTTTCAGAACTTGCAACTCTTCTTTTAGCCCCTATCTTGATTGATACTTCCAATTTTAAATCTGAAAAAACGACTCCAAGAGATATTGAAGCCGCAAAGAAATTAAAAAAAATAGCTTCAATTCCAAAAGATTTTTATCCACAATTAAAAAATGCTAAAAATGATGTTTCTGGGTTAACGGTTGAAATGCTTTTAAGGAAGGATTTTAAAGAATATTTAGATGAGGATATTGTGTATGGAATTTCATCTTTACCTCATGATGTGCACTGGAATTTAGACAATTTAGATTTGATCAGTGAAGATATTAAAAAATTCATGACGAAACAAAGTTTAGACTATTTTTTTGTGCTCATGTCAAGCGATACGGCATGCATGAAGCGAACAATCTTAGTTCATAGTTCAACCTTAGAGCACTTAAAAGCATTCGATGCACACGTGCAAACGGAGGGAATTTTAAAAAATATTTTAATTCCGTTTGATGTTTTGGATGCATATCATCTGCGCATTTACCGTACGAAAAAAGCAATTGCAAGAAAGCAATTACAGCCTCTTTTGCACCTTGCCAAAATAAGCCGTGATGAGTTTTAATTTTTGGGGCCCTAGCTTTACAGAATTACAGTTTCCGTTAGGTATTTAATGGTTATTTAAAAAAACTGTCATTCTGTCAATCCAGACCCCAAATAGCTCTTGCATTTTTCTTTTATTGTTTAAAACAAAGACTTTATTGGGGTCTGGATTGACATTATGACAGTTTTAATCCAAAAGGTTAGGGTATTTAAAGTTAACTGTCATGCTGTAAAGCTAGGGCCCCAAAGCATTGCAGCTATTTAAAGACAAAAAAAAGACATTCTGTCTATGACAGAATGTCTTAATATGCCCAGGATAGGACTCGAACCTACACACCTTGCGATACCAGAACCTAAATCTGGCGTGTCTACCAATTTCACCACCTGGGCTTATATGGACACTATCCTATAGCAAATAAAACATA
>Ga0105045_10002749_pt1 | contig 14938 bp, 10 predicted proteins | sample MAT02_FD_78089 | JGI IMG/M metagenome (GOLD analysis project Ga0105045, IMG submission 78089) | Freshwater microbial communities from Lake Fryxell liftoff mats and glacier meltwater in Antarctica - MAT-02 (megahit assembly) | ecosystem: Environmental > Aquatic > Freshwater > Ice > Liftoff...
TCCGTCGGGGATTTTGAGTTCGTCGGACAATTTGGACAACACTCGGTGGTAGCCCCGAAATAAGCTTTCATTGAGCGACACATTGGCGGCACCGTCGGCATTTTGGACTTCGAGCAGCACGTCAATTTTACCGCGTTCGGCGTGCTCGGTGATCATTTTGCGGAGTTCAATTTCTTTTTCTCTATAATCTCCGGGGAGGCGCAGTTTGACGTCTGTAATTTTTGCATTCAGGGCACGAACTTCAGCGGTAAGCGTTTTATCGCCAAAACTGCCGTGCGCGCGCCCATAACCGGTCATCGAAAGCAACATAACAAGGGAAGGATAAGTGAAAAAGTGAAAAAATTAAATCGGTAACAAGGCAAAGAACTTGCAGTAGATTGAAAAGTACGGCGCAAATGTAGTCAAAACAAAGAAGCAGGCTAATAGAGATAATTTTTTTATCAATTTAGTTTGTAAATCGCTGAAAATGAGCGAGGTTGCAGCCTGAAACGCGAAAAACGGTTTTACTGGCATAGCGCAGGTGGGAATAAAGTCTCATCAAATTTAACTTAGGCTTTAAATTTTCACTCGAAAATTTGCTGGGGTGAAATATTGTGCGAACTTTGCACCTTGATTTTTCAGAAATCCCTATTTTCGCTTATAATTCATTCTAAATCAACGAGATAAAACATGAGAAAGGCTGACCTTGTGAATGCAATTTCCGAAAAAACCGGCGTTGCTAAAGTAGATGTCTTGGTGACCCTTGAAGAACTGTTCAAGGAAATCAAGTCAACTATGACAAAAGGCGAAAACGTATATATACGTAGTTTTGGCTCTTTTGTTATCAAGCGCCGTGCTAAAAAAGTGGGCCGTAACATCAAAAAAGGCAAATCAATTGAAATTCCGGAACATTACATTCCGTCATTCAAGCCTGCAAAAGTGTTTACGGATCATGTAAAAACGCATGTTCACTCCCTGCCGGAGGATTAGTATTAGTTGCATTTGAATGAAGCGCGAATCACCATCCGGCTTCCATGGCCTAACTTGTTGCGGAAGCCGGATGCTTGTTACCAAGTCCTTGAGATGAACAAAGCACAAATAATTGCGATTATAGTCGCTGCCTTGCTTTTTCTTGGCCTCTACGGGGGGCTAAGTACAAAGACAGATAAGCAGAAAGTAGTGGAGCAATCTCGTTCGCTTCAGGGGGAAACCACTAGTTTTGAATCCTTGTTAGCCGATGCGACGGCCCATTTAAGTTCGGCTCAGCAGGTACAACTAAGTGATTTTGAGCAGCGAATGCAAAATAATACTGGGCAAGAAACTGGGCAAGTAGCCTTACTTAAAGAATTGTCGGGATGGTGGTACAACTTGGGACAGCTGCCCATTGCTGGTGGGTATGCAGAGCAGGTTGCTGAAATAGAACGTTCAGATTCATCGTGGTCAGTAGCAGGCGGCACTTACTTCAATGCCCTCATGCAAAGCAATGACCCTCCTTTGCGCCAATATTGTGCGGGTCGGGCAGTCAAAGCATTTGAAAGTGCGGCTTCTTTGGCTCCTGATGTGGTGGAGCACCGTGTTAATTTGGCCTTAGTATGGGCCGAAAATCCGCCGCCCAACAACCCCATGCAGGCTGTTTTGATGCTGCGTGACTTAGAAACGAAACATCCTAGCAGTCCATCTGTTTACAATGCCTTGGGAAGATTGGCCATCAAGACCGGACAGTGGGAAAAAGCCATCGAGCGATTAGAGAAGTCTTGGTCACTAGAAAAAAGAAATTCCAACACGCCCTGCCTTTTGGCAAAAGCCTACGAAGGGGCTGGAAATATAGCAAAATCAAACGAGTTCGCTCAATACTGTAACGCAAATCGCAGTCAGTAAGGGTGCATCTCATAACTCATAACTCATAACATTCGAAGCAGTATGCCTTGCGGAAAAAAACGTAAAAGACACAAAATTGCTACCCACAAACGCAAGAAGCGTTTGCGCAAAAATCGTCATAAGAAGAAGCGTTAAGTAACTGTACCACAGGCACTTGGTAGATTTTTTATCAAGCGTCGAGGGACACAGCGACAACGACGCGGACGTCGAAACATAGCGAAACTTTCCGAAGGCCTTTGCCATCGGAAAGTTTTTCGCTATATGCCGCACCTGGACCACTGTAGGTCCGCTTTTCTGATTGGCAACCCATTTTTTCATTCGGTCCTTGCAAGCCTCCAACCCTGAATAGACTCCCCTAACTTGGGGGAATACGCTGCATTTTTGTACGCCCAAGCAAAAATGAAACAGCCTTCCTTGCCTGAGAATTTGAATGCACGCTACTAGGTCGCCGTTCGAGCGACCCTTTCTGCCAATCCGCCGCATCTAACCCGACGGCCATCTCCTGCCGCCTGCGCCCCCTCGGTGCATGGGATGGCATCTTTTATGTATTCCAGTTCCGCTCTACCTAGGTTTTCTGTGTAAAACCAACAACCATCCTCGTGGATAAAGAACTCATCATCAACGCAACAGAATCTGGCGTTGAACTCGCATTAATCGAGAACGGTAAACTTGCCGAACTCCACCATCAAAAAACCAACAACAACTTCAGTGTAGGGGATATTTATATCGGAAAAATCCGAAAAATGATGCCCGGTTTGAATGCTGCTTTTGTGGACATTGGCCACCGTAAAGACGCATTTCTGCATTACACCGACCTAGGCCCGAAACTCCGCTCCCTCACAAAATGGTCGAACGGGGTCATCAATGGCAGTATCAATACCTCCAAACTCGACCAGTTTAAATACGAAGAAGATATTGTCAAAACGGGGAAAGTAGATCAAGTGCTAAATAAGCGCTACCCTATTTTGGTGCAAATTCTCAAGGAACCGATTTCCACCAAAGGCCCTAGGCTCTCCTGCGAAGTAACCCTTCCGGGTCGTTACATGGTCATTTCTCCTTTCTCAGACTCTATTTCGGTCTCTAAGAAAATTTCCGACACAGAGGAGCGCAAACGCCTCCATGCCTTGGCGGAAAGTATTCGCCCCAAAAATTTTAGCCTCATCATTCGTACCGCTGCCGAAGGCCGAAAAGTGCAAGAATTGCACGAAGAATTGATGCATCTATTGGAAAAATGGGACGAGATTTTCAACCAACTGAAATCTGAAGCCCCACCCGCCAAACTCCTCAGTGAACTAGATAAAACAGGCAGCGTATTGCGCGACCTGTTGACCGATAGTTTTAGTAAAGTAGTGGTGAACGATAAAGACTTATACGCTGATATTCGAGCGTATCTGCAAAATATCAGCCCGGCTCAAGTCAATATTTTACAATTACACAGCGGAAGTAAGTCCATTTTTGACGCATACAGCGTTACACGACAAGTAAAAGCCGCTTTTGGCAAAACGGCTACCCTGGCTTCGGGTGCTTACCTCGTGATTGAAAAAACAGAGGCCATGCACGTCATTGATGTCAATTCAGGACATAAAATCGTGAGCAATGATGTGGAACAGACTATTTTGGGCGTAAACTTGGAAGCCGCGGAAGAGATATGCCGCCAAATACGCCTTCGAGATATTGGTGGCTTGATTGTCATTGATTTTATTGACATGAAAAACCTCGAACACCGCAAGCAATTGAGCAAGGCGATGGAGGATTTTATGCGTAAAGACCGCTCGCAACACACTATTTTGCCACTGTCCAAATTCGGATTAATGCAAATTACCCGCGAACGTGCCCGCCCCGAAGTGATGGTCAACACCGCAGAAATGTGCCCAACGTGTGGCGGAACCGGTCAAGTGAATCCCACCATTCTACTCACCGATGATGTGGAGCGCGATTTGGATTTTATTTTGCAATCAAGGCCCATAGCCCCCATGAAACTTCGCGTACATCCTTTTGTGGATGCCTACCTCAAAAAAGGATTTCCCAGTCGCCAAATGCGCTGGTTCTTGAAGCACAATAAATGGGTGCGGATTACACCCAACAGTGATTTCCATCTCACTGAATACCGTTTTTTAGATGGAAATGACGATGAAATTCGCCTGAATTAAATCGCCTAGAATCAACTTTTGTCCTGATTTTTGGATGCTTAAATAGAATGGCCGTTTGGTGAGGGTAAAACCGACCAGACGGCCTTTTTTTACCCAATTAGCCTGCTTTTCTCCTTTGGGAAGGGGTGCACAACAACAACAAATTCTAAGACATCGCTACCCATGTCAACCTCGCGCCAATTACATAGGCCAATTCGCCCAAAATACCCCGCGAGACTGCCGACGGTATGGGCGTAAACTGGACTGTAAAACCTTGGCTGGCAGGGATGATCTGGCTCATGTGATACATAAATTCATCGCCTCCAAATTTGGGCAAACCCGCCAATTGGAAATTCCAAGTTTGATTCGGTGTCATCTGTTGTCGGAAAGTATTGGCATCCCCCTGTGGATAATTGATTTCTACGGTGGGGAACTGACTAATTAAGAGTTCGCCCAAGAGACCAAAATTACCCCCACTGCGCAAGTCATACCCAGGTGGCGGCTGGAAGAAGAAACCGGATACATCCTTTGCGCCATTTTGAAAAGCCTCCAACAAAGGATTATTAGAATACCACCCCTTTTCCGCCGCTTCATTCAGTATCATTGGGCGGATACTCACCACTTGTTGGCCCGGCATAATCTTTTGCACAGATGCTTGATTACCAGTCCCTGGTAAAGAAAAAAGGGTGTGTTTGTTGCCGTCATTCTGTAGGAGTTGAAAAAAATTGGCGGGTGCTAGCACGTTTCCTTGTTGGTTAAAAGCGACGTTCAAAAGGGCAGAGGAAACCTGGCTTTGGGTGGCATCCATGCGAACTTTGAGGGGAGCAACGGGCACTTGATTCAGAGCATTTAGAATGGTGGCTGGGTCGGGTGAAACCTCAAAGCCGGGCACTGTGACCGTGCTTCCGTCCGAGTCCACCGCCAATAGCCCACCATTCTGATCATTGGGAGTAAAGAGATTGCGTTTTATTAAAGAGAGCAAAAAATTCCCATTTCCGATACTGTCCAGTAAATGCAGCGTTTGCTGAATGGATTGCAGATAGGCCTGCACTGTCGAAAGTAGGCTTTTGGCTGCGGAGGGCGCTGCAGGAAGTACCGAGGACAAATCGCTTTGTTGGCTTAAAAAAGTCGTCGTCAGGGGGGCTTGGCCTGCCGCTTTTTTCCCACTCCATACGTACGCTACTTGATACAATAAAATATAGTCGAGTGAACTGGCAATCTCTCGATTCAACGCTGCGGAGGCTTGGGTTAGGGTGCTGGGTGCAATGGGTGCAATGAACTGTATGTAAGTACTGACCACTGCTTGTCCAGGTATTTGATTTAAAGTAGAGGCTTTATTTAGGGTTGCCAAATCTGCTGAAGAAAGTTTGAAACTGATATTATTCAAAACCGTACTAAAGGCCGTGGAATAAGGGTCGTTGGCCACTAAAACCCCGTCCTCTCCTTGGCTAAAACAGTGATTTACAAATAGATAAGTGGCGTAATTAAATCCTAAAGGCATAGACCATTGCCAAGGAAACCCACCCAAACCACCCGCATTGATGGGTTGAAAAGGTCCGTCCAGGCCTGACGCCGTGCCGCCCCCTCGCCCGCTAGCCGTTAAGGAGGCAATGGCGTGGGCATATTCTAATAAAATTGGATTTTGCATACCTACTTATACTTTTCAAAAAAAACAATACCCCCCCGCCAACAGGCGAGGGGGTGCTTGCTGTAATCGGGTTTTAGGCACCCGGATAAGTCACTTGACCACCCAGTACAAAAGCCTGGTTGTTGTTTGCCACGCCACTTGGATCAATGTAATTGTCGGCAGGTGGGGCAAACGTGATGGAGAAGCCACCGCCAGACGAATTGGCACTAGAAGTTGCCTCACACACATCCTGACCGCCGCCGCCAATGGGGCAAAGGCCCAGCATTTTGAGTTCCCACTTGGATTTTTCTTTGAAACTTTGCTGAAACTGACTGTAATCGCCCTGGGAATAATTGATGGTGATGGTTGGGAATTGACAAATAGCCAAAGCATTCAACAATCCAAAATTGCCGTTTTTACTAAAATCGTAAGAAGGCACGGTAGTGAATTTGTACCCAGTCACGTCTTTAGCACCATTTTGTATCGCCTCTTTGATTACCTGCGTCAGGTACCAACCTTTGCCAGTGGCTTGTTGAAACTGCTCGGGGGTAAAAGAAACAAACGTCAAACCAGGAAAAGAAGCCTTTATACTGAGTTGTTTGCTACTCCCTTTAATGGACGAAAGGTTAAAAGACGCCCCTCCCTGCACACTCAACTCCATAAATCCGATGGGTACCGACACGCCACCGTGCCCCTCCACATTCACTATCAAGGTAGAAGAGTTGCTTTGGCTGATGTCCATGTTGATTTCAAACTTGTTATCCGTGTTGCCTAGGCTTTTATTCAACGCATCTTCACTTTGGTTGATTGAAAATCCCACTTCCATATCAATGGTGCCATCGTTTTCAACCGTGGTCATACCACCATTGGTATCGCCGGGAGTAGTGGTGTTCGTCTTCAAATGGCTGCACAGCCAGTTGCCATTTGATACTGCATCAATCAAAGAAATCACCCCAGAGACATCACTCAGGTATTTAGCCACATTATTCAGTAGCGGATTGGCGGAAGCGGGGAGATTGGGCAGCAGGGAGCTCAAATTCCGCGCATTGAGCATTTCGGACCATGTGAGCGGCTTGGTATTGCCTTTGTCACTCCAAATTTGACCCATTTTGTAAGAAATGATGTAGTCAATTTTGGTATCCACCTTGGCAGTAGTCATTTGAGCAGGGGTAATGGCTCCATAGGTCGTTTGATACCCGTTTACCACACTCGCCATTGAAGTTTGTGCGTTGGTAAGTGTTTTTCGCTATTTACGGGGAATACACCTTTCGGTGTGCAAGCAACATCACCTACCCTAGAACAGGTACTTTCCCCTGTAAAAGGCCTTACGAGGCATCCAATGCCCCTGTTTCCGGGTCTCATTCAAGCATACCACCATAACTTTTTCTCTTTTTGTGCTTAATTTTATCTTTTTCTACTGCTCCGATTCCTACTTTTGCGGTATTCGGTATAGTGCCGAACATTCACTTGCACCTTTTTATATTTGAACATGGGAGACGCACACGCAAAAGACGATTGGACCATCGAACAGCAAGAATGGCTCGAAGCCCTCGAAGAAGTGCTGGAGAGTCAGGGAAAAGGTCGTTCGGAGGAGTTGTTTCAAGCCCTTCGCCATTTATTGGCACGGCACGGCGCCGCCACCGGTGGTTCTGCGTTGAATACACCTTATATGAACACCATTGCGCCAGAAGATCAACCGGCCTATCCGGGAGATTTGGTGTTAGAAAAGCGCATTGAGGAAATTATTCGCTGGAATGCGCAGGCGATGGTGCTCCAAGCACAGGATAAAAACCTGGATTTGGGCGGGCACATTGCTACGTATGCGGCCAGTGCCACCATGTTGGAGGTTTTGTTCAACCACTTTTTACGCAAGCGCTCGGCAGAGTACGGCGGCGACTTATTCATGCTTCAGGGGCACGCCTCGCCTGGCGTGTATGCCCGTGCGGTGATGGAAGGCCGTTTGCCTGAAAAAGCCATTGCTGAATTTCGGCAAGAAACCCTGGGTGGCGTGTCTAGTTACCCGCACCCACGTCGGATGCCCGAATTTTGGCAGGCGCCTACGGTGAGTATGGGTCTTGGCCCTATGACCGCCATTTATCAGGCACGTTTTGCCAAATATTTAGAAAATCGGGGGTTGAAGCCCGAAAATGGTGGAAAAGTGTGGCATTATATTGGCGATGGAGAAATGGACGAGCCGGAAATTTACGGTACCATCGGCTTGGCTAGCCGCGAAAACCTGAACAATTTGGTGTTTGTGGTGCATTGCAATTTGCAACGTCTCGATGGGCCGGTACGCGGCAATGGCAAAATTATTCAGGAGGTAGAAAGGCATTTTTTTGGGGCGAGTGGGGAAGTGATTAAAGGGATTTGGAGCAGTGATTGGGAGGGGCTGTTGGCCAAAGACGAAAACGGCGCGTTGTTGCGGCGACTAGAAACCTTGGTGGACGGTAATTTTCAAGAAATGGCTTCCGCCAACGATGGGGCACTTACCCGTAAAATGCTGACTGGTCAAGATGATTTGAGTGAAAAAATCACGGCCTTATTAGCCGATGTTTCCGACGAAAAACTCGCCGAAATGCGGCGCGGCGGCCATGATGCCGAAAAAGTATATGCTGCATATTCCCGAGCGGTTCGCTCCAACAAACCGGTGGCCATCCTCATCAAAACGGTGAAAGGTTATGGTATGGGTAAATCGGCGGAAGGCAAAAACAAAGCCCACCAAACCAAAAATTTAACAGAGGATTTTCGAGTAGAAATTAAGAATCGTTATAATATTGGACTGACAGATGCTGAGGCTAAAGCCGCCAAATTCTGGTGGCCTGCCAAGGATTCTCCTGAGCGCAAATACTTATTGGAGCGTCGCGAAAAACTCGGCGGTTTCCTGCCCGAACGCTCGGATCAATACACCCCCTTTAAGGTGCCGGAACTAGCGCTTTTTGACAATCAACTCAAGGGCAGCGTGGCCGGTAAGACGGTTTCGACTACAGGCGCTATGATGGATATGTTGGGTAAACTGTTGAAAGACCCGGAAATAGGCAAATACATAGTGCCGATTGTTCCGGACGAAGCGCAGACTTTTGGTATGGAGCCCTTGTTCAACTCTGTTCAAATTTGGAATCAAAAGGGTCAGTTGTACACGCCCTTGGAAATCGGCATTTCGGTTATTAAATACAGGGAATCGAAAACAGGGCAAGTGCTGCAAGAAGGCATCAACGAAGACGGTGCTACGGCTAGTTTCACGGCTGCCGGAACGGCTTATGCGCTGCATAGCATTCCGACCGTACCGTTTTATATTTACTACTCCATGTTTAACTTCCAACGGGTAGGCGATATGGTGTGGGCTGCCGCGGATATGATGTGTAAAGGCTTTTTGTTGGGGGCTACTGCCGGACGTACTACGCTCAATGGCGAAGGATTGCAGCACCAAGATGGGCACTCAATTTTGATTGCCCAAACCGTGCCCAGCGTAATCACCTACGACCCTGCTTTTGCCTTTGAATTGGCTGTGGTGGTGCAAGATGGATTACGCAGAATGTACGGCGAGAATGAAACCAAAATTTACTACATCACCCTATACAACGAAAACCTACTGATGCCCGAGATGCCCAAAGGGGTAGAAGAAGGCATCAAGCGCGGCTTGTATCGCTTCCACCAGTCGAAGCAGAAAGGCGGCGCAAAAGCCCATTTGTTTGGCTCCGGTGTGATCATGAAACAGGTGATGGAAGCCGCCGAAATCCTCGAAAAAGAAGGCGTTAGTACCGATATTTGGAGTGCTACTTCTTGGACGGAACTATACCGCGATGCCCTTTCTTGCGATCGGTGGAATATGCTGCACCCAGGTGAAAAAGAAAAGGTCTCTTTTATCCAGCAACAACTTGCTAAGGAAGAAGGGGTGTTTGTAAGTGCCAACGACTGGATAAAATTAACCGCCGGACAACTAGCCCCTTGGATGCCCTCCGATTTCACGCCACTGGGCACGGATGGCTTTGGCTTGTCGGAAAGTCGGGAGAATCTGCGGGATTACTTTGAAATTTCGCCCAAATACATCGCATTTGCGGCCGTGCGGCTCTTGCAAAAACAAGGCAAAATCACTGAAAAAGCCGTAAAGGACTTTATGAAAAAATATGATGTGAAAAGCGAAAAAGCGGACCCTATGGCGGTTTAGGGGAGGGTAGGGGGTTGAGGGCGGCTCCACATGAAAATAACCCCACCGTTTTTATGAATCCCGTCAGGGATTTCCTGCAGACACACACACGGAGGAAACCCCTAATGGGGTTTTGAATTAACGCTGTGCGCTGCATGACACAAATGATTTTTTGCTGTAGGGTTGGCCGAGGCAATTTAGGCCATAAAGAAGACAATTTTGCCCCAAAAACATCGTTTTAGGGCAAATTTTGAATTCAAACACCGTATGACTTTTACTCCCTTCCGGCTATTTATCCTGCTAATTTTCGCTTTTTCACTCCTGCCCAAGATCCTTTTTGCGCAAGAACAACTCGGTATGCGACTCGAACGCTATTCCGGGATTTACGGGGCCAATATCAATCCGGCTCACACGGCTTTTACGCCGCACCGTTGGGAAGTCAGTCTGTTAAATGCTGACTTATTTGTGGAAAACAGTTATACATTTTTGCGCAACACCAGCCTGCAAAATGCGCTTCGCAATACCGACAAAATAGTGTCTGTTGCAGATACTTCAGCAGAAAATCCACTGGCCAGCGATGCTATTTTGCAAGATTTTTCGCGGGGAAACCGGCGCATGCACCTCGCAACGCAAGTTCGGGTGGCAGGCCCGTCTTTTAGTTTTCAATTCGGGCAAAACAATACCATTGGCCTGACGACGGCCCTGCGCACGCATGTTTCTGCGTACCAAATACCAAGCGTACTGGCGTATCAGACCATTTCAGATTTGCCTCGTAATCAGGCGATTAACATCCCTTCGGTGGGTGTTTCTGGCATGAGTTGGGGAGAGATTGGGCTCCATTATAGTCGAAAAGAGACAGATGGCGACCTGACAGTAGCCTGGGGTGTTTCGCCCAAATTACTACTCGGTTTTGAGGGCTTTTTTACCCGCGCACAATCGAGTTTTGACTACACACAGCGACTGGGCGACACCGTTGCCTTTGGCAGTGCCCAGTGGGAATACGCCCTTACGACTGGGAATTTGACGAACGATGCCGTTCAACTCCGCCGACAAGGGATGGGCTTTGGGCTAGACATGGGGATTGCTTGGGCTATGCCTGTTGATGAGGGCGATGGTTACGCTTGGCGGGCTGGTGTATCGTTGGTGGATGCCGGTTTTATTCGTTTTGGCCGCTCGGCGCAGCGACATGCCATTGCATTTGATACGGTACTGACGATTTCGGGTACTGATTTTCCATCACGAGATAATCCGGAGCAGGTCATCGGTGATGCAAGCCGCGCCTTTTTGGGCGATACGGCTGCATCTTTGCAAAAAAGAGCCTTTTCGATGGGTTTGCCGACGGCACTTTCTGCTCAAGTAGATGTACAAGTAGCGCCTATGTTGTACGTGGGTGCTTTGCTAACCCAACGAATTCCATTTTCCAGAAATGCCTTAAAAAGGCCGAGTACTTTAGCCGTGGTGCCGCGTTTTGAGCACCGTTGGTTTTCGGCATCGGTGCCGTTGGTGCTAAATGATTGGCGAATGCTGCGGGTTGGTGCGGCGCTTCGACTGGCTTGGCTGTATGTGGGTACCGACCACTTGGGGAGTTTTTTCAACCAAGACAAATTAAGCGGCACTGATTTTTATATTGGATTGAAGGTCAATGGATTCCGGTTCAATTCAAAAGAGAAAGGCTATTCGCTCCAGCGCGAAAGAAGGGGCGGACGCAGAGGGCCTAATCGGAAAAAGATTAAGTGTTATACGTTTTAGAACTTTTGTTTTGCCACCAACATGGGACTTCTGCAGAGGTCACGCATGCCGTGTGAAGACACCTGTTTTTTAGTCAAAAACAGAAAGACCTTTGCGGAGTAAGAAAAACTAAATTTCAGCGTAAGTATGTAGGCACAATAAAGTGAGCTGCCTACTTATGTAAACAGCCTAAACACATGGAATAATATTGCTGCCGTTACAAATGTTACTGGCAAAGTTAGCAACCAAGCGATGGCAATATTCGTAATGGTTTTTCGCTGCAAGTTGGATACGCCCCCCTCTGCGACCATCGTTCCGGCAATACCAGAAGAAAGTACGTGTGTGGTGCTTACGGGCAATCCGTAGTAACTGCTGGCACCAATGGTAGCCGCAGCACATAGTTCGGCACTTGCGCCTTGGGCGTATGTTAAGTGTGTTTTACCAATTTTTTCACCGATGGTAACTACAATTCTTTTCCAACCAACCATGGTGCCAGCCCCCAAGCAAACCGATATCAGCACGACTACCCAAGTAACTCGGAATTCATAATTCCCTTTTAAGGTCTTTATTTCTGCTTTTACCCGTTTAGCAGGCTCACCTTGGAGCACATCCACTTGCACTGCGCCATCCATTTTTTTGTTTAAGTCTTGTAATGCCAATCGTAGTGCAAATACAGATTTATCGTTTTTAGAATCATAGGTGTTCATTTGAGCGGTTATTTTTTTACATTCTTGCACCAAGGGTGCGAGGTGAATGCTGTCGCTGCTCATATCCATCATCAGCGCTGATTCTATTTCTTGAACACTGGCTTTTGTTTTTTCAAGGTTAAAATCGGGGGATAGCGCAAACTGAACCGGCATGAAAGCAATCAAAACTACGAGCAGTAAACCCACCCCTTTTTGACCATCATTGTTCCCGTGAAAATAACTAACTAGCGTACAAGTAGTAATCAGAATAAATTTAATCCAAGTGGGAGGTGCTTTTTTAGTTTCATCTGGCGACTTAAAAATGGTTTTACTTTTAACCATAATCCGTAAAAGATACATCAAAGTTACGGCCAAAACAAAACCAAATAAAGGAGAAACCAACAACGACATGCCGACATCTTTTGCTTTATCCCAGTTAGGGCCGCCGCCGCCGTGTACTGAATAATAGGCGAATCCTCCGCCCAATAAGGCTCCAATTAAGGTATGAGAACTGGAACAAGGGATCCCAAAGTACCAAGTACCAAGATTCCAAGCGATGGCGGTAAACAATATTGCTAATACCATAGCAATGTTTTCGTTGAGCGACACCGTCATCATATCATTCAGCGGCATGAGTTTCATGATGCCCATCGCTACTGCAATACCCCCAAACATAGCGCCGATAAAATTCCAAATACCCGACCAAACGACTGCAAAAATAGGCGGAAGTGTTTTGGTATAGATGACAGTGGCCACCGCGTTTGCGGTGTCGTGGAATCCATTAATGGCTTCAAATGCGCAAACAGCTAACAAGCAGACAATCAACAAAACGGATGCATTAGAAGACAAATCTGCAATAAAACCCAGCATCATGAATGGAAAATTTAGTAGTTGGTGGAGCGGAAGGAGAATGGGGAAAGATTCAGACAAAGTGCCGAAAATACGGTTGGAAAGTCTGATTAATATTTAAAGGTTAGGAACTTCGCGGCAAAAGTAATACACTCGACACGGTGGCTTGGTTGATGGAGGTTAATTTAGGGTTAAATTTGGCTTAACGGTTAAACAACTACTCACCGTTCAAAATAGGCAGCAGAACCTCCACCCTAGTACCCGTTCGTTGTCCATTGGTTAGGTCGGCTAAATCGTAAATTTGAATAAAGCCATCGCCGGTTCTTTTTTGAATTTGATGTAATAACTGCAACCGTTCGTGCGTGATTTCCATGCCTCGGGAGCGGTGTTTTTGGAAACCTGCTCCGACCAGTGCTGCGGCTTTTTCTTGTCCTTTATTAAATCCTACGCCGTCGTCTTCGATGGTGCAGCGCAGCAAATATTCATCATCCGGCATCATGTCAAATCGGATGGTCAGTCGGCCTTCCTGTCGGGGGCGAAGGCCGTGTTCGATGGCATTTTCGACAAATGGCTGCACAATCATAGTGGGAATAAAGAGTTCGTCGAGTTCCTCATTTTTGGGCAATATGATTTGAAAATCCAGTCGGTCACGAAAGCGTAGTTTCCGATTAATATCCAAGTAGCGTTCCAAAAACTCGATTTCTTGTTCGAGCGATACTTCCTCCAATTCAGAATACTCGAGGGTATGGCGCATCATTTTGGCAAATTTCGCCAAATAAGATTCTGCTTCGTTATTTCGGCCCGAAGTCACCAAGCCCTGAATGGCATTGAGTGAATTGAACATAAAATGCGGGTTCATTTGTGCTCTTAATGCCCGCAATTGAAGTCCTGCAACCCTCAAACGCGCCATTTGGCTTTCTTGGCGGCTTCTTTCTAGTTGGTGTCGGGCTTCGAGTTCTTGCCGTTCATTGTCGCGCAGACTACTGAAATGTTCTTGATTGAGTTCGGTTACTTGACTTTGCCATTTGAAAGCCTGTTTGTATTGCCCTTTGCTTTCATAGAGCGCGGACAGTTGTTGGCTTACAGATGCGAGGTGGTATAGGTCGTTGCCTTGTCTGCCGATTTCCCAAGCGCGGATGAAATGTTGTTCGGCTTCTAGGAGGTTTTCTAGTTGGAGATAAAGACCTGCGCTCCAACTTTCAATTTTGGAGAGATTGGTAAAATCGGAGGGTTTTTGGGGTGGGTTGTAATCGGCGGCGGCTTGCCCAAAAAGGTTGAGTGCTTTGGGGGCATTGCCCGATATGGTGGCCATAATGCCGAGGTTGCTGAGGGCGAGTGTTTTAACCTCTTCTTCGCCGGATCCAACCACGGTTAGCACTTTTTCGAAGTGCAATTGGGCGTTTTCTGCATCGTTTCGGGCCAATGCTGTCCGGCCGGCATTCAGATAATGCCAAGCCAAGCGGGGGCGAAGTTTGTGTTTTTCTACAATGGGGAGTACACTTCTATACGCCACTTGGCTTTTATCTTCTTCCCCCAAATATTCGTACAACTCACCTAATCCGCTCAAAATGAGGGTTTTAATATACCAATCTTTGAGGGTAGCCCCATTTTCCTCCCATTCTAAAAACTCTTTTTGGGCTTCCATGAGGCAGCCTAATGCTTTGCGGTGATTGCCTATTTTGAGAAAAAAGAAGCCTTCTCGGCAGGTCACGTAGGCTCGGGCTCGGGCGGGTGCATCTTCGCCGAGGTGTCTTTTTGCGCGCTCGAGGGCATCTTCGGCGGCGCTCCAGTTGCGTTGATTGAGGTATGTGCCAGCGATATCGGCCCAAGTTTCGGCCAATGCCCAGCCATCGGCAAGGCTCTCGAGTATTGAAACGACCGTGCGGGCATGTTCGAGAGAGTCCTCGTAACGATACCA
>Ga0105045_10002750_pt1 | contig 14930 bp, 17 predicted proteins | sample MAT02_FD_78089 | JGI IMG/M metagenome (GOLD analysis project Ga0105045, IMG submission 78089) | Freshwater microbial communities from Lake Fryxell liftoff mats and glacier meltwater in Antarctica - MAT-02 (megahit assembly) | ecosystem: Environmental > Aquatic > Freshwater > Ice > Liftoff...
ATTATAGCAATAGATCAAAGGATTGGCCATGACCGGGCTGCTGTTTGAGGCGTCCTCCCGCCAGGATCTCGCTGGGCTGCTTCGCAGCGACATGCCCACGCCCTTGTACCACCAGATCTTCCAGCTGCTGCGTGAGCGTATCCTGGCCGGGGAGCTGCCATTTGGTTCGCGCATCCCCACCGAGCACAAGCTGGCCGAGGCGTTCTCTGTTTCGCGCATCACCACCAAGCGTGCGCTTGACGAGCTGGCAGGCGAAGGCCTGGTGGCGCGCCGCCGCGGCCGCGGCACCCACGTGATCCACCGCGCGGCGCCGCAGCCGATGGCCGCGCCGCTGACCGGCTTGCTGCAGAACCTGGAAAGCCTGGCCGAGAGCACCGACGTGACCCTGCTGGAGTACAGTCGCGCGCTGCCGCCGGAGCCGATCCGCTCGCGTTTCGATTGTGGTGCCGACGAGATGCTGGTCAATGCCGTGCGCGTGCGCAGCCGCGACAACGTGCCGCTCGGCCACTACGTCAGTTGGACCCGGACCCGCCATGCGGCGTTCAGCGCCGAGAACCTGGCGCGGCATTCGCGCATCCGCCTGTTCAAGCGCTGCCGCATCGGGCTGGCGCACGTCGAGCAGACCCTGTCAGCAGCGCTGGCCAACATGGTGGTGGCCGGCCGCCTGGAGGTCGAACCGGGCGCGGCGCTGCTGACCCTTGAGCGCTGGTCATACAACCCGGAAGGGCAACTGGTCGACCTGCTGAACATCCATTACCGCCCGGACCAGTTCCGCTACCGGATGATCCTGGACCCGGCCGCCGGGGATACGTGTTGATGGGCGGCGCGACCCTGGCCGAGAAGATCCTCGCACACGCCTCCGGCATGCCCCGCGTGCATCCCGGCCAGATCGTCACCTGTGCAATCGACCTGCTGATGATGCACGACTCCGGCGGGCCACGGCGCGTCGCCGCACGCCTGGAGCAGCTGGGCGCCAAGGTCTGGGATAGCGGGCGCGTAGTCGTGGTCAGCGATCATTTCGTGCCGGCCACCGACCTGGACAGCGCCGAGATCCTGGCCCTGACCCGGCGCTGGGCCGCGGCCCACGGCGTGCGCCACTACGACGGCATCGGCATCTGCCACGTGGTGTTGCAGGAGCACGGCCACGTGCAGCCGGGCATGTTCTGCGTCGGCGGCGACTCGCACTCGCCCAGCGGTGGCGCGATGGGCGCCTACATGGTCGGCGTGGGCGCTACCGAGATCACCGGCGCGCTGGTCACCGGCTCGCTCTGGATCAAGGTACCGCGGCAGGCGCGGGTCGACTGCCGCGGCCGGCTCCGGCCTGGGGTGTCGGCCAAGGACCTGATGCTGCATCTGTGTGCGCGCATCGGCATGAACAATGACGCCTACGTCATCGAGTACGCCGGCGAGGCGGTGCGTTCGATGTCCATCGCCGAGCGTTTCGTGCTGTGCAACATGAGCGCCGAACTGGGCGCGGAAACCGGCATCGTCGCGCCAGACCGCATCACGCTCGATGCGCTGGGCGCGGCGGGGCGCGCGTTCGAGGGCGATCCGGCACGCTGGCAGAGCGACGCGGACGCGCACTTCGACATCGAACATGTCATCGATACCGCGGCGCTGGCACCGCAGGTGGCCGCGCCGCACTCGCCTGCCAACAGCATCGGCATCGATTCGCTGCGCGAGACCGTGCGCGTGGACCAGGCCTACATCGGTGCCTGCACCGGCGCCAAGCTGTCGGACCTGCACATGGCCGCCGAAGTGCTGCGCGGACGCCGGGTGGCTGCGGGCACGCGGCTGCTGATCGCGCCGGCCTCCACCGCAATGACTGCGCAGGCCGCCAGCGACGGCACCCTGGCGACATTGACCGAAGCCGGTGCAATCCTGCTGCCGACCGGCTGCGGTGCCTGTGCCGGGCTGGGCGCCGGCATGGTCGCCGCCGGCGAGACCTGCATAGCCTCCACCGCGCGCAACTTCCGTGGCCGCATGGGCTCGCCCGAGGCCGCGGTCTGGCTTGGCTCGCCCTACACCGTCGCCGCTTCGGCGGTGCACGGCCGGATCGCCGATCCGCGGGAGTTTGTGGCATGACCGGCGCCGGTGCGCTGCAGGTGCGCGGGCGCGCCTGGGTGTTCGGCGACCAGATCGATACCGACCTGCTGGCGCCCGGACCCTTCCTGCGCAAGCCATTGCCGGAGCTTGCCACCCACTGCCTGCAAGCCGTGGCTCCGGACTTCGCCAGCAGCGTGCGCCCTGGCGACATCGTGGTCGGCGGCATCGGCTTCGGCATTGGTTCCTCGCGCGAGCAGGCGGTGCAAGCGCTGGCACAGTTGGGCGTGGCGGCGGTCCTGGCGCGCGGGTTCGCGCGGATCTTTTACCGCAACGCGCTCAACCTGGGGCTGCCTGCGATGCAGTGCGAGGCGTTCCAGATCGAAAGCGGCGACCAGATCGAGCTGGACCTGGTCGCCGGGGCCGTGCACAACCTCAGCCGCGGCCAGCACTGGGACTGCGACCCGCTGCCGCCGCCATTGATCGAACTGCTTCAGGCCGGTGGCCTGATGCCGTGGCTTGCGCGGCGGCAGCCCGGGGCCCCGGCGGCGTGAGCCGGCTCGGTCCGCTGCGGGCGGCGCTGGTATTGGCGCCGGACTTCGATGCGGCGCTGGCGGTGTACCGGCGCGACCTGGGCTTGGCCTGCGGCGCTGTTGCACGGCTGGACATCGCGCAAGCGGCCGCCCTCGCGCTGCCGACCCTGGCCGGACATCGCCACTGCCGGCTGTCCTCGGGCAACGGCCAGGACTGGCTCCACCTCGTCGATGTGCCGGGCGCGGTGCGTCGCTCGCCGCTGACCCGCCACGGCTGGATGGCGCTGGAGGTGCTGGTGGCCGATCCGGATGCACTGGTCGCGCGGCTCGGTCCGGAATGGACCGTGCTCGGCGCCCCCGCCAACCTCGAGCTCAGCCCGGCGATCCGCGCCGCCCAGGTGCTCGGCCCCAGCGGCGAGCTGTACTACTTCACTGCGATCAAGGCCGAGGTGCCGCCGTTCGCACTGCCGCTGAGCGGCAACGATGTCGACGGTCCCTTCGTCGCGGTGCTGGGGAGCGCCGATCGCAACGCCAGCTGCGCGGCGTGGGAGTCCCTCACAGGCGTCGAGGCCTGGCGTTTCGAGACCCGGGTGACCGTTCTCAACCGAGCCCTCGGTCGCCCGCCGGACACCCGCACACCGCTGGCAGTGCTGCAGCTCGCCGGACGATGCCTGATCGAGATCGACGAGGTGGCAGGCATCGACACCCCGCCCATCACCGGGCTCGAAGCCGGACTGCATCTGATCCAGATCAGCGGCGACGGAACCCGCAGCGGGCTGTGGACCGGTCCGTCGGGGGAGCGGGTGTGCCTGGTGGATGCCTGATCCGCGCTGCGCGCACCGCACCCGCCACGTGGCAGCGGGGAAGGCAGCGGCCGGGTTCCGACCCTCGGTATCACGCCTGCTCGAACGTGCGCTCCAGCCAGGTCCGCGCCGCGCGCCCGGCTTCGGGGTTGCGCACCAGGTGCCGCAAAGGCGAATCGCACTGGTGCAGGTGGGGCTCGTCCTCGGTCACCAGCAGCATGCGCAGCACCGCGCTGCCGTCTGGCAGCACCGCAGGGGGCAGGTATTCGCGGAAGCCGTAGTACTCGAACAGGCTGTTGAGCGAGGGGTCACAGGCCACCAGGCCGAAGCGCACGTCATGGTCGAGTGCATGCCGGTAGGCTTCGCCCACCAGCCGGTCGAGCACCGCCAGCTCGCGCTGGTCTGACTGTACCGCCAGGCGCGAGCCCACCATCAGGCGCTGCAGCGGCCACGCGCTGGCGAAGCGATCGATCTGGAACAGGCGCCCGTATTCGACCTGCACCGCCGGGGCCAGGAAATCGTGGACCCGCAGCGAGCCGATCGCCTGGCCGGCGCGTTCGACCACGACCACCGTGGCGCTGCGGTCCAGTCCGTCGTCGATGCGCGGTACCTGCTCGCCGGCCTCGCCCTGCTCGTGCAGGAACACTTCACGGCGCAGGCGCTGCACCTCGTGGAGCGAACCGCCCGGGGCGACGCGTCGCACCTGCAGGTCGTCGCCGCCGAAGGCGCCATCGTGCAAGGGATGGGGTCCCGCGTCGGTCGGTGCCAGGGCTTGCAGGTCGGAGGCCAGGTGGTTCATCGCATCCCTCGTGGCGCCCACTGCTCGCCGGGGAACCCGGACGGCTGGCGCATTGGCAGGAAATCAAGCAAGCATCGCGCCAATGCCGCGAGCTTGGCGGGGCGTGGGCCGGGGTGCCTGGGGGGAAGGGCGCTGCCGCAGCAGGCGCGCAATGGGTGACGCAGGGCGTCACTGCAGCACGCTCCGCGCGCAACCGCAGCGGGGGCGGTTCAGGCTGGCTGGTCGGGGATCAGCTCGCTCTGCAGGCGCGAGATGCAGTCCTTGAGCCACAGCTTGCGCTTCTTGAGGCGCTTGACCGCCAGTTCGTCGGCCTGGCTATCGCCCACCAAGCGGTCGAGCTCGGCGTCGAGGCCGCGGTGCTCGAGCTTGAGCTCGGCCACCCTGCGGGTTATCTCGGACAGGCTCATCGGCTCCACCGCGCCAGCGTACACCGCGGCCATGGCACTCGTCACCGGGATCGCGCCGGTACAATGGACTCGATTCCCCTGGCCCGGGCACGCAGCAGCGCCAACGGCCACAGGTTTTCCTGCCGGGCAAACCCCGGGCGCAGGCAACACCCGCCTGGAACCAGACCTCGCAACGGCACCGCCGCTGCTTGCCCACCGAAACTTGCTACGGATGATCGATGTTCTTTCGCAACCTGACCCTGTTCCGCTTCCCCGCTTCACTCGATTTCAACGCACTCGACGACCAGCTTTCGCAGCTTCCGCTCAAGCCGGTGGGCGCACTGGAGGTTTCCTCGCGCGGCTTCGTCTCGCCGTTCGGACGCGCCGGCGTCGCCGACCCGGAGGATGCACAGGACGTGGCCCTGTCGCATCGCATCGGCGATTCGATCTGGATCACGGTGGGCGGCGAGGACCGGCTGCTGCCCTCGGCCGTGGTCAACGACCTGCTCGGCAAGAAGCTGGCCGAGATCGAACGCAGGGAAGGCCGCAAGCCGGGCGGGCGCACGCGCAAGCGGATCAAGGAGGACCTGGTGCACGAGCTGTTGCCGCGCGCGTTCGTGCGGCCCTCGCGCACCGACGCGCTGCTGGACCTCGAGCACGGCTTCATCGCGGTGGACAGTTCCTCGCGCAAGAGCGCCGAGTCGGTGGTGTCGGAGCTGCGCGGGGCCATGGGCAGCTTCCCGGCCATGCCGCTCAATGCCGAAGTGGCGCCGCGTTCGATCCTGACCGGCTGGATCGCCGGCGAACCACTTCCCGAAGGCCTTGCGCTGGGCGAGGAATGCGAACTGCGCGACGCCATGGATGGCGGGGCGGTGGTCAAGTGCCAGAACCAGGAACTGCAGGGCGAGGAAATCGGCAAGCACCTTGAATCGGGCAAACAGGTGACCCGCCTGGCCTTGACCCTGGACGATCATCTCTCCTTCGTGCTCGGCGAAGACCTGGTGATCCGCAAGCTGAAGTTCCTCGACGGCGCCATCGACCAGCTGGAAAACACCGACAACCAGGACCTGCGCGCGGAACTGGATGCCCGCTTCGCGCTGATGAGCGGCGAGGTGCGACGCCTGTTCGCGGTGCTCGAGCCGGCGCTCAAGCTGAGCAAGTCGGACGCCTGATCCCCCGCGGGATCGGTGCGGCATAATCGACCCATGCCACTGCGCCGCCTCCGCCTGCTGCCCACGCACGCCATCGAGCGCGATACCGTCACCGTGCTGCTGCCCGATCGGCAGCCGCTGCAAGTACAGCGCGTGCGTGATCCACGCGCCCGGCGCATCAAACTGAGCGTGGACGAGCGCGGCGCGCGCCTGACCCTGCCGCTGGGCGCCAGCCTGGTGTCGGGCGAGCGCTTCCTGCACCAACATCGCACCTGGCTGGCCACGCAACTGGCGCATTACGGCGGCAATGCGGACCTGCCCACCCTGGTGCGTGGCGAGACCGCCAGCCTGCCACTGCGCGGTGTGGAACTGTCCCTGCACTGGCACCAGGCCCGCTTCACCCTCATCTGGCTGGACCAGGATGGGGTCCACATCCAGCTGCCCGCCCGGGCCACTGATGCCACCCTGCGACGGGCGCTGCGCGAGTTCTACGAAGGCCAGGCGCGCGCCGACATCGGTGCGTGGATGCCGCGCTACCTGCCAGGCCTGCCACGCGCGCCGGCGCGGGTGCGGCTGAAGGTGATGTCATCGCAATGGGGCTCGCTCAGCCCTGACGGGTCGCTGGCGCTGGACCTGTCGCTGGTGCTGGGCCAGCCACGCGCGTTCGAGTACGTGCTGGTGCACGAGCTCTGCCACCTGCTCCAAGCCAACCACTCGCCTGCCTTCTGGCACGAGGTCGAAGCCCGGTTCCCGGCCTGGCGCGAGCAGCGCGGCTACTTCAATGCGCATGGGCGCCGGTTGAAGGCGGGGCTGCGCGCGCTGCTGACGCCAGCCGGCGACTAGCGCCTCGCACCCGCCGGGCGCTATTCCAGCAGGAATCCTGCGATCGCCGCCGCCACCGCTTGCGGCTGCTCCATGTGCAGGTGGTGGGTGCCGGGCAGCACCACCAGGCGACCTTCCGGCAGCAGGGCCGCGCGCTGGCGGCGCAGGGCGTCGGGCAGGTAGGCCTGGGCGGGATCGGCGAATACCACCAGGGTGGGGCAGGCGATCGCGGCCACCAGATCGGCCACCTGCGGTTCGGTCATGCGCTGCAAGGCGGGCAGGGTCAGGCGCGGATCGGTATTCCACACCTGGCCACCTTGCACCGGGCGCAGGCCACGTTCGACCAGCAATCGCGCGCTGGCCTCGCTGAGCTGGTTGGCCTGCATGCGCGCGCGTACCGGCGCAGCCATATCGGTGAACACGCGCAGCTTGCGGGCACCCAGCTGGCGTGCCGCGGCGACACCCTGGCGCAGTCGCTGGGCGGTGCCCTGCGCGGGCTCCGACAGCGCGCCCAATGCCTCGATCGCGACCAGGCGCTGCACTCGCCCGGGCAGTGCCGCGGCCATCAGGCTGGCGACGCCCGCGCCCATCGAATGCCCGAGCAGCCCGAAACGTTCCCAGCCGAGGCCGTCGACCACGTCCAGCACCGCGTTGAGGGTGACCATCAGGTTGTAGTCGGCGCCCGGCGGCAGGTGTGCGCTGCACCCGTGGCCGGGCAGGTCCAGCATCACCAGGTCCACGCCCTCAAGGTGCCCGGCAAGCGGGACGAAGCTGGCCGCATTGTCGAGCCAGCCATGCAGGGCCAGCACCGGCACCCCGCCGGGGGTGCCGGTGCGCAGGCCGGCCAGCGTGCCCATGCCGGTCTCGAAGGTGACCTCTACAGGGATCAAGCAGCGCGTTCCGGCCTGGAAACCAGCGCCGCCAGCGCCTGGGCATGCGCCGGGGAATCGTTCAGGCAGGGGATGTAACGCAGGTGCCCGCCCTTGGCCTCGAACTCCTCGGCGAACTGCATGGCCACTTCTTCCAGTGTCTCCAGGCAGTCCACCGCGAACCCCGGGCAGACCACGTCGACCTGGCGCAGTCCACCCTCGGCCATCGCCGCCAGGGTGCGGTCGGTGGACGGTTCCAGCCAGCGCTCGCGGCCGAAGCGCGACTGGTAGGTCAGGGTCCACTGGTCCGGTGCCAGGCCGAGCAGGCCGGCGAGAGCCGCGGCGCTGGCCTCGCAGCGCTGCGGGTACGGGTCGCCGCCATCGGCGATGCGCTGCGGCAGGCCATGGAAGGAGAACAGCAGGTGCTCGCCCGCGCCGTTTCCGGCGCGCCACTGGCGCACCGAGTCGGCCACCGCCGCCAGCCAGCCGGCATCGTTGGAGTAATCGTCGATCACCTCGAAGCGCAGGCCGTGGTCCTTGCGCTCCAGCACGTCGGTGATCGAGGCGGTGGTGGTGGTGGAGTACTGCGGATACAGCGGCAGCACCACCGCTCCGGTGGCACCACCAGAGCGAAGGCCGGCCAGCACGTCGTCCAGCGCCGGGGTGCCGTAACGCATGGCGTGCACTACCTTGCGCCCTGGCAGCTCGCGTTGCATGGCTTCGGCCAGGCGCCGCGTGTACACCGCCAGTGGCGAGCCTTCGGGCAACCAGATCTTGGCGTACTTGCGCGCGGCGCTGGGGCCGCGCAAGGGCAGGATCACGAAATGCAGCAGCGGGCACCACAGCCAGCGGGTCAGCTGCACCACCCGGTGGTCGTGCAGGAACTGCGCCAGGTAGCGGCGCACCGCCTTGGGCGTGGGTTGGTCGGGTGTGCCCAGGTTGACGATGACGACCGGGGCTTCGATGGGCGTGGCAAGGGGCTGGTCCATTGCCCATGATGACAGAGGCGCTGCCGTGCGCCGATCGCCGCGCGAACTCATCGGCGATTCACGCACCCGCGCCTAGGCTTGGGTATCAAGACCTTAGCGCGTCTTCCTTGCCCATCACCTTGCGCGCATCGCGCCGTGGAGACCCCCATGTCCGTCAGCCCCCGCCGTCCCGCAGTGCGCGCCTTGCGCAACACGTTGTTCCTGGTGGTCGCGTTGTCGTGCGCCAATGTAATGGCCGGGCCGCGCGAGGACGAGCGCGCCGCCAATGCGCTGCGCGTGCTCAGCGAGATCCAGCAGATCCCCGAGCAGGCTATCCCCGACAAGCTGCTGGACGAAGGTCGCGCGGTGGTGGTGATCCCCGACACCCTCAAGGTGGGCCTGGTGCTGGGCGGGCGTCGCGGGCATGGCCTGATGTCGGTCAAGAACCCGGACGGCACCTGGTCGCAGCCGGTGTTCGTCAGGCTCACCGGCGGCAGCATCGGTTTCCAGGCCGGGGTGCAGTCCTCCGACGTGGTGCTGGTGTTCCGCAACGACCGCAACCTGGACAACATCGTCAACGGCAAGATTACCCTGGGCGCCGATGCCGGCGTGGCCGCAGGCCCGGTGGGCCGCAACGCCTCGGCCTCCACCGATGGCCAGCTCAAGGCCGAGATCTGGTCGTGGTCGCGCGCGCGCGGCCTGTTCGCCGGCGTAGCCCTGGATGGTGCGGTGCTGCAGATCGACGATGCGGCCAACGTGGCGGCCTATGGCGCCGGCGCCACGCCGCGGGCGATCTTCGAGAGCCGCGCCGGCGCGCCGTCCGATGCGCTGGTGCGCTTCCGCGACCAGCTGGAGGAATCCACCGCCTCGGCCCGCGCCACCCGCGGCGTGGTCGCGCCGGCACCGGCGGTGCCCCGCCAGGCCCCGGCGGCGGCGGCGGTGGACAGCGCCGTGACCCGGCCGCTGGAGCCGCAACCGCAGGGCTTCCAGCCGGTGGTCGAGGGCGAGATCCGCACCGAGACGCTCGATTCGACCCCCTGACCCGACGCCGCGACCTGCGTCCCCGAACGTGGCAGCGCCGCTGCGCTATCCTGACCACCTTCCCTCACCAGCGAGTACACCATGGGCGGTTTAAGCATCTGGCATTGGATCATTGTGCTGGTGGTCGTACTGCTGGTGTTCGGCACCAAGCGCCTGCGCAACGCGGGCAACGACCTGGGCGAAGCGGTCAAGGGGTTCAAGAAGGGCATGAAGGACGAGGACAAGCCGAGCGCGCAGCTGGGCGACCAGTCGCGCACCGACGAGCAGTCGCGCACCGACGAAACCAGCGCGACCCGCGAGCGCGACCGCGACGCGCACTGACCGGCGGCACCGGCTTCTCCCATGTTCGACTTCGGCTTCAGCGAACTGCTGATCATCGCGGTCGTGTCCCTGGTTGTCCTCGGCCCCGAGCGCCTGCCCAAGGCCACGCGCTTCGTCGGCCTGTGGGTACGCCGCGCGCGCGCGCAGTGGTACTCGGTCAAGGACGAGCTGGAGCGCGACCTGGCCGGCGAAGATCTCAAGCGCAACATGCAAGAGGCGCGCGCGGCCCTGCGTGATGCCGAAAGTGCCATCCACGACACTGGCGAGGAAGCGCGCCAGGAGTTCGAGCAGATGCGCGCGGCCGTGGCGGCCGATCCCGACCGGCCGCCCGGTCAGTCGCCAGCGGACGAACCGGCGCTCTCACTTCCGCAGGCTTTGCCTGCCGATCCGCATCCGGACCTGACTGCCGGTGCTGAAGCTGCGCCTGCACGCATGCCGGCCGAAGACCTTGCGCCCATCCACGCCGAACCCGCATCCGATATCCATCCCGAACCAGGCCCCGGCGATGAACCACCACCCCGAGCCTGAGCACGGCGCCGAAGCCAGCCTGCTGACCCACCTGGTCGAGCTGCGCAGCCGGCTGATGCGCGGGCTGATCGGCCTGGGCGTGCTGTTGCTGGCGCTGTTGCCGTTCGCCAACAAGATCTACGCCTGGTTCGCGGCCCCGCTGCTGGCCAAGCTGCCCGAAGGCGCGCAACTGATCGCGGTGGAGGTGGCCTCGCCATTCTTCGCGCCGCTCAAGCTGGCCTTCTTCGTGGCGGTGCTGGTGGCCATGCCCTGGCTGCTCTACCAGGCCTGGGCATTCGTGGCGCCGGGCCTGTACCGGCGCGAGCAGCGCCTGGCCATGCCGCTGCTGGTATCGGCCGTGCTGTTGTTCTACATCGGCTGCGCGTTCGCGTTCTTCGTGGTGCTGCCGGCGGTGTTCGGCTTCCTCACCAGCGTCACCCCCGATGGCGTGACCATGATGACCGACATCAACGCCTACCTTGATTTCGTGCTGGTGATTTTCATGGCCTTCGGGCTGAGCTTCGAGCTGCCGGTGGCGCTGGTGATCCTGGTGCTGATGGGCTGGGTCACCCCGGCCCAGCTGCGCGAAGGCCGCGGTTACGCGATCGTGGGAATGTTCGTGCTGGCGGCGCTGATCACCCCGCCCGACGTGGTCTCGCAGCTGATGCTCGCGATCCCGATGTGCCTGCTGTACGAAGCCGGGATCGTGGCCGCCAGCATGGTGTCGCGCAAGCAAAAGACGCCGTAGGAGCGCCCCATGGGCGCGATGCTCTTGGCGCGATGCTCTTGGCGCGGTGCTTTTGGCGTGGGGCGCAGTTGGCACCGTGCCCCCGATCAAGCTTGACAAGACCTGTGCGAAGAGCATCGCGGCCATGGGCCGCTCCTACGCTTCCAGGTGGGTGTGGGCGGGCGCCGATGACGATGGCGCCGTCCCGCCCAACATCTGCTGCCAGGCGTGGTACACCGAGCCGGCCAGTACCGGCATCAGCACCGACATCAGCAGCAGGTTGGCCACCCACATGCCGGCGGTGGGGCCGGCCAGCAGCTGCACCGTCACCCCCACCAGTTGCACCGCGAAACTGAGTGCCAGCAGCGCGATCAGCAACAGCACGTAGAACACCGCCATCGCGCCCAGGTTGCGCACGCAGGCGCGGAAACTGTCGCGCAGTGCCTCCAGCCCACCGCGGCCGCCCAGCATGATCGCCGGCACCGCCACGAAGGTGAACAGGCTGACCGCCAGCAGCGCCGCCAGCAACAGCAGGAACCACAGGAACATGCGTCCCACCGGCAGGCTGCGTACCAGGTCCGGGTCCGGCTGGCCGCCGGCCTGGGCGGTTCGCTGCAGTTCCTGGGACACCTCCAGCACCTGCTGCAGCTGGCTGGGGCCGATCATCACCAGCAGCAGGATGCCCAGGCCCAGCACCGCCGCGATCTGCGGCAACAACGTGGCCAGCACGCGCGGCGCGCGCTGGTCCTGCAAGGCCTGCAGCAGGTGGGCGGGCACGGCCTGGCGACCCTGGTCCACTTCGTGCACGGCGTACACCATGCCGGCGAACAGCAGCGGCCCGCAGATCGCCAGCGCCAGCTGCAGCAGCAGCCCCACGGTGGGCTGCACCGCCATGGCCTGGATCACCAGCAGCGACAGCAGGCCCCAGATAAGCCCCAGCGTGCCCAGGCCCAGCGGGGCCTGCCGCAGCAGCGTGAATCCACCGACCAGCCATGCCGCACCGGCGCTGGCCTCCACCTTGTTGATGTTCGACATCCGCTATCCGGTTCCTTGCACAGGGCGACGGCGCGCAGGGTTGGCGCGCGCGTGACCGACGAAGTGACGCAACAGTTTGCGCGCCTGTGGCGCAGCCGTCACCTCGCGCTCGATCGTGCGCGGGCACTGGCCTTCGTCCAGCAAGGCCTGGCGGCGCGCGGCGACGTAGCCGCGCATGTGGTGGGCGGCGAACTCGGGATGGAACTGCACCCCCCAGGCCCGTTCGCCCCAGCGGAACGCCTGGCACCGGTCGCGCCCCGAGCGCGCCAGCAGAACCGCCTGGGGCGGCAGCCGGGTCACCGTCTGCACATGCGAGGCATGCGCACTGAAGCGCGCCGGCATGCGCTTGAACAGCGGATCGTCGCCGGCGCCGGCATCCAGCTCCACCTCGATGGTCCCGGATTCGCGTCCCACCGGGTTGTCGCCCACTTCGCCGCCCAGGGCGTGGGCCAGCAACTGGTGGCCGTAGCAGATGCCCAGCAGCGGCAGCCCCTCGTGCGCGGCGTCACGCAACCAGCGCGCGGACTGCTCGCTCCAGTCGGCGCGCTCGGTCACCAAGGCGGCCGAACCGCTGACGATGACCCCGGCAAAGCCCTCGCGCCGTGGCAGTGGTTCGCCCTGCTCCACGTTGGCCACCACCGCCTGGTCGGCGCCCAGCCCGGCTGCCACCCGGATCCAGTGCGAAAAGCGCCCGTGGCGCCGCATCGAGGCCACCGGCTGGCCGGTTTCGAGGATCAGGAAAGGGGCCGTGGAAGCTGCGTTCAAGGGCGGAAACGAGGGGTCTGCGTGGGTTGCGCCGTATACTAGCCCGCTTTTCCGCAGTGCAGCGTAAGCCGATGACCACCACGCTGAGCTCCCCGCCAACTTTCCAGGGGCTGATCCAGACGCTCAACGATTTCTGGGGCGCGCGGGGCTGCGTGCTGGTGCAACCGCTGGACCTGGAAGTGGGCGCGGGCACCTTCCATCCGGCCACGTTCCTGCGCTCGCTGGGCCCGGAGCCATGGAACGCGGCCTACGTGCAGCCCTGCCGCCGCCCCACCGATGGCCGCTACGGTGAGAACCCCAACCGCCTGCAGCGCTACTACCAGTACCAGGTGGTGATGAAACCCAACCCGGACGATATCCAGGAGCTGTACCTGGATTCGCTCAAGGCGCTGGGCATCGATCCGCGGGTGCACGACCTGCGCTTTGTCGAGGACAACTGGGAGTCACCCACCCTGGGCGCCTGGGGCCTGGGCTGGGAAGTGTGGTTGAACGGCATGGAAGTCACCCAGTTCACCTATTTCCAGCAGGCCGGCGGGCTGGAATGCCGGCCGGTGCTGGGCGAGATCACCTACGGCCTGGAACGGCTGTGCATGGTCCTGCAGGACGTGGACAACGTGTACGACCTGGTGTGGACGCGCGGCCCGCAGGGCGTGGTCACCTATGGCGATGTCTACCACCAGAACGAGGTGGAGCAGAGCACCTACAACTTCGAGCACGCCGACGTGGCCGAACTGTTGCACCGCTTCGATGCATGCGAGGCCGAGTCGGTGAAGCTGGTCGAAGCAGGCCTGCCACTGCCGGCCTACGAGCAGGTGTGCAAGGCTTCGCACGCCTTCAACCTGCTGGACGCGCGCCGCGCGATCTCGGTGACCGAGCGCCAGCGCTACATCCTGCGCGTGCGCCGCATTGCCCAGGCCGTGGCAGAAGCTTATCTCGCCCAGCGCGAGAAGCTGGGTTTCCCGGGCTTGCGCGCGCAGGAGCCTGCGGCCAACCCGCCAGGCGTAACCAGCGAGGGCCTGGCATGAACACCCAACCCCTACTGATCGAACTGGGTACCGAAGAGCTGCCGGTCAAGGCATTGCCAGGCCTGGCCCAGGCCCTGTTCGATGGCGTACTGGCGGCGCTGGACAAGCGCGGCATTGCGCTGGATCGCGAAGGTGCCAAGCCGCTGTATACCCCGCGCCGGCTGGCCGTGCTGTTGCCTGCGGTGGCCGTGGAGCAGCCCGAGCAGGCCTCCGAGGTGCTGGGGCCGTACCTCAACATCGCGTTGGATGGCGAAGGCCAGCCCACCCGCGCACTGCAGGGGTTCGCTGCCAAGGCCGGGGCCGAGTGGACCCAGCTGCAGCGCAGCACCGATGCCAAGGGCGAGCGCTTCGTGTACCGATCGGTGACCCCGGGCGCGCGCACGGTCGAGCTGCTGCCGGAGGTCCTCACCGAAGCCCTGGCGGCGATGCCGATCCCCAGGCCGATGCGCTGGGGCGCGCATGAGCACGCGTTCGCGCGGCCGGTGCACTGGCTGGTGCTGCTGCTGGGCGCGGACGTGGTCGAGGCCACGGTGCTGGGCGTGCGCAGCGACCGCATGAGCCGGGGCCATCGCTTCGAGCATGCCAAGCCGGTGTGGATCGGAGCGCCGGGCGACTACGTGGACGCGCTGCGCGCCGCGCACGTGCTGGTGGATGCGGACGAGCGCCGCGCGCGCATCGAGGCCCAGGTGCAGGCCGCCGCAGCGCAGGCTGGTGGCGTGGCGCGCATCACCGCCGACAACCTGGAGCAGGTCAACTGCCTGGTCGAGTGGCCGGCGGCGGTGCTGTGCGGGTTCGAGCCGGAGTTCCTGGCCGTGCCGCAGGAAGCGCTGATCGCCACCATGGAAGCCAACCAGAAATTCTTCCCGGTGCTGGACCGCGACGCCGGCAGCCTCATTGAGCATTTGCTGGGCGGCAGGCTTACCGAACACTTCGTCGGCATCGCCAACATCGACTCGCAAGACGTGGGCGAAGTGCGCAAGGGCTACGAGCGGGTGATCCGGCCGCGTTTCGCCGATGCCAAGTTCTTCTTCGACCAGGACCTGGAGCAGGGGCTGGAATCGATGGGCGCGGGGCTGCACTCGGTTACCTACCAGGCCAAGCTGGGTTCGGTCGCCGACAAGGTGGCGCGGGTGGC
>Ga0105045_10002751_pt1 | contig 14927 bp, 9 predicted proteins | sample MAT02_FD_78089 | JGI IMG/M metagenome (GOLD analysis project Ga0105045, IMG submission 78089) | Freshwater microbial communities from Lake Fryxell liftoff mats and glacier meltwater in Antarctica - MAT-02 (megahit assembly) | ecosystem: Environmental > Aquatic > Freshwater > Ice > Liftoff...
CGGCGACGTCGGTGGCCTGGGACACCGTTAGTGTGTAGACGATGCCGGAGCCGGGCAGGTCGCCCAGGTGCTCGGCCAGCCAGGGCAGCCGGTCGCCCGCAGGAAGCTGGAGCACCCCCAGGCGGAGCGAGTCCCGGCCGAGCGGGCCGCGGAGGGTGACGACCTCACGCTCGTGGCTGACCTGCCCGTCGCTGCCGACCGTGACCGCCAGCTGCTCGGTGACGTCGGTGACCACCCGCGCGTTGGCGGTGGCCGTGGTCGCCAGTACCGGGGTGCCGGCCGGCAACGAGGACAGCAGGTCGCGGATGCGGCGGTAGTCCGGGCGGAAGTCGTGGCCCCAGTCGGACACGCAGTGCGCCTCGTCGACCACCAGGAGGCCGATGCCCTGGGCCAGCTCGGGCAGCCAGTTCTCCCGGAAGTCGGGGTTGTTGAGCCGCTCGGGGCTGACCAGCAGCACGTCGACCTCACCCGCGGCGAGCTGCTCGCGCACCGCCGCCCACTCGGTGACGTTGCCGGAGTTGACGGTGTGGGCACGGACCCCGGCCCGGGCGGCGGCCTCGACCTGGTTGCGCATCAACGACAGCAGCGGGCTGACGATGACGGTGGGCCCCGCCCCGACGGCCCGCAGCAGCGCGGTGGCCACGAAGTACACCGCCGACTTGCCCCACCCGGTGCGCTGGACGACGAGGACACGGGAGCGATCGACCAGCAACGCGTGGACGGCCTCGAGCTGGTCCTCGCGGAAGTCTGCGTCGTCCCTTGCGGTCAGCCTGCGCAGCACCTGACGGGCATCGTCGGCCAGCGTCACGGGGTCGACGAGGGGGTCGGGGGTCTCGGTCGCAGCAGCAGGCACGTGGTCGACGCTAGGCCCTGCCCCGGACACCGGCCCGGATGCCGCCACGCAGCCCGGCCCCGGCCCTGGCCAGGTCGGCCCCCCGCACGTCTCCTCAGGTGGGCGGGGACTGGGTCAGCATCGGTTCTGGAGCGGGTCCACCGGACGTGACCTCCGGGTCCGGCGGCGGCACGCACATCGCGTCCAGACCGTCCTCGACGTGCTCGAAGAACCCGTCCTGCGGCCGGAACCAGGCCTGCCCCGGCGGCAGGCTCGGGTCCCCGGGCAGATCCTGGGCCAGTCCGTCCAGCCCGGCTCCACCGTCACGCAGGAGGGAGTCGTACAACGGCCGGGCCCGCACCACGCGGGCACGCAGCTCCTCCAACGAGGTCGCAGTCACCCGCAGCCGCACCCAGCGGTGGCGCTCCCACTGCGCGTCGTCGCGGAACCGCTCGCGCAGCCGTGCCCCCGCGACGGCACCCCGAAGCGCCAGCGCCGCCACGGCGGCCCGCGGCATGAACAGGCTGACCCCGCCCTCGCTGGGGTGCTGTCGGACGGCCGCGACGCGGCTGCGGAACCCGGGCAGCCCCGACTGCAAGGTGTCCCGCCAGTTTCGGGCGCTGCCGAGCACGGCGCCGAGCAGGCCGGTGACACCTGCGCCGAACGTCCCTGCCGGTACCAGCGAGACGTTCCAGTCCTGGGGCAGCCACACGTCCTGGGTGGGCTGCCCGGGCGGGTGCTCGGCCAGGTTCAGCCCGAAGCTGGGCCAGCGCGGCAGGTAGCTGTCGAACAGGTGGACCGGGAAGTTGGACGTGATCCCGCCGTCGGACCACCACAACGGCTCCGCCACCACCGGCTGCGCCTGGGTGGGCACCCGCCGGCCGCGGTGCAGCACCGTACGGCCGAGGTCGTCGCGGACGTGGCCCGCGGGCATCAACCGGTACAGCCGGACCGCGGTGAACAGCACGGGCAGGGCCAGGCTGATCCGCACGGCCAGCACGACCGGCAGGTTCCACGGCTGCGGCAGGCGGTGCAGCGTGACCGTGCCCGACCCACCGGCCAGGGAGACGGTCCGCGACGGGGTCAGCACCGTCATCGCCTCGACCACCCCTCGCGGCAGCACGTCGCAGCCCCGTCGACGACCGTCGGCGTCGGGCGAGGCCAGCTCGGCGCACAGGTCACCGGGGTCGAACCACAGGGCCTCGCTGCCCCCGGCCGGACCGTCGTCGGGCTCCGCGACGGCCAGCGGGAAGCGGAAGGGTCGGCCGCGACTGAGGTCGGTCGTCATCATCTCCAGGTTGACCAACCTCCGGGCCGGCGAGTCGGCCAGGGCACGGACCTCCGCCTCCTCGGGCGTCTCCGTCCCGTCGTCGCTCTCGGGGATCGGGACGAACCCGGGGCCGGCCCACAGGTGGCCGAAGCGGAGCACCGTGCCCGGCAGGCCGGCCAGCTCGGCCAGGCTGTCGTCCAGCCACGGCACGAGCGCCCGGTCCACGGTCGGGGCGGGCGCGCCGACCAGCCGCGACAGCACCGGCGGCCGGGCCGGGGGCGTGGACCCCGACAGCAGACCGTAGAACCGCGAACGGGCCGACCGGGCCCAGCCCGCGGCCGCCACGAGCAGCACGAACGCGCCCAGCAGGACCAGCGACAGGCCGACCACCCCGGTCAGCAGCAGCTCGACCGGTCGCAGGTGGGCGAGGCCGACCGCGAGGAGGACCACGGCGGCCACGAGGACCGTCACGGCGACGACGCCGTTGGCGCGGGCCTGCTCGGGCGCAGGTCGGCTGGAGGCCCGGTCGGCGAGCGCCTGCAGCGGCGCGGTCGGCTGGCTCGAGCTCGCCTCCGCGCGCTGACCCCGCCAGGTGGCCGCGAGCACGACGGCCGACATCAGGCCGGACAGCACCACCACGAACCCGAGCAGCGCGACCGGCGCCGCGCCCCACCCCAGCCCGTCGCACAGGGCCGAACCGGTCGCCGTCCCGCAGCCGAGCGTCGCCGACAGGGTCAGCGACGCCAGCACCACGAGCAGCAGCAGGACCAGCTTGGCACCGCGGCCGACCGCCCAGCCGTAGGCCAGCGGCAGCGCCCAGTACCGGCGTCGCATCACCGCGACGGCCACGTTGAAGATGTCGTGCTGGGAACGGACCGGCCGGAACAGCTGCGCCAGCCGGAACTCCTCCCCCGGCGGGCTTGCCCCGGGCGGTCCGTCCAGCTGCAGCAACCAGGTCAGCAGGTCCGCCAGGCCGGTGAACCCGGCCCGGAGGTGGCCGGGCGCCACGGCCGTCGGCGTGCTGCCCTCACGACCTGTGCTGCCCTCACGACCTGTGCTGCCCTCACGACCTGTGCTGCGACCCAGCTCCGCGGCGGCGGTCGCCGCCGCTGCGATGGCCCCCGCCGAGGCACCCCCGACGTTGCGGATCCGGAAGTCACGCGCGATCTCGCAGACCGCGAGCGGGTAGACCACGCCCGAGGTCGCCCCGCCACGCATCGCCAGGTCCACGCTGCGACGGACGTAGACCTCCTGCCCCGGGGCCGTCAGCCGGTCCAGCGCGGCCGGCGGCGTGCTCACCAGGCGCTCCCGCAGCACGGGGTCCGTGACCAGGGCGTAGGTCGCCGGCTCCAACCAGCCGCCCAGCACCACCTGGTCCCGCCCCGCTCCGCCGTCCCCGCCGTCCTCGCCCTCGCCGCCCGAAGTCTGCGGCCCGCGGTGCCAGAGCCACCGGGTGGGGTCGTCGAGCTCGGGCGGGACGGCTGTGACCTCGCCGTCCGGAGAGTCGGGGACCAGCAGGTCCTCCACCCGACCCGTCGTCGTCCGCATCAACGCCTCGACCGCGGTCACCGCGTCCTCGCCGAACCTCACTGCCATCTCTGCCTCCTCGCCCACCGTGGCACGACGACCGCGCCGCGCCGCGCACCGTCAGGAGCGGGCCCGCGCCGCCCTGGTACAGCCCAGCGCACAGACGTCCCCCAGGCCCGGAGGGTGCCCGGCGTGCCACCCTCGACCGACGTCGGACTCGGCGGACCGTCGGAACGGGTCGCATAGTCTCCGGACGTGCCCCTGGTGTCGATCCGCCGGCTCGTCGCCCACCCGGTCGACGACCTGCCCACCGGGGAGGACGGGCCGGTCCGGGTCGCGCTCGCGCTGGCCGGCCTAGCCGGTGCTCGCCGGCTGTCGGCGCTCAGCGGCACCTGGAGCGGCACCCCGTTCCTGGTCTCTGCCGACCCACAGCTCGTGGTGGAACAGGGGGCCGACGACCCGACCTCCACCGCCGCGGGCGTCGACCTCGAGGACGTCGTCGCCACGCTGGACTCCTCTCGGGTGCCCCTGACCCGGGACCTCCGCGCCCCGGCCGGTGCGGTGGGCGGTGGCTGGTTCACCGTGCTCGGCCATGCCCTGGGTCGGACCACGGGCCGGGTGCGGACGCCGCCGGCCGCAGCGGTGGGTCCACGGCTGCCCCTGGTCGTGGCGTCCTTCCACGACCACGTGCTGCGCTTCGACGGTGAACGGTGGTGGGCCGAGGCGCTGGACGACGCGGACGGTGCGGGTTCCGTCCGGGCGATGGCCCTGGCCGAGCACGCCAGGGCGGGTCTGGCCGGGAGGGCCACGGTCGCGGGCGGTCACGACCCGGGCGGTCACCACGCCGGCCGTGACGTCAGCGGCCTGGACCCGGCCACCCTGGCGCGCCTGGAGGTCGCGCCCGACGCCGCGGCACACATGTCCGCGGTCGAGCAGGTGGTGACGGCGGTGCGCGGCGGCGACATCGCGCAGGCCAACGTGTGCACCCGCTTCGCGCTCCGGCTGCCGGACGGCGCGGGCTCTGCCGTGCGGGCCTGGACCGAGCTGGTCCGTGCGCTCGCGCCGGACCGGGCCGCACTGGTCACCGGGCCCTGGGGTGCACTGGTGGGGGCCTCTCCCGAGCTCTACCTGCAGATCCGGGGCGATGACGTGAGGTCGGCGCCCATCAAGGGCACGCGCCCCATGGACGAGGGCGCGGCCCTGCGGGCGTCGGCCAAGGACACCAGCGAGAACGTCATGATCGTCGACCTGGTCCGCAACGACCTGTCCCGGGTCTGCGTCCCCGGGTCGGTGCGGGTCGAGGAGCTGCTGGCCGTACGCACGCACACCGGTGTCGCGCACCTGGTGTCACAGGTCGGCGGTCGCCTGCTGCCACGCACCGGCCCCGGCGAGGTGGTCCGGGCGACGTTCCCGCCGGGCTCGGTCACCGGTACCCCCAAGCAGCGAGCCACCGAGGTCACCGACGAGCTCGAGCCGGCGGCGAGGGGCGCCCACACCGGTGCGGTCGGGTTCCTCGGGCCCAGGCTGCAGGACCTGGCCGTCACCATCCGCAGCCTCGAGGTCGGCCCGGACGGCAGGGCCGCCCTGGGGGTCGGCGGCGGCATCGTCGCCGATTCGACCCCGGCCGAGGAGTGGCACGAGGTCCTCACCAAGGCCGCCCCGCTGCTGCGGGCCCTCGGTGTCGTCCCGCCGGCGCCCACCGGCACGACCGCCGCACGCAAAGGGGTCTCGGACCCGGGCGCCGGGCTGATCGAGACCGTCCTGGCCGTCGGCTCCCGCGCTGTCGAGGTCGCCGACCACGCAGCACGGCTGCGCCGCTCGGTGTGGGAGCTGACCGGGTCGACCCTGACGGACGACGTGGAAGGCCTGCTCGAGCGGGCCGCGCGTGACGCCGGTGCCGGCGCCCACCGGCTGCGGGTGCGTCAGCCGCTCCCGGCCCCCCGCTCGCAGGCCCCGACCGGCGGACGGTCGGGGCCGGGACGCGCCGTGGTCGAGATCGAGCCGGTGTCACACCCGGTCCCCGTCGACGCCTCGCACGGTCTCGTGCTCGGCGTGGTCGAGGCCCCCGAGCACGGGCTGGAGCGCCACAAGTTCGCCGACCGCGGCTGGGTGGACGTCGCGCTCGCTGCGGGCCGACGTACCACCCCCGACGCCGACGACGTGGCCCTGAGGACCCGGGCCGGAGACCTGCTGGAGACCACGCGGGCCTGCTTGCTCGCGGTGCTGCCCGCCAGGGACGGCTGCGGGTCCGTCCCGACCCTGCTCACCCCGCCGTGCGACGGCCGCGTGCTCCCCGGCGTCACCCGGCAGGTGCTGGTGGACCTGGCCCGGGCACGCGGGTGGCAGGTGCGTCTGGCCGCGCTGGACGACGACGTGCTGGCGCGGGCGGACACGTTGCTGACGGCCAACGCGTTGCGCGGCGTCTGCTGGGTGCGCCGGGTCGAGCAGCACCGCTGGGAAGCGCCGTCGCCTGCCGCCGTCGAGCTGTCCCGGGCGCTGCTGCGGCGGTGGCGGCTCGGCTGAGCGCACCGGCGGTGCTCACCGGTCGTCGGCGGGTGGCCGCCCTTCACCGCCCGCGCGCCGGCTCAGCTGCCCTGGCCCATGCTCCACAGCGCCCAGGACTGGGTGCGCATCTCGCGCGGCTGCTGCAGCGTGGTGACGACCGCGTGGGCCACCATCTCCGGGCGCAGGTACTCCGACAGGGACGGGTCGCCCTCGGTGCGGCCCCTGCCGATGGCGAACTCGGTCTCGACGCCGGCGGGGTTGATGGTCGTCACGCGGATGCCCTTCTCGCGCAGCTCGCGGTCGATCGAGCCGGCGAAGCCCTGCTGGGCGAACTTCGTGCCCGCGTAGACCGCCTCGTCCGGCCCGCCACGGAAGCTCGCGACCGAGGCGACGATGACGATGTCGCCGGTGCCCGCCTCCAGCAGGGTGGGCAGGGCGGCGCGGACGGTGAAGACCGTACCGGTGAAGTTGGTGTCGACCATGGTGCGGATGTCCTCGTCGCTGCCGTCGAGCACAGAGCCGTAGGAGCCGATCCCGGTGTTGGCGACCACGGAGTCCAGCCGACCCCAGGTGTCCAGGGCGGCCTGCACGAGGCGGGCGTTGTCGGCGGGCTCACGCACGTCCATCCGGACGGGCACGACGCGGTCGGTGCCCAGCTGTTCGGCGAGCTCGGTCAGCCGCTCGAGGCGGCGGGCCCCGACGACGACGTTGGCGCCGGCGGCGACGAGGGCCTCGGCGACGGCACGGCCGATCCCGGCGGAGGCGCCGGTGACGGCGACGACGGAGCCGGTGAGGTCACGGGACTGCATGAGGGTCATAGGGCGGACGGTAGCCAGCCTGCGGACGCACCGCGACGTGGGGGCGTGCCGCAGTCGAGGCGCCCGGCCCCTTTACGGCACGTCGGGCCTCACCTAGCGTCGGCTCTCCGAAGCCGACCCGACCCACCCCGACCCCCGAGGAGTCCCATGTCCCGCGTGGTGCGTTCCGCCATCGTCCAGACCGCCTGGACGGGCGACAAGGAGTCGATGCTCGACCTGCACGAGAAGTACGCCCGTGACGCCGCGACCCAGGGCGCTCAGGTGATGTGCTTCCAGGAGCTGTTCTACGGCCCGTACTTCTGCCAGGTCCAGGACACCGAGTACTACTCCTACGCCGAGGCCGTGCCCGACGGGCCGACGGTGACGCGGTTCTCCGCCCTGGCCAAGGAACTGGGGATGGTGCTCGTGCTGCCGGTCTACGAGCAGGAGAAGCCCGGCTTCCTCTACAACACCGCCGCGGTCATCGACGCCGACGGCACGTACCTCGGCAAGTACCGCAAGCACCACATCCCTCAGGTCAACGGGTTCTGGGAGAAGTTCTACTTCCGTCCCGGCAACGTCGGCTGGCCCGTCTTCGACACCGCGGTCGGCAAGGTCGGGGTCTACATCTGCTACGACCGTCACTTCCCCGAGGGCTGGCGTGCGCTCGGCCTGGCCGGCGCCGAGATCGTCTTCAACCCGTCCGCGACGTCGCGCGGGCTGTCCAGCTACCTGTGGGAGCTGGAGCAGCCGGCCAGCGCAGCGGCGAACATGTACTACGTCGCCGCCATCAACCGGGTGGGCGTCGAGCCGCTGGGTGAGGACGACTTCTACGGGACCAGCTACTTCGTCGACCCGCGCGGGCAGTTCGTCGGCGACAAGGCCTCCGCCCACGAGGAGGAGCTGGTGGTGCGCGACCTCGACCTGGGTCTGATCGAGGAGGTCCGCAACCAGTGGGCCTTCTACCGCGACCGCCGCCCGGACGCCTACGGCCCGCTCGTCGAGGGCTGAAGGCCGGCTCCGTCTTCCGACCGGGACCGCCGTTTGTCCGGGCCCGGACGTGGTGACCCCGATCCCGTGCAGATCCCGAGGGATGAGCACGTCGACCTGCTGCGGCAGCTCGGTCTTTCCCCGGCCGAGGAGGCGGCGGAGTCCGACACCGGGCTGGGCAGGGGCCAGGCCAGCGGGCTCGGCATGAACCTCGAGAGCGAGCCCGAGGACCCGGTCGACCCGTTGCGCTGAGGGGGCCTACCGGTTCTTGCCCGCCTGGCCGTACCGTTCGGCCATGACGACGACCAGCCCCGTGAGCGAGGTGCCCACCGTCGAGGCCGACCGCTCCCGCACCGACGACCTGCTCGCGCGCCACCGATCGGTGATGCCTGCCTGGCAGGCGCTGTACTACGCGGAGCCGATCGCCCTCAGCCACGGTGAGGGCCGCTACGTCTGGGACGTCGAGGGCACCCGGTACCTGGACTTCTTCGGCGGCATCCTGACGACGATGACCGCGCACGCCCTGCCCGAGGTCACCGCGGCGGTCCAGGAGCAGGCCGGCAAGATCCTGCACTCCTCCACGCTGTACCTGAACGAGCAGACCGTCGAGCTCGCCGAACGGATCGCCGGGCTGTCCGGCATCCCGGACGCCAAGGTGTTCCTCACCCCGTCGGGCACCGAGGCCAACGATGCCGCCCTGCTGATGGCCACGACCCACCGGCGCAGCAACCAGGTCTTCGCGATGCGCAACAGCTACCACGGCCGGTCGTTCTCGACCATCGGCATCACGAGCCACCGGTCCTGGAGCCCGACCTCGTTCTCGGGCCTGCAGACCACGTACGTGCACGGCGGGTACCGGCTTCGCAGCCCGTTCCGCGACCTGCCGGACGGCGAGTACACCGCGGCCTGCGTGGCCGACCTACGACAGCTGCTGGACATGGCCACCTCCGGTGACGTGGCCTGCCTGATCGCCGAGCCGATCCAGGGCGTGGGTGGCTTCGCGACCCCACCGGACGGCTTCTTCGGTGCGATCAAGGAGGTGCTCGACGCCCACGGGATCCTGTTCGTGTCCGACGAGGTGCAGACCGGGTGGGGCCGCACCGGTGAGCACTTCTGGGGCTACCAGGCGCACGGCATCACCCCGGACCTGCTGACCTTCGCCAAGGGCGTCGGCAACGGCCTGCCGCTGGGCGGGGTGGTCGGTCGCGCCGACGTCGTGGACGCCATCGTCGGCAACCACATCTCGACCTTCGGCGGGTCGCCGCTGGTGTCGGCCGGGGCCAACGCCAACCTGACGTACCTGGTCGAGCACGACCTGCAGGGCAACTCCAAGCGCGTCGGAGACCGGTTGCGGGCCGCGGTTCAGCCCACGGTCGAGCAGACCCCGTGGATCGCCGAGATGCGCGGTCGGGGCCTGATGCTCGCGCTGGAGTGCGTGCACGCCGGTGGCATCGAGCCCGACCCCGCGCGAGCCGGCGCACTGCTGGAGGCGGCCAAGGACCGCAGGCTGCTGATCGGCAAGGGCGGGCTGTACGGCAACGTGCTGCGCATGGCGCCCCCGCTGACCCTGACCGAGGCCGAGGCCGACGAGGGTGCCGCCCTGCTCCTGGACGCGATCCGCGCCGTCGACTGACACGCACAGGCCCCCGTCCCGCACAGCGCGAGACAGGGGCCTGCTCGGGGCGCCGGTCAGCCCGCGGCAAGGGCTCGCGCGTCGGCGGCCAGCATGGTCATGCTCGCCTCGTCCAGCTGCCGACCCGCGGCCTGGTCGGCTCGCCGGGCCATACCCTCGAGGTCACCGGCCGCGAGCCGGCTGAGCAGCCCGGCCACGGCGGCGTTGCCCTCACCGCGCACCGGCTCGGCGGTCAGCACGAGAACGGCGAGCCCGGCCTCGGTGGGCACGACGGTGAAGGAGCTCGTGACCTCGACGTCGCCGCCCGGGCCGGAGGCGCGCGCGCTGAGCACGTGCTCCCCCAGCGCGAGCCCCGTGAGGTCCAGGGTCGCGCCCAGCCGGACGGGCTCACCGTCCAGCGTCAGCACCACGTCGTCGGCGTCGTCGGCGGCCACCGCGACCACCGGCCGCTGCTCGCGGCCGAGCGAGGACCCGTCGGCGGGTGAGGTGATCACGACGCCGGGCGCCGGGTCCGGCTCCAACCGCTGCTGCGCGAGCCGCGCGTTCCAGCCGACCAGCGCGCCCGGCCGGTCGGTGATGATGCCGTCCACGCCGAGGCCGACCAGGGCGGCCCACTGGGCCGGGGCGTTGACCGTGTACGGCATGACGGCGATACCGGCCTCGTTGAGAGCACCGACGACCTCGGGCCGCCCGGCGAGCGCCCCGGCGGACGGGTTGTAGGCGACGACGTCGTACGCCCGCGCCGTGGCGACCGGGTCGGTGTCCAGCCCGCCACGCAGCAACCCGAGGGCGATGTCGTCGTCGGCAGCGCGGGCGTAGGTCAGCACGTTCGTGTCGAAGCTCTGCAGCAGGACCTGGTCGACCATGTCCCGCTCGCGCACCAGGGCGAGCATGGCCTCGACCTGGGTCGCCGTCTCCGGACCCTTCACCTCCAGCAGCAGCGTCGAGCCGCTGCCTCGGACCGCGTCCAGCGCCTGCGCCAGGGTCGGGACCGGCTCCCCGAGGAACGTCGGCGCGAACCACGTCCCGGCGTCGAGACCAGCCAGGTACTCCGTCGACAGGACCGCGACGTCACCGGTGCCGTCGGTGGTGCGGTCGACCCGCTGGTCGTGCATGAGGACCGGCACGCCGTCGGAGGTGGTGTGGGCGTCGATCTCGACGTACTCCGCACCGGCGCGGATCCCCTGCTCGATCGCGGTCAGGGTGTTCTCCGGGGCCACGGAGGAGTACCCCCGGTGGGCGACCACGGCGGGCGGCGCGCCGTCGGCGCGGACCAGCGTCGGCTCGGGCAGCTCGGTGACGACCACGTCGTCGAAGGCGACCCGAGCCCCGTTGACCACGAACCCGAGTCCGCCGTCGTCGCTGCGGCGCAGGCTCCGCGTCTCGAGGACCTGCTGCCCGTCGTAGTACCAGCGGGCCTGGTTGCCCTCGACCTCGACCGCGACGCGGACGTCACGCCCGGTCCCCGCCGCGCTCGGCGCGGGCCCGGTGACGGGGACGTTCCAGCTGTCGGCGGCGGTCCGCTCGGCGAACTCGATACCGTTGGCGGACGTGGTCTGCGAGCGCATGGTCGCGATCCACCACGGCACGGCGCCGTCCGCGGCCAGGTCCAGACCCAGAGCCGCCCACCGGCCGCCGTTCTCCACGGTGTCGAAGCGCACGGTGGCCCCGAACCGGTAGTTGTCCAGGTGCGGGCCGAAGGCCACCCGTGAGAGCTGGCCTCCGGTCGACGTGCCGACCAGCCGACCGTCGACCACCTGCCAGGTGCCGTCCACCGGCTGCCAGCCGTCGGGGAGCACCCCGGCGGAGAAGTCGTCGCTCAGCACGGGCACCTGCGTCTGGTCGATCACGGCGGCGGCCGCGGGGCGGACCACCAGCAGACCCGTGGCGGCGAGGACCACGGCGGCGAGCAGCGCGAACGGGCGCAACAAGTGGTTCGGACGGGTGGGCAGATGGCGTCGGCGCGTAGCCGGATGCGGTGTCATGCCACGGACGCCAGGAACCCGTGGTAAAGCCTTGTCATACGGAGTGTTACCGCTCGCTGGACGGCCTGAGGCCATCGGGCGACCCCTCGATGACCGACGCCCGACCCCCCGGCGTCCCCCTGGTGACCACCAGGAGACGTCGTGGTGGCCGACGCGGCCTGACCTCCTGCTCGGCGCCGAGGTGCGTGGCGGGCGCGACGTCGGCCCGGACCGGGGGTGAGGTGCCCTCACCTGGGTAAGGGGACGATGATGCGCGCCAGACAGAACACCCCGAGCCCCCGTTACGACTCGAACCCTGTCCTGTCGCCCCTGCCGGGCTGGCTGCGTCGGGCCGTCGCATACGGCGTCGCGGTGGTGGTCCTGAGTCTGGTCGCCTGGCTGGTCGTCAGCGCCCTGTTACGGGTCGGCCTGGTGGTCTTCGCCCTGCTGGCCGCCGTGCTGCTGGCGGCCCTGCTGGCACCGTTGGCCGTCACGCTGCGCACGGCGGGCCTCCCGCGAGCCCTGGCCGCGCTGGTCAGCCTGCTGCTGCTGCTCGGGGTGCCGGTGGGGATCGGGTACCTCATCTACAGCCAGGTGATGCAGCAGGTGCAGGACATCGGTCCGGCCGTCACCGAGGGGATCGACCGGATCAGCCAGTGGTTCATGGACGGCCCGCTCGACCTGGACAGCGCTGGGCTCGACGACCTCCGCAGCTCGGCGGTGGACACGGCCCAGTCGGTGCTGCCCGGGGCTGTCGCCGGCACCACGACGGTGGTCAGCGCGCTCACCGGCCTGCTGCTGGTGGTCTTCGCCGTGTTCTTCCTGGTCAAGGACGGCGACACCATGTGGCGCTGGGCTCTCGGATGGGTGTCGGAGGAGCACCGCGACCGGGTCGACGGGGGCGGTCGCCTCACGTGGACCACGCTGACCGCCTACGTCCGGGGGACGGCGCTGGTGGCCCTGTGCGACGCGACCGGCATCGGCATCGGACTGCTGGTGCTCGGGGTGCCGCTGTGGTTGTCGCTGGCGCTGCTGACGTTCGTCGGGGCGTTCATCCCGATCGTCGGGGCCACGGTGGCCGGCGCGGCCGCCGTGCTGGTCACCCTGGTGACCAACGGGCCCGTCACGGCCCTGATCGTGCTGGCGATCGTTCTGGTGGTGCAGCAGGTGGAGGGCAACGTGCTGCAGCCGCTGATCATGAGCGGCGTGGTCAAGCTGCACCCCCTCGTCGTCGTCTCGGCCGTCACGGCCGGGACGCTGCTGCTCGGCATCGCCGGGGCCGTCCTGGCCGTGCCCCTCGTCGCCGTCGGGTACCGCCTGATCGGCTATCTCAGCGGCCACGAGGACGGGCCCGAGGAGGACGAGGAGGAGGACGAGCGAGGTGAGGTGAGCGACGAGAGCGCCGACGCGCAGGACGACGGGAACGACGTCGAGCGCGTCCGATCCCCCGACGTCCTTTACCCGGGCCACCCCCTGGCATAGCGTCGGCGGTCCCCGGATGCGAGGAGCAACACGCATGTCTGCACCGACCAGGACCCTGATCAGCAACGGCACCGTCGTCAGCGCGACCGGCGCCATCCCCCACGACGTCCTGGTCGAGGGCGAGCGCGTGGTCGCGCTGCTCGCCCCCGGGACGGCCGAGGCGACCGGCATCACCGCGGACACCGTGATCGACGCCTCCGGCTGCTACGTCGTCCCCGGCGGCATCGACGCCCACACCCACATGGAGATGCCGTTCGGCGGCACCCAGGCCAGCGACACCTTCTCCACCGGCACCAGGGCCGCGGCGCACGGCGGCACGACGACCATCATCGACTTCGCGGTGCAGACGGCCGGCAACGACGTCCGGGCCAGCCTTGACACCTGGTACGGCAAGGCTGACGGCAACTGCGCGATCGACTACTCCTTCCACATGATCATCGGCGGGGTCGACGACTCCAGCCTCAAGCTGATGGGCGACCTGGTCGCCGAGGGAATCACCAGCTTCAAGCTGTTCATGGCCTACCCGGGCGTCTTCTACTCAGACGACGGGCAGATCCTCCGCGCGATGCAGCGCGCCGCCGAGCTGGGCGCCATGATCTCGATGCACGCCGAGAACGGCATCGCCATCGACGTGCTGGCCGAGCAGGCCGCCGCCCGGGGCGAGACCAGCCCCGTCAACCACGGCCTGACCCGGCCCGCGCGGCTGGAGGGCGAGGCGACGTTCCGCGCCATCCAGCTCGCGCTGGTCGCCGGGGCGCCGGTGTACTTCGTGCACCTCAGCAGCTCCGAGGCGCTGGAGCAGGTGAGCCGGGCCCGGGCCGAGGGTCACAACGTGTTCGCCGAGACCTGCCCGCAATATCTGTACCTGACCCTGGAGGACCACCTGGACGCCCAGGGCGAGGACGGCTTCGAGGGCGCCAAGTACGTCTGCTCCGCCCCGCTGCGCAGCAAGCACGAGCACCACGGCCGCGACCTGTGGCGAGGGCTACGGACCAACGACCTGTCGATCGTCGCCACCGACCACTGCCCGTTCTGCTTCAAGGACCAGAAGGAGCTCGGCCGCGAGGACTTCCGCGCCATCCCCAACGGCATCGGCGGCGTCGAGCACCGGATGGACCTGATCTACCAGGGCGTCGCCACCGGTGAGCTGAGCCTCGAGCGCTGGGTCGAGACCTGCTCGACCACCCCGGCCCGGATGTTCGGGCTGTACCCGCGCAAGGGGGTCATCGCGCCGGGCGCGGACGCCGACATCGTCATCTACGACCCGAACGACCGGACGACCATCTCCGTCGAGACCCACCACATGAACATGGACTACTCCGCCTACGAGGGGTTCCAGGTGGCAGGCGGCGTGCGCACGGTCATGTCGCGCGGGAGCGTGGTGGTCGACCGCGGGACGTTCTCGGGCCGGGCGGGCCACGGCCGCTTCCTGCCCCGAGGGCTCAGCAGCTACCTGCGCTGACGGGCTGCCCCCTCGCGACCTGCGCCGGGCTCACGCGACGGCACGGCCCTCGTAGGTGAAGCCGGGCGTCTTGGGGGCGCCCGGCTCGTAGTACGTCCTCATCTGGACCACCTGCAGGGGCGAGGCCTCCAGGAGCCCGGGGACGTCGCGGTCGAGCACACAGCCCGCGACGGCGTGGTTCAGCCCGCTGGTCCGGTGCTGCCACCGCACGACCGACGGGTCCTCGGCCAGGCCGTGCTCGACCAGGTGCAGCGACGCGCCGGGGCGCAGGACTCGGGAGAGCTCGCGAAGGACGGTGGCCGGGTCGTCGGTCGCGCACAACGACCACGTGCACAGCGCGGAGTCGAACCGGTCGTCCGGGAACGGCAGCGTGGCCGCGCCGGCGGCGGTGTGGAGGACCGGGACAGGTGAGGCAGCCCGACGGGACGCGGACAGCTCGAAGCCACGGACCGACGGGTCGACGGC
>Ga0105045_10002752_pt1 | contig 14927 bp, 13 predicted proteins | sample MAT02_FD_78089 | JGI IMG/M metagenome (GOLD analysis project Ga0105045, IMG submission 78089) | Freshwater microbial communities from Lake Fryxell liftoff mats and glacier meltwater in Antarctica - MAT-02 (megahit assembly) | ecosystem: Environmental > Aquatic > Freshwater > Ice > Liftoff...
AAAAACGCTATGGCGGCACCTACCAAATCGGCAAAATTGGCTTAGAAAAATTCTATGAAAACCAATTGCAAGGTACGCCTGGTATACAGCAAATGGAAACCGACGTACTTGGCCGAGAAGTACGTGCACTCTCTACGTTCCCAGCAACGGCGGGAACCGATCTGCATTTATCTATCGATATCGATTTACAAATCGCTATCGCAAAAGCCATGGGAGAAAATAAAGGAGCAGTCGTCGCGCTTGATCCCAAAACGGGTGAAATATTAGCCATGGTCAGCGCACCCAGTTTTGATCCCAACCTCTTTGTACGCGGTATCGATTCAGTTTCCTATAATGCCTTGCGATCCGCTCCAAGCCGCCCCTTATTTAACCGCGCTATCCAAGGACAATACCCTCCTGCTTCAACCATTAAGCCCATTGTCGGTCTTGCAGGGGTTGCGACCGGTAAAGTGGATATCCATCATAAATTATTTGATCCCGGGTATTTCCAACTCGGCGGTCACGGACGTTTTTATCGCGATTGGGTTAAACATGGCCACGGTTGGACCGATCTTGAAAAGTCGATCCGTGAATCCTGTGATATTTATTATTACACCTTGGCTGATAAACTTGGCATTGCGGTGCTCTCTGCCTGGTTCTCAAAAGTAGGTCTGGGTAAAGCCACCGGCGTCGATCTGCCTGGGGAACAAAAAGGTATCGTACCCAACAACGCTTGGAAGAAAAAAGCCCTGGGTACGGTGTGGTACCCAGGTGAAACCGTGATCACCGGTATTGGTCAGGGCTATCTTTTAGCCACGCCCCTACAGTTATCTGTCGTAGCTGCCTATATAGCTAATCGTGGCGAAGCCTACCGCCCCCACTTCAATAAAGAATCACCCTTGAGTAAATTGGCTCCCCTAAAACTGGACAATCCCAATCATTGGTCGACCATTATCGAGCCCATGCGCCAAGTGGTTGCACACCCCAAAGGAACGGCTTATCGGTATTTTTCAGGCATCACTATCCCCGCGGCAGGCAAAACTGGTACAGCGCAAGTATTTGGGATCAAACAAAACGAAAAATATGAGCACAATAAAGTAGAACAACACTTACGAGATCACTCGCTTTTTATTGGATTTGCTCCCGTTGATGAGCCCAAAATTGCTATCGCCGTTATTTTGGAAAATCAAAAGGCAAGTGCCATCGTGGCCCGGCAAGTGATTGAAGCTTATTTAATGGAACCAGAGCAGCATGTTGAGTCTCAAGAAACAGCCGTCCCTGCGGCTTAACCGCCCTGCTTGGCAAAGTATGCCTGGCATCAGGACGCTTTTGTCCCTCCACTGGGATCATAGTTTATTTTTGCTCATTGGCTTGTTGCTCGCTATGAGCTTTGGGTTGCTCTATAGTGCCAGCGGTCAGAAGACCGGTATTCTCATTCGTCATGGGATCCATTTAGGTTTTAGTTTTGTGATTTTCATCGCTATTGCGCAATTCTCACCCAAAACTTTCAAACAATGGGCACCTATTTTATATGGTGCTGGGATCTTAATGTTGCTAGTCGTTCTCATTTTGGGGACCAGTAGTAAAGGCGCACAGCGCTGGGTCAATTTAGGGGGGGTTCGTTTTCAGCCTTCGGAGTTTATGAAGCTCATTACGCCCTTAATGTTAGCTTTTTACTTAGACAATAAGCCCATGCCCCTCAATCGCACGCCATTGCTTATCAGCCTTGCGATTATCATGGTGCCGGGTTTACTGATTATTAAACAACCGGATTTGGGAACGGGATTACTGGTCATTGCGACCGGATTTGGCGTGCTATTTTTTGCAGGCATTCGTTGGAGTTTCATTCTCAAGCTGGGCGCCACCGCCTTAGCCACCTTACCACTGTTATGGTGGAAGCTTCATGATTACCAACGTGAACGGGTATTAACCTTTTTAAACCCAGAGCGTGACCCACTGGGTAGCGGCTATCATATTATCCAATCCAAAATTGCGATTGGCTCGGGTGGCTTATATGGCAAAGGCTGGTGCCACGGCACCCAATCACAACTAAATTTCTTGCCTGAGCGCACGACTGACTTCATTTTTAGTGTGTTGGGCGAAGAGTTTGGTTTTATTGGTGCTTCCATTCTGTGCGTACTGTATTTTGGGGTGATTCTGCGCGGCATCCTCATCATGATCCAAAATCCCAATACGTTTAACCGTTTAATGGTCGGCGGAATTATTTTTGGTTTCTTTATTTGCTTCTTTATTAACATTGGCATGGTCAGTGGATTGCTGCCCGTTGTAGGTTGTCCCCTACCGCTTATCAGTTATGGGGGTACTTCACTGGTGACGTGGATGACTGCTTTCGGTATGCTAGTGGCAATTCAATCACAACAAAAAAATCTGCCAAGGTAGGCAACTATGCAAAAAAATCTTTTCACTGTTATTGTTTTTCTAGTAACCACCTGCTTCTCGGCTTTGTCACAAGCTGAGCAGTCGACTGAATTTATGAAACGCACCGATGTTGAAGCCTTTGTGAAAATGATGGCGACCAAACATCACTATAATGAGCGTCAGCTAAATCAATTACTGCAACAATCCACCACACAACAAAATATTTTAACTTCGATTGCCAAACCTGCTGAAAAGTTACCCTGGCATCGTTATGAAACTATTTTCATGAGCCCAAAACGTGTTCAAGAAGGAATCGTTTTCTGGCAAAAACATGCAGCCACTTTAAAACGCGCTGAAAAAGAATATGGTGTCCCTGCTGAATTTATCGTTGCTATTTTGGGCGTAGAAACGTTCTACGGTAAACACGCTGGCCAATACAAAGTGTTAGACAGCCTGATCACCCTGGCATTTGAATACCCACCTCGCTCGATATTCTTTAAAAGTGAGCTAGAACAATTCTTGCTGCTAGCCCGCGAAGAAAAATGGAACCCAACAGATATTAAAGGTTCTTATGCTGGCGCAATGGGCAATCCACAGTTTATCGCCAGCAGCTACCGTAACTTCGCCGTTGATTTTACCGGAACCGGTAAACGCGATCTCATCAACAGCACTGAAGATTCTATCGGCAGTGTGGCGAATTATTTCAAAATCCATGGTTGGCAAAAAGGCGGACCCGTTGTACTAAAAGCCAAAACCAACGGTGAAAAATTTAAATCGGTTATTGCCAGCAAAGCGAATCCAAAACCTGAACGTTCCTTACAGGAACTTACTTCTTTTGGGATCCGCGCGCCTGGTAAAGCAAGCGCAACTTTCAAAAATCAGAATTTTGCCTTAATCTCTTTAGAGGGAAAGGAAGGTCCTGAATATTGGTTAGGTGGCCAAAACTTCTACGTGATCACCCGTTATAACCATAGTGATCATTACGCCATGGCAGTTTATAACTTAAGTCAGAAAATTAAAGCAGGTTATCAAAAACCAAAAACGGCCTAGACAAGTAGGGGCGGACCTCTGTGTCCGCCCAGGCCGAAAGCAGAGGGAAGGGAATCTTGAGAAACATATTAAGAAGCTTACTGATACCCGCGATGGTGTTTTTACATGCTTGTAGTACGGTGGAAGGTCCCAAGACCACCCCGTCTGGGAAACCCGCCGATACCAAGGCGACATCCTCTAACGATGGACCGCCTGATGACGATTTAGACGTGACGCACATTCCCAACGCCACCCCCCAACTAGAACCCATCAGCCGCTACGGTAACCCTGCTCACTATGAGGTCTTTGGTCAAAAATATAAAACGATGCAGCATAGCTTGGGTTATGAAGCCGAGGGTACAGCGTCTTGGTATGGTCGTAAATTTCATGGGAAACGCACTTCCTGCGGCGAGCCCTATGATATGTATGCGATGACGGCGGCCCATAAATCACTGCCCTTGCCGACTTACGCAAAAATTACCAATGTTAAAAACGGCAAAGAAGTCATTGTTAAAATTAATGATCGCGGTCCTTTTGTTAAAGATCGCTTAATCGATTTATCCTACGCTGCTGCCAAAAAGTTGGGGATCCATGCTTCAGGTACCGGCAAAGTTAAGATCTGCGCTATCGACCCCGTCGCTTGGAACAAAGAACAAAAAACCTCGTTGGCAATGGTTACCAAGGCGCCTAAAAATTCGCCTAAGATTGTTAAGGCTTCAGTGAAGAAAGCACAAGCAAACGCTTTATCAAAAAAGACCATCGCAAAATCGACTCAGATTGTGCAAAAAGCCAAAGCCAAATCGACTCACGTCGCTGCAAAAGAAAAGCCGAAACCTATCCAAGTTGCACAACACACCAAGGCCGCTGTGCATAAAGCAAAAGCCAGTGCAAAGCCTGTGCAAGTGGCAAACAAGCAGCTCTATATTCAGTTAGGCTCCTTTAATAAAAAGCTGAATGCGCAACAACTTGCTGATCGGGCAGGGATCCTCACCCAAGCACTCAATAATGTGGACGTTCATGTCCTTCCTAATAAGGTTTCCAACAAAGAAATGTACAAAGTGCGTGTTGGTCCCATAAAGGACAAGCAGCAAGCACAGATATTACAGAAAGAATTGTTGGCTCTAGAGAACACGGCAACGCCAAAACTGATATACGAATAAATTAGTCGTGTTAAAATAGCCCCTAGTAAATCTTTTTTGATTTCATTGTGAGGTAACTAACATGCTCCGAATTGCTTTCTTATGGATGAGTTTTCTTTGCCTCGTACTGCTGTCCCGTTTGGGCCTAGCAGAAACGACTGCCATCGCTCATACTCCAACACCTCCTGAAGTAGCTGCTGAAGCATTTATTTTGGTTGACTATCATAGTGGTAAGACGCTGGCTGAGAAAGACAGCAAAAAGCGTATCGATCCAGCAAGCTTAACCAAAATGATGTCAATATTCGTGGTAGATCACGAAATTGAAAGCGGCCGTCTCAAGCTAACCGACGAAGTGCCTATTAGCGAATCCGCTTGGAAAACCGAAGGTTCACGCATGTTCGTCCAAGCCGGCAAGAAAATTCCCGTTAAAGATTTAATCAACGGTATCATTATCCAATCTGGCAACGACGCCACCGTCGCACTTGCTGAATTTGTTGCAGGCAGCGAAAAAGCATTTGCTGATTTGATGAACCAATATGCTCAAAAAATTGGCATGAAAGACACGCATTTTTTGAATGCAACCGGGATCCCTAACCCAGAGCATTACACAACCGCTTACGATTTGAGCTTGCTTGCGCATGCTTTAATCAAAGATTATCCCGAAACCTATAAAGTGTATTCTGAAAAATGGTTTACCTTTAACGGTATCAAACAGCCAAACCGTAACCGTCTTTTATGGCGCGAACCTTATATCGACGGCATTAAAACCGGCCACTCCAGCACAGCTGGTTACTGCTTAGCGGCTTCCGGTCAAAAAGACCACATGCGTTTAATTTCGATATTGGTCGGCGCGAAAACTGAAGCAGAACGTACTGAAGAAACCTTAGCGCTTCTTCGTTATGGCTTTCGTTTCTTTGAAACACACCAACTATTCCAAGCCAATACTTCATTAAATGAGCCCCGCCTTTGGATGGGTGAACGTAAAAAACTATCATTAGGGATCACTGAAGATCTCTACATTACGATCCCACAAGGCCAATACAAAAACCTGGATGCCAAAATGAACATTGATAAGCGCATTACTGCGCCTATCACCAAAGGCAAAAACTACGGGAATTTGGTCGTTAAAGTGAATGAAGAACTCATCACGGAAGTTCCCCTCATTGCGCTTGAAGATGTGAAGCCTGGCACCATGTGGAGCCGTGTTTCTGATTACTTCAGTCTTGGCATTCATAAAGCCTTGAACTCTGAAGAAACACAGAGTGCCACCTAATGAGCGAAAGGGAGCCCAGCAAGCTCACTTTTCCCTGTGAGTTTACATTTAAGGTCATTGGCCTCGCCAGTGACCTCTTTGAAAGCGAAGTGTTGCAGGTTTTTCGGCACCACTTCGCTTCACTTAGTGAAGGAGCCATCTCTGTTAAACCAAGCAAAAATCATAAATATACCGCGCTTAGTATTACTGTCACGGCGATAAGCCAGGCACAATTAGACAATATTTACCAAGTTCTCAGTCACCATCCGCTTGTTTTATTTGCATTATAATGTCAATCGAAGTTGTTCAATTTACCTCTTTGCAAGCTTATCAACCGGTTTTCGACCGCATGCGGGATTTCACATTACAAAGAAGTGAAACCTCATCCGACGCCATTTGGTTAATGCAACATGAACCCGTCTTCACTCAAGGACAAGCAGGCCTTCCAGAACATGTTATAGCACCCGGTAATATTCCGGTTGTGCAAAGTGATCGCGGTGGCCAGGTGACTTACCACGGACCTGGTCAATTAATGATTTATACGCTGTGTGATTTAAAGCGTTTAAACATCGGCATTAAACAATTTGTTGATACCTTACAACAATCTGTCATCGATTTACTGGCCCACTATGGGATAAAAGGACGCACTCAATGCAAAGCACCCGGTGTGTACGTCAACGATGCCAAGATTTGTTCATTAGGGCTGCGCGTGCGCCGCGGCTATACCTACCATGGCCTTAGTTTAAATGTGGGCATGGATCTCGAACCTTTTACCCGGATCAATCCTTGCGGCTTCACCCAGCTAGCAATGACCCAGATCACTAATTTTCAGCCTGGCGTGACTCTTGAATCAGTTATGCAGAATATCGTTTCGCTATTACAACCTCGGTTGAGGAGACACCATCATGAATGATACCGTTCGCCCGGATCCCAAACAAAAACAACGCGGTGAAGAAAAATTTGCCCGGATCCCGATTAAAATTATTCCAACAACACCCGAGACGCGTAAACGGTTACCCGATTGGATCCGTATTAAAGCCCCTGCAACACCCGCGGTTGCTAATTTAAAACAACTGCTACGCGAACATAAGCTGGTAACCGTCTGTGAAGAAGCTGCTTGCCCTAACTTGAGCGAGTGCTTTAGCCACGGTACAGCAACGTTCATGATCATGGGTGATAAATGTACACGTCGCTGCACCTTTTGTGATGTTGCTCATGGCCGCCCCGACGCTTTAGATGCGGATGAACCACTGAATCTCGCCAAAGCCCTTGGCAAGATGGGACTAAAGTATGTGGTTATCACCTCAGTCGATAGAGACGATTTACGTGATGGTGGCGCCAGTCATTTTGCCGCCTGCATCAAAGCCGCACGCGAACATTGCCCTGACACTAAAATTGAAATTCTTGTCCCGGACTTTCGAGGTCGCATGGAAGTTGCCTTAGATCAACTCGCTATCGCACCTCCTGATGTGTTTAACCATAACCTGGAAACCGTGCCCCATTTATATAAACAGGCCAGACCCGGTTCTGACTACATAGAATCACTCAAGCTCATCCAAGCCTTTAAAGCGCGGTTCCCCCACATCCCCACCAAATCGGGCGTCATGTTGGGCTTAGGAGAAACGAATGAACAGGTTTTAGAAACCCTGGCCGACTTACGCCGCTATGATTGTGACATGTTAACGTTAGGCCAATATTTACAGCCTAGCCGCTTTCATTTTCCCGTCTCGCGCTATGTGACACCTCAAGAATTTACCATGCTCGCCGATGAAGCTCGTAAGCTTGGCTTTATTAATGTTGCTAGCGGCCCGTTAGTTCGTTCTTCTTATCATGCGGATATGCAGGCGGCAGGCAAAGAGGTTACCTAATTGAAAATCAAGAGAATAGGTGTTTTAGTCCTACTGCTTTGGACTCCCCTATTACTCGCTGAGTTAAACCTAAATAAGCTACCTATGAAATGCCCAACGGCACATCAAACCAGTGCTTCGCTGCGTAAAGAATCAGAACAGATCCAAAAACGCAGCCAAGCTTCCATGAAGCTGTATAAACTCAAAAAGAACGAAGACTTTAAAGACGTTACCGATCAAGTCCTGGCTCACCAATATACCGATAAGGTTGCCAAAGAAGCCATCAAACAAAAAAAACGACGCTATTACATTTTTACCTACCCCAGTGACGGCTTAATTATTAAAGCCTTTGTCAGTGTCCCGGTTGGCGTTAGCAACCCACCACTGATTTTTCTGGTACGCGGTGGTAATCGCGAGTTTGGAGTACCCCATCCAGGACAACTCAGTGCTTATCCTGGCTATGCTTTAGTGGCCACCACCAACCGTGGCGGGGTGAGCGAAGGCAAAGATGAATTTGGCGGCGATGATGTCAATGATCTTAAAAATGTGATCGACTATATCCCAACGCTTGAAAAGAAAGTGAATGTCACTTTTAACCAAAACAAAATGTATCTGGTTGGCGCCAGCCGCGGCGGAATGCAAATGTTTTTAGCGTTAGGACGCTATCCTGAAATACAACAAAAAATCAAAAAAGTGGTATCGATCAGTGGATTATTAAATATGAAATACGCTATCGATCAACGAGGTGATTTCAGCGAAATGCTCACTAGCAACTTTGGTTTACCTAAATCTGGCAAAAACCGTGATGCGTGGGTAGTCAAACGACAACCCCTCAATTATGTGAATAAACTCTCTAAAACCTTACCAATCATGATTGCCCAAGGCAGCGCCGACACGCGAGTATGTGTCAAAGAAGGCTATGACATGCTAGAAGCGCTCCATAAAAATGGGAATAACATTACGTATGTGGAAGTTGAAGGTGGAGACCATGTGTTAAATAATACGGTCGATTTTTTAAGGTTGATGATTAATTGGTTTGAGCAAGATTAAGGAATATCTGGACACGCCAAATACGCTCTAAACTCTTTTGTATCTGCTCTTTTTTGCATTTCATTATACCAATAATCTAATTTTTTCGTGTCACGTGATTGTTCATAGACATTCACTAACATCGCTTGCGCAAATAAATTCCCTGATTTTGCAATCTCTTCCATTTTTATTTTTAAACATTGATCACGTTCATCTTCTAATTTATCGGTTGTTTTGCGATCTAATACTTTGATTGTTTCTTCCTTAAGTACCATTTCTTGTAAACACGCAGCAATCGCCTTGCGCACCACCTTTTTTTCTGGAATATCGCAACGTGTTGCTTGCTCAGTCAGCTCAGCTTTTTTGGCTTGCAAATAATTTAAATAAACTTGATACATGGGATTATGGGTTTTGGCTTCCCATGTTTTTAAATCATCTGTCATCTGTAATAAACAAGGTTCCGCAAATTCACAATGAATCAGCATCGAAATTAATTGCTGACGACCCTCGATTCGTTGAGCCGCGCTTAATTTATTGAGTTCTGTCGTTTGATCGAGTTTTTCCAGGATGGCTAAAGCAAACACCTTATTCATACAAAACATGAATAATAATCCCAATAGAATTGCTTTACTTTTTCTCCTATTCTTTACCTTTAATTAGTTCTTATGGCACTAACTAACAAATACCCTGACTATTTTTTTACAGAATCTTCTTAAGATTAGTCGATTTTTTGCCAAGATGAGTTGTCTATTTTGTCATGTCTATGATAAAAAGCGCACGAGATCACCGAATTGATCTCAGGTCGAATTGGATGTTGATATTAATTAAGGAAGGTTATTATTATGTTAAGTTTTATCACTGTCGCTGCGGAACAAATCACCGAACAAGCTCCCGAAGCAGTAAAACAAGTTCTTACCAATGAAAATGCAGTCGGTTATTTAGCCTCTGCTTTAAATGCCGTTTCAGATACCTTAACGGCAACGGTTGGTGAAAATCCTTACGCACGGGCAGCAGCAGCAGCAACAACTGCGGTAATTGGATTAGGCACCGCTTATTTAGCGTTTAGCAGCTATGGTAAAAGAAAAGCCGCTGAGAAACCCAGCTCCAGTGCTACTCCAACAGAACGTGAACCTGTAAAAGCGCAATCTGAAACGGTTCAACCACAATCTGAATCTGTTCTACCACAGCCTACTTCAAGTGATGCTGCTCTATACAGTGGTTCAAATAACCCTTCTAGTCATGAGGAATCGGATAACGGTGAAGTCGTTATAAATAAATCTCGTTCACGTAGCCCTTCCCCTACGGGTCGCGGCGACGAGTAAAATAAAAAGCCGGCTTTCGCCGGCTTTTTTTCTGCCTGTTTAAGGTATTAATTCATGTTGTAATTGATTTAGTAATCATAAACTCATCGTAACCCCCCAACAGGAACAAATTCACTTCTCTCAAGGTTAATATGGGAAGTGTATTTTTGTTTTCAAGTAAAAAAAGCGGCTTTTTATAACTGTTGTATCTACAAGTTCGCCAATATATAGGCATTTTTCCGCCTTCACTGAAGCTTCGGCGCGATCTACCTACGCTAGACAATGCAAAATGGATAGCGACTATCCTATTTCTTTTTACAAGTCCGTATGATAAGTTGCACTGTTTCAACAACAAAGTAGAGGAAAATTTAATGGCCGCAAAGAAGAAAACCACGTCTAAAGCGAAAGCAACTGCTAAACCTGTTGCTGCAAAGAAAGCTAAGCCGACAACTAAAGCAGCTGCTCCACGTGCTGCCGCTTCAAGCAAAGCAATCCCACAAAAACAAAGCAAATCACAAATCGTTGCTGAAATTGCTGAAATGACCAATGTCAGCAAAAATGATGTCAAAGGCGTGATTGCTGCTATCAGAAACATGATCGAACGTCACGTAAAACCAAAGGGTTCTGGCGAAATGATCATTCCTGATCTTGGTATTAAAGTTCGTCGCATCAGCAAAAAAGCGACCAAAGCCAGAATGGGTCGTAACCCTTTCACCGGCGAAGAAATCCAAATCCCAGCAAAAGCTGCGCGCAAATCCGTTAAGGTTAGCGCCATGAAAACGCTGAAAGCGATTATCGAAGAGTAATCCGTCTGTTATAGGCGAGATTTCTCAATAAAAAAGGCCAACAATGTTGGCCTTTTTTTGGGTCTGCTATGTCGCCTAGCGACATTCTACTCTCCCTTTGTAAGCATTAGTATCTACGCAAATATTTTGTTTGTTGATTAGCTACTCCAACGGCGTGAACGCCATATTCTCCTCCTTAGAAAAAGAGGGTGCCCTTTGCGCGGGTGGATTTTATCTTAATAAGATTTTCCCCTACTACTCACAATACAATTCAAAAATATAAATGGAAGTTTCAATGGAGCCTAGGTTGCAAAAACGATATGAGAAGCTAGTTCGAGCTCACATCCAGCATGGAGATTTTTCAATAATGAAAATTGCACCCTTAACGAATTATCACAACCATTGTTGAAAGCAGCACATGAATCTAGCGAAAAAGAATGAGATTCTTTTATACTAATAGTTCACGATTGGAGCTATTTAGGCTGTAACAAGCATACAAGTAAAGAGGATACTTACTATACATTTAAAGCATGCATAGGATATGATCTTCAATCAAGCTTAGCTGTCAGTAATCCACATGGCGGGCCCCTAGCGCTGGTTGCTATGAGTTTAAAAAAAAATGAAACATTAGGGCGTTGAAAAAATTAAGTCCCTTCTCGATAATATGTTTGGAGAAAGGGACTTGTGCAAATACTAATGTTTTACAAAGGGAGATAAATTTGTCGCTAGCGCGACGCATCTCTCATCATTGAACAGAGTTGAAAAATTCAAATTGGTTTTTTCAAATTTGGATGTGTTACAGCTGAAGTAACAAAGTATAAAAGGAAATGAGGAAGAAAATTTTGGTCGGGGCGAGAGGATTTGAACCTCCGACCGCATGCACCCCATACATGTGCGCTACCAGGCTGCGCTACGCCCCGAAATGAGGAGACATTCTACAAAAACAAACGTCAAAAGGAAATAGATATTACTAACCTTCAAAGTCAGAATCTTGGCTCTCTAAGACACCTTCGAAACGCTCAACCCGTGCTTTAAGCTTCTGGCCTGGTTTAAACGTGACGACTCTTCTGGCGCTGATCGGTATATCTTGACCCGTTTTAGGGTTGCGACCTGGGCGTTCATTCTTATCGCGCAAATCGAAATTCCCAAAGCCAGATACTTTAACCGACTCTCCCCGCTCTAGGGCCTGCCGTACTTCTTCAAATAGAAGCTCTACCATATCCTTAGCGTCACGCTTATTCATCCCTAAAGACTCAGCAAGCGCCTCAGATATCTCTGCTTTTGTTAAAGCCATGAGTTCAATCCCTCAATTTGGCACTAAAATCCTTTTCTAACCCTGCTACGATAGTGCGCACGATATCGTCTACCTCTTGATCTACTAGAGTGCGCGAAGGATGCTGTAAAATCAATCCGATCGCGATACTTTTTCTTCCAGAATCAATACCTTTGCCAGTATACACGTCGAAAATAGTCACATCACGCACAAGATAGTCAGCTGATCTTCTAATATTTGCAGTTAAATCCCCACCCAGAACTTTTTCATCAACGACTACCGCAATATCCCGTCTGATTTCAGGGAATTTGGAAGGACGCGCAAATTGTACAGTGGCTGCTGTCGTAATGGCCTTTAACTCAAGCTCAAATAAATACACAGGATGGTCGATGCTTAAGTCCTTTTGGATCTTGGGATGAAGGCGTCCTACCACCCCAATGGATTTGCCATCGACTTCAACTGAAGCACATTGCCCTTCATGGCATGTACTATGTTCTGTGGGTTTAAAGGTTAGTTTTTCAGTATGGCCAAGTAATTGCCAAATATGCTCCACTGGGCGCTTTGCATCAAAAAAATCAACGATACGCGATTTGCCATCCCAATTCTCATGGGTCACGGTACCGGAAATTAATCCGCCCACCCAGTTCTTTTGTTCTAATTGGCCTTTTTGCGGATGAAAGCACATCCCAATCTCAAATAGCTTAAGGCGGCTCTGTTGACGATTCTGATTATAAATAAGCGTGTTTAATAACCCTGGCCATAAGCTAAGGCGCATCACGCCCATCTCAGCCGAAATGGGATTTAATAACGGCAAAGACGCAACATTCGGAAATAACTGTTTTTGTAGGTTGTCATCAACAAAGCTATAGGTGATCACTTCTTGATACCCCAGATCAACCAAAGCATGCTTGATCCTTTGGGTCGAAACTTGCGCTTCTGGCCTTTTAGCAAACTCAAGATGCACTTTAGGTGAATGCGTTGGCACATTGTTATAACCAATGATCCGCACCACTTCTTCAACCAAATCAATCTCGGTGGTTAAATCATAGCGATAAGAAGGGGGCAATACTTCCCACTGTTTATCTTCTGTTTTGTTCGTGCCTTCCATCATTTTACACCCTAGACGGTGTAACATTTCTTTAACTATTTCAGGCGCTAAAGGCTCACCCAACATTTTCTGTACGCGCGAATGACGCAAAATAATTTTTGCGGGTTTAGGTAAAAATTGGCCATGCTGAACTTCATTCAAGGTGCCCACTATACCACCGCAGATCTCAGTAATTAACTGCGTTGCTCGTTCCATTGCTTGCGTTTGGAGCTGTGGATCAACGCCACGCTCAAAGCGAAATGACGAATCAGTATGTAAACCATAACGGCGGGCAATCCCCGCTATCAATTCGGCAGTAAATAACGCACTTTCTAAAAATAAATTGGAAGTAGTTTCGCTCACTGCACTATGCAAACCACCCATAATGCCTGCGATAGCATGGGCCATTTTTTGATCGGCAATCACTAAGGTATCAGGCTGCAACGTGACTTTCTGGTTATCAAGCAAGGTAATGCTTTCATGCTTTTTCGCTAAACGAACGACAATGGGTGCAGTCAATTTATCGGCATCAAAAGCGTGCATGGGCTGACCCATTTCCAACATTACATAATTTAAGATATCGACCACCGCGTGAATTGAGCCAATACCGCTTCCCGCTAAACGCTCAACCATCCAAGCAGGTGTCGTGACATTTTTGCGAATATTGTGAATCAAACGACCAATATAACGTGGGCAGTGTTCATTCGCCTCAATTGACACTTCCAACGTTTCATCAAGCAGTGGTTTTGCTGGAGCGACCTTATGAGGTGTTATATTAAGTTTGTTTAGGGTAGCAACTTCTCTGGCAATACCCAATATGCTTAAACAATCACCACGATTGGGTGTTAAATCGACTTCAATTATGGTGTCTTGTGCTGTCTTTTCAAGACCATCAATTTCTAAACCTGCCATGGTTAATTGTTCGGATAGCTGCTCAGTCGATATCGACGGATTCACCCATTCGCGCAACCATTTTTCACTAAATTTCACGATTACACACCATTAAATTGTTTAAGGACTTTCATATCGTTTTCAAAGAAGAGACGCAAATCATCTACGTTATAACGTAGCATCGCCATTCTTTCCACGCCCATACCAAAAGCAAAGCCGGTATAACGCTCTGGATCAATACCACCAAATTCAAGCACTTTAGGATGAACCATGCCACAACCTAAAATTTCTAACCAACCAGATTGCTTACAAATTCTACAACCTTGACCTTGGCATTTTACGCAAGCCATATCAACTTCTGCTGAAGGTTCGGTGAACGGAAAATAAGAGGGACGAAAACGGGTTTTGACTTTGGTTTCAAAAAAGGCTGATAAGAAGTCAGATAAAATACCTTTCAAATCGGCAAAAGAAATACCTTCATCAACCATTAACCCTTCGACTTGATGAAACATCGGTGTGTGAGTCACATCAGAATCACAACGATATACTCTGCCCGGTGCAATAATTTTCAAGGGGGGCTTTTGATTTTCCATCACTCGAATTTGCACGGGAGATGTGTGAGTACGCAATAATAGTTTATTTTCAAAATAAAAAGTATCGTGCATTGCCCTAGCGGGGTGATGCGAAGGAATATTGAGCGCTTCGAAATTATAATATTCGGTTTCAACTTCTGGGCCTTCGTGCACAATAAACCCAAGCTGAACAAATAATTGACTGATCCTTTCCAGCACAATAGAAATGGGATGTAACCCGCCCGTCTCAAGGCCTCTAGCGCTTAAGGTGACATCGACTCTTTCTTTAGCGAGTTGGTTCTTTATCGCCTTCTCTTCTAAAGAGATCTTTCGGATGCTGATAACGTCGGCTATAGCGTCTTTG
>Ga0105045_10002753_pt1 | contig 14925 bp, 15 predicted proteins | sample MAT02_FD_78089 | JGI IMG/M metagenome (GOLD analysis project Ga0105045, IMG submission 78089) | Freshwater microbial communities from Lake Fryxell liftoff mats and glacier meltwater in Antarctica - MAT-02 (megahit assembly) | ecosystem: Environmental > Aquatic > Freshwater > Ice > Liftoff...
AGCAAAATGCAAAAGTGGTTGCTTTTAATGTGGATCCACTTTTCAACAATGCTGTTGACGGATTAATGTACATTAGAATCGCTGATATTCCAGATAGCACTATGAAACCCGTAATGGAAGAATTTCAAAAAGAGCTGGAAAGAAAATTGAATGAGTAAGAAGATTAGTTTATTTAGATAAAGCCCGCTGAAAAGTTTTCAACGGGCTTTTTTATGTTTTAAAACCATCCTTTTTTATTGACTTGATAGGTTTGATAAAATTCTTCATCGGATTTTGTCAAGTAAATAATTCCTTCAATGAATCCAATAATACCGCCCAATCCGCAGGTTACAACACCTATAACAAGCTGAATAATTCCTTCATTAGTATATCCTAAAATAAATTTATGAATCCCTAATGAGCCTAAGAGGATTGCTAATACTCCAGCAACAATTTTTTTGTTTTCTTGTCGTACAGGTTGAGGATTGTTCCATTGTTCTTCTTTTAAATTTTCCATTGTTTTTAGTTATTTATTTAGTTTAGTTAATTAATAATTTGACCTATTTACAAATAGTTGTATTTTAATTTTATCTTATCCACTGTGACCTGTGCCAATCGCTCGTGACTTTCAAATGTCCAGCCAGCAATGTGAGGCGTTAGAATAACATTTTGAGCTTTCAGCAAATACTGAAACGCTTCAGGAGTATTTTTATCATTAAAAAGCGTTTCAAAAGAAAGTTTTTCATATTCTAAAACATCTAGACCAGCACCCAAAATTTTATCTGATTGCATTGCAGCAACTAAATCAGCAGTAACAATATTCTTTCCTCTTGAGGTATTAATGATCCAAAAAGGTTTTTGAAAACCATTTATAAAATGGGTGTTAACCATTTTATCGGTATCTATAGTCCAAGGAATATGCAAGCTTAACACATCTGTTTTTTGTTGTAGTTCAGCAAGCGAGACCTGTTTCGCATTAGCGTCAGCCACATTGTCTAAAATATCATAGCACAAAACCTCGACATCAAAACCTTGAAGTTTTTTGGCGAAAGCCTTACCCATATTGCCGTAACCAATTATACCTACTGTTTTACCATCCAATTCGTGACCACGATTGCTTTCTCGATTCCAATTTCCCGATTTTATTTCAGCATCCGCTTGATTCAAATTATTAAAAAGTGATAAAATCATTCCTAAACTATGTTCCGCCACGGCATTCCGATTGCCTTCAGGAGCTGCAATAAGTGTGATGTTTTTTGACATTGCATAGTCGCAGTCAATACTTTCTAATCCCGCTCCGACTCGCGCTATAAACTGCAAATTAGTTGCTTTATCTAAGAACTCCTTATCAATTTTAAAACGACTGCGTATCACAATTCCTTGATATTCTTGAATTTTATTTTCAATCTCTCCTTTGTCAGATGTAAAATCGCTATGGTTTATAAATCCCGCTTTATTTAATTGATCCCAAAGCAAAGGATGATTGCTATCTATGTGAAGGATTTTTATATCCATAATTTTGATTTTTGATCCTCCAAAATAACAAAAAAAATACGGTTTATGATTTTAAAAGGCAAAATTAAACTCGAAATTCTTAAATTAGCATTTTTAAATTTTGTTGCAGCTGTTTACGCCGTAATAAATAAAACACAAAAATGAGATTAACAAAAACTTTTAATGCTTTTTTTGAAAGCGAAAAATCTGGCGGTCTTCTATTACTTTTTGCTACTATAGTTTCTCTTTTATTAGCAAACTCAGCCATTTCTACTGATTATATTGGGTTTTGGGAAACTAAGTTAGGAAGTCATTCAATAACTGAATGGATTAATGACGGTTTAATGGCCATCTTCTTCCTTTTGATAGGTTTAGAATTAGAACGCGAAATCTATCAAGGTGAACTATCAAGCATTAAAAATGCTTCATTACCCATTTTTGGTGCACTTGGAGGCATATTAATTCCTGCTGGAATCTTTTTACTTTTAAATTATGGAACAACTACTCAAAACGGCGCTGGAATTCCTATGGCAACCGATATTGCTTTTGCAATAGGTATTTTATCACTTTTAGGAAATCGTGTACCTACATCTCTTAAAGTATTTTTAACTGCTCTTGCTGTAATTGACGACATTGGTGCTATACTAGTAATTGCTATATTCTACTCTGATGGAATTGCTTTTATGAATTTGTTTATTGCATTTGCCATTATGGGTGGATTGTTTATTTTAAACCGGAGAAAAGTTCACAACTTGATTCCTTACTTAATTGGTGGTGCTGCGATGTGGTATTTTATGCTAAATTCTGGAGTGCACGCGACAATTACTGGTGTATTACTAGCTTTTGTAATTCCATTTGGTAATGGTAGCAAAAAAACTTCTTCTTATAAATTACAGCATTTCCTACATACACCAGTAGCTTTTTTCATCCTTCCGTTATTCGCGATAGCCAATACTGGTATTGCGATAAGTTCCAATTGGCATGAAGGCTTAAATGACCCAAACGCGATTGGAATTATATTAGGATTAGTTGTTGGAAAACCGCTTGGAATTTGGCTATTTGCATTCCTTGCCGTTACTGCAGGTATATGCACACTACCAAGAGATTTAAAATGGAAAAACATTGTGGGAGCTGGAATGCTTGGCGGAATAGGTTTTACAATGTCTATTTTTATAACATTATTGGCTTTCAAAAACGATGGAGCAGATGTCATTAATTATTCTAAAATAGCCATTCTTATTGCTTCACTAATAGCAGGACTTGCTGGATTTTTATTTTTAAAATTTACCTTAAAACCAGCGAAAGTAAAAAAGGAAAAATAGCAGACCTATTTAATAAATACTAAAAAAAGCCTCGTTCAAAATAATTTTAAACGAGGCTTTTTGTTTTTACAAAAGATGGCGTAATTAGTATTTAAAAAATGTTTTTTAAAGTTCTATCCGATGATTACTTAAGTAGATTATCCAGACTAATTTTTTAATCAAAAACTTACTCGATTAAAATAGAATATAAATACTTTTTTTTGTTAGATCAAAACAAAAAAAACTCTATCTAAATGCCCAATAATCAATTACCGTAATTTTTTCCGGCGCGGGATTCAGCAGCGCTACAAAGGCTTTATGATCTGGATGGATAAGATAAGCATCTCTATCAGCTTCATTTTTAAAAGTAATTGTGAAACAGTGCGACAATCCATTATTGAGGTTTTCGGGACTGCTATTAATACCCCATTCATATTCTTTAATGACTTTAATTTTGTTCTTTAGTTCTCCAAAAGCTGTCACTATCTTATCAATTATTACAGGATCAGTTCCTTCTTTCCATCCAAATAAAACAACATGTCTCAGCACTTCTTTTTGATTTTTTTGTTGTGCATTAGCACAGTAGTTACCAGACATCATAACCAACAATATTAAAATTAATTTCTTCATTACGCTAAATTTTATTTCAATTAATTTTAAAAATTATTAGCACTACTTAAAAACCTATCCTTTAATTTGTTTCAAAGAAGTCTTAATTCCTCTAATTAACGACGAACTGAATCCGTGCATTTCCATTTCGTTTAATCCGGCAATCGTGCAGCCTTGTGGTGTGGTAACGCGATCAATAAGTTGTTCTGGGTGGACTTTTTCTTCTAATAGCATTTCAGCTGCGCCTTTTACAGTTTGTGCTGAGATTGCCAATGCTGTTTGCCAATCAAATCCAATCTCGATTCCCGCTTGCATCGATGCTCGAATATACCGCAATGCAAAAGCAGTACCGCTGGCCGCTAAAACCGTTGCCGCATCCATCAATTTTTCATCAATTATAGGAGCAGTTCCTAAACTTTGAAATAGAGAAACTACACTTTGTGCTTTGTCTCTATTTTGTTCTTGAAATGCAATACAAGTCGCCGAAGCCCCGAACTGTGCTGCAATATTGGGCATAATTCGAACTGCAATATTCGAATCTCCAATTTTGTTTTGTAAGATATCAATTGATAATCCACTTACTGCTGAAGCGATAATTTTATTAGAAATTGCTGGCAGGATTTCGCTGAGCACTGTATCTACTTGATAGGGCTTTATCGTTAGAATAATAATATCAGCCTCTTGGATCAGATGGGTATTATTTGTGGAAACGGCAGCACCTAATTTTTCAAGATAAAGAATACTAGAAGTATTTCTTCGAGTTATTGTGATTTGATTATCCATTGAAAATTTAGATAATCCTAATGCGATTGAAACACCTAGGTTTCCGCCGCCAATAATGTGTACTTTCATACGCTGGTTGTAAAATTTCTTATCCCCGACTCGCTCTATAACAGAGGATTTTGAAATGGTAAAATATTAGTTGTTGATGGTAGTTTTTATTCTTAAAATATAAGCGACAAAGTACACAATATAACGCAAACTAATTTGCTGAAATTTGTGATAAAAAATTTAGAACGCTTTAGTTTATTTAAAACTAGGGGAATCTTAGTATTTAAAACCCTAAAATTATCTTGGCAATTGAAAAATAAATTAGAATTCCGCATATATCATTACTAGTTGTGATAAATGGACCAGTTGCCAACGCAGGATCAATTCCGAATTTGTCTAATAACAACGGGATAAAAGTTCCTATTAATGACGCAATTATAATCACCGAAATCAATGCTGTGGTAACAATTACGCCAATAATCACTTCCACATCTAATAGGAAATGGCTACCAAGAAATAAGATCGTGGCTAGAATAACTCCGTTTAATAAACTTAATGAAACCTCTTTAACTAATCTATTAAACAATGATCCGCTTAATGTATTGTTAGCCAAACCTTGTACAATAATTGCTGAGGATTGAACGCCAACATTTCCTGCCATTGCCGCAATAAGTGGCGTAAAAAAGAACAAATTCCCATGTTGCAGCATTGCACCTTCAAATAACCCAAGTACTTTTACTGAAATAAAACCGCCCAACAGTGCCAAAACCAACCAAGGTAGTCTTGCTTTTGTATGTTCAAATATACTGTCATCAGCTTCAACGTCCTGCGAGATACCTGCCGCTAACTGGTAATCCTCATCGGCTTCGTCTTTGATTACATCAACAATGTCATCAATGGTGATTCGACCTACTAATCTACCTAATTCATCTACAACTGGAATAGCCTCTAAATCGTATCGTTGCATGATCCTAGCTACTTCAACATCTTCTGTATCTACTTTTACAAAATTTAATTTTCGAATATAAACATCGTTAACTGCCGTTCTAGAAGAGGTAGTCAATAAATCTTTCAATGATAAACGGCCTTTCAAGCGGTCTTCATCATCAACCACATAAATAGAATGAACTCTAGAAATGTTTTCAGCTTGAATTCGCATTTCTTTTACACAAGTAAGTACATTCCAATTTTCATTGACTTTAACCAATTCCTTGTGCATCAATCCACCCGCTGTGTCTTCGTCATAACGCAGCAAATCAACAATATCCTTTGCGTGTTCAACGTCCTGCAGTTCTGATATTACTTCGGCTTTCAAGTCTTGCGAAAGTTCCGCAATAATATCGGCCGCATCATTAGTTTCTAGTTCGTCTAACTCCTCAGCGATTTCTTTTGGCGAAAGCCTGCTTAATATATTTTCACGCAAATCGTCCTCTAATTCAAGAAGAATTTCAGCCGTTTTTTCACTATCTAAAACTTTGAAAATGTAAGTTGCTTCATTAAAATCAAGCTCATCAAGAATTTCAGCAATATCAGCATGGTGCAAGTCATTCAATAAAAGTTCCAATTGCTGGTCGTTTTTATTGAGAATGAGTAGCTCTAATTCCTGAATTAATCCTTTGCTGATTTTAAATTCCATCGGCTTCTATTTTTTGAGTAAGTTCTATGAACTGTTCTACATTTAATTGCTCTGGTCTAAGATTGAAGACTTCATCTTCTCTTAAAACATCTGACAAATTTAAGGTTTTTAAACTATTTCTTAGCGTTTTTCGTCGCTGTTGAAAAGCAGTTTTAACTACTGTGAAAAATAATTTTTCACCGCACGGCAAACTATAATCTTGCTTTCTGCGCAAGCGTAATACTCCCGATTTCACTTTTGGAGGCGGAATAAAAACATTTTCATCAACCGTAAATAAATATTCGGCATCATAAAAAGCTTGCACTAGAACCGAAAGAATCCCGTAAGCTTTAGTTCCTTTTTTTTCACAAATACGTTGTGCAACTTCTTTCTGGAACATTCCTGCAAATTCCGGAATTTGATGGCGGTATTCTAATGTTCGAAAAACAATTTGGGTTGAAATATTATAAGGAAAATTGCCAATTATTGCAAATTGCTTTCCTTCAAAAATCTCGTTGATGTTGTACTTCAAGAAATCTTTAGAAATAATTTTATCCTTTAATTTTGGATAATTTTGATCTAAATACGTTACCGATTCTGTGTCTATTTCAATAACGTAAGTATTAACAGGTTTATCCAATAAATACTTAGTCAAGACACCCATTCCTGGTCCAATTTCTAGCACATCATCGTATCCTTCTAAATTTAGCGTATCGGCAATATCTTTTGCAATGCTTTCATCCTTCAAAAAGTGTTGTCCGAGGTGTTTTTTAGCTGTTACTTTTTCCATTTTATATTTTTATAACTCGAAGTCACAATGTATTTATATTTTATTTGCCTTTAAGTCGCTTATCAGTCGCGCGCTTCCATATTTTTCTTTGACAACAAGTATTTTACTTAATTGATACTATTAACTGATATTTGCACAGACATATTTTACTACTTATAATTTTCTTTTATCGATAATTTTGTATCAAATTTGAAAGTATGCTCATTAATTTACGTTGGCATTACTATTTAAATATTTTTGTTTATCTCCTTCAACTGTTGAATATCTAATAAATCTTTTGGCCTATTTGCTTTTATTTTACTAGCTATTAAATCCTGAAGAGACAAAACATTCCATTTTAGAAACAAATTATTATTTACCAAGACTTCTTCACTACTGTCAAAGGCCTCTGAAAAAGATTTATTAATAGAAAATCTAGTAATCAATTCTAAATCTAAGTCGATGGGAGAAAATTTGACGGATATATTTTGTTCTTGCTTTTTTACATTTTCAGGAAAATCTTCAATTTCATATCCCATTTCATTAAAAACCGCAACCAATTTTTTAAAGTTTAATTCTGTAGCTTCAATCCAAAAATCTACATCTGCTGAATGGCGCTGATAACCATGAAAATTAACTGCTCCGCCACCTACCATCAACATTCTTACCTTATGTTTATTGGCAATTATGATAAATTGATTAATATTTTCTTCCCATTTTTGAGACATATCAAATTGATTTTATTTCAATAAAAAAGTTAGAATTATTTATAATTTTATTTTTTATCGGAAATTTTTTAATCTCTCCCATTAATCTCAAAAACTGATAAAATCGCTCTGCTTTAGATAATTTTAAAAAATCATCTAACTGTTTTTTATTACTTTCTTCCTTTGTTTGAAAACTGACTTTCATCTATTTAATAATCAGCGATTAATTCTAATTCCGTTCTAAAAGCGAGCATTTTATCTCCAAATAATTTTAATCCCTCTTCTCTAAAACCTGGCGCATCCTCTTGGTAATATCTTTCTAAAGTTTCTTTACTATCTGTTGTGTACTGCACTGAATAAGTAACTCCACCCATTTCCTCCTCGATTAAAACGCGCACTAATCGCGCCGATGAAAATTTACCTGTAGCTAAAATTTCGGGAATGTGCTTGTGCTGCATCCAAATCATCCATTGATCGTGCACACTTTCGTGTATGTTTGTGGTAACGTTATATATAATCATTTTTGTAAGGTTGATTATTCGGTTATTTGTTTACGCGGTTATTTGTCTAACCGATTAAACAAATAACCATTTATACTATTTTTATAAATTTGTATCGCCTCTTAATTGTCTGAATTTTTTTCTAGCCTCGACAAAATGGATGCTATCCTGATGATTGAAAATGATTTTTTCATACAAAGGCTTTGCTTTTTCTGGTTCTTGCAACCGTTTATTGTAAATTTCTGCTGAAAAATATAAGGCCTCATCGATATAAATCCCGTCACTATGTTGTTCAATAATTGCTTGATATTGGCTTAAAGCCAAATTATAATCGGCTAACTTTTCATAAATAGTGCCGAGTCGCAAGAATGTCACTGCTTCAATTTCTTCTCCTTTATGCGTTTTTAAAATGAGTTCGAATTGCGTCACAGCCTCCTCGTTTCTGTTTTGATACAGCAAATAATCGCCTTTAGCAAATTGTTTTAATGCAGTTTGCGTCGAATCGGCAACTGTATTATCATTTATTAATAAAAAATATTCTAGTGCGTCATTAGCAATCAATTGCGTATTTGCTGATTTTAACTCTTTGAATTGTTTCAACGCGTATTCAAAATCAGTTTTAAAATAACTTGTTTTTGCCGCTTTCAATGTCGCTTCATGTGCTAAAACATCATTCTTCAAATCGACTTCAATTTGAGAATAATACAATAAAGCTTGGTTGTACTTCTCCTCATAAAGCAATATGTCCGCAAGTTCCATTTTGGCTGTAGCCAAATCATATTCATTCAACTGCATTGCTAATGCCCGCTTTACTATCGCTTTTCCTTCCTCTGGTTTTTTTAAATTAAAAGCGACAAAATGTGCCTGAATTAGCTGCAAAGATAACGTAAAAGGACTAATCTCAAATTCTTTCAAAAGCGTGGTAAGTTCCTCGTTTATTGCTGCAAAATCTTTTTCGGATGCTTTTTCAATTTTGATTTCCACTAAATAGGTATTCGCTTGAATAAGCAGCTGCAAATCCTTACTATTTTCCAATATAAAACCTAAAATTTCTTTAGCAGCCTCTTGATTATCCTCTTCAATTGCCAATTGCCCTATATTTAAAATCGCAGAAAACGATTCGGGATTACGCTTGTAAATTGCTTTCTCTTGAATAAAAGCTTTTTCAAATTCTTTTTGCTGTACATAAAACCAGCTCAAAAAGCGATTCCAATAAACATCCTGAGTTTTTTGCGTTCTTAAAACCAGCGCTTTTCGTAATTGTTCATTAAAACTAGCATCACCATCATTATCCATAAATCGCACTAGCTGATTTTGGATCATCACTGAATTTTGCGGATTTTCAACTGATTCATCTAAAAAAGTTGTTATCATCATTTCTATATTACCAACTTGACCGTAAAGCAACGCCATTTGATAATTAAAATTAAAATTAGGATCTACTTCAACTGCCGTTTGATACGATTTTAAAGCGTATTCTAAAAGTACTTTTTTTTCAAAAGAACTTGCAATTGCATACACTTCGTTTGGATTTTTCTTAATTCGCTCTATCGCTTGATCAAATAAATTTTTAGCTTTTAGATCGTTTTTTTGCAACTGATAGTTATAGCCTAATTCCACAACAAGATTCCCTTGTTTGTATTTGTCCAATCGCTGTTGGATCGCTTTTTCGGCAATATCAAATTGCTTTAGTTGCTGATAACAGTCAATAGTTTTTAAAAAATACTGTGAGTTTTGTGGAATGCTCTTTAATAATTCTTCATAACCAATTCGGGCTTTTTCAAAATCGCCTTTTTCATAATAATATTGCGCTAATTGTTCATTTTGTGCGAACGCAAAAAGCGAAAATAATAACGTGATAGAGAGAAAAAAGTGCTTCATAATAAAGTGTTCCGTATTCAGTTAGCCAAAAAATTTGTTTCCTAAAAAGCGAAATGAATCCCGATCACAGCGAACTGAAAAATAGTTAATCAATAATATCAAATCCGCAATACGGGCGTAAAACCTCCGGTATTATAATCCCTTCTGCTGTTTGATAGTTTTCTAAAATACCAGCCAAAACTCTTGGCAAGGCCAAAGCACTTCCGTTCAAAGTGTGAGCCAATTGATTTTTTCCTTCTTTGTCCTTGAATCGCAATTTCAAACGATTCGCTTGAAAAGTTTCAAAATTAGATACTGAACTAATCTCTAACCAACGATCTTGCGCTGTAGAAAATACTTCAAAATCATAAGTTAAAGCCGCTGTAAATCCCATATCACCGCCACAAAGACGCAAGATTCTATATGGTAACTTCAATTCTTGAAGAATAGATTTAACGTGTTCTACCATTCCGTCAAGAGCCTGATATGATTTATCAGGATGCTCTACTCGTACAATTTCTACTTTATCAAATTGGTGCAGTCGGTTTAATCCACGCACATGCGCACCGTAAGAGCCTGCCTCACGACGGAAACATGGCGTGTAAGCCGTAGTTAAAACGGGTAATTCATTTTCGTTCAAGATGACATCCCGAAACAAATTGGTTACCGGAACCTCAGCCGTTGGAATTAAGTACAAATCATCGGTTTTGTCATGGTACATTTGCCCTTCTTTGTCTGGCAATTGTCCCGTTCCGTAAGCCGAAGCTTCGTTTACCATGTGCGGCACTTGTACTTCATTGTAACCTGCTGCGGTATTTTTGTCCAAGAAATAATTGATTAAGGCACGTTGTAATTTGGCACCTTTACCTTTATAAACTGGAAATCCTGCGCCAGCGATTTTTACACCTAATTCAAAATCGATAATATCGTATTTTTTTACTAATTCCCAGTGCGGCTGCGCACCTTCATGTAAAACCGGAATATCGCCTTCCTGAAAAACGTTTAAATTTTCCTCTGGTGTTTTTCCAACAGGAACAATATCTGCAGGAAGATTGGGCAATGTATATAATTTCTCTAAAAGATCTGCAGCAAGAATATCAGCAGTTTCTGATAATTTTTTGCTTTTTTCTTTTAATAAAACTGTTTTTTCTTTTAAAATTGCAGCCTTGGATTTCTCACCATTTTTCATTAATTCGCCAATATCTTTGGATAATTTATTAGATTCCGATAAAATTCCATCTAGCTCCACTTGCCTAGCGCGACGTTTTTCATCTAGTTGTACCACTTCTTGAACAATACCTTTGGCATCCATATTCCTTTTTGCCAAAGCATTGATTACTTTTTCCTGATTCTCTCTAATAAATGCGATTTGTAACATAGCTTGATTTTTTTTGCGCTAACTTTTATAATAATGGAAGCAAATTTAAGGAAATGTTTGAGACTTATTAGACAAAGTTTTGAGGAAAAAGAGAATATACTTCTTGAAACCTATTGCACTTTTTTATGACAGCAGGGGCTTTGCAAAAATTACACTGGTAAAGAATTGTGTCAAATTTAATTTCCACGTGGTTATATTTCCTGTAATCATAAAAAACAATTAAATATTAGAATGTAACTACCCAAAAATTAATACGTTGTAGGTATTATAAAAAAACATATTTTTGAGTAAGTTTTATGTTAAGATTAACATTTTAAGGGTTTTTTAAGCGAATTATAAACATCAAATGTAGAAATCTATATGGGTAACATTATGAATCGTAGGAATTTATTTAAGCTGGTATTAAATAAATTTAAAATAAATCAGGATTTCAAGGATCCTTTATTTGAAAAATATTCCAGAAAAATATTTAACGGAAGAAAGTATCAAAGCACTAAAAACACTAAAAATTCTAGCTTTACAGATAGAGTTGTTCCAGTTAGCAGTGGCTTGAATCCCTATACTGGCACTTGGGGAAAAACGGAAGTGTTGCATTTATTGCGGCGAACCGGTTATGGGTTTAAAAAAGCCGATGTTGATTCTTTGCTTGCCACGAGTATGAATAATGCGGTGAATGCTATACTAAATGTAAACACAACTCCTCCTTCGCCACCAGTAAACTCTTATAATAATTATTCCCCTGACGAAAACAACTTAGCTTACGGAGCTGATTGGACAAATGACCCTTTGCCTTCGGGCGCAAATACCACTAATTCAAGAAGAAATGATTCCCTCTCGCAATGGAATTTTGGTTTGGCTTGTAATCAAGACCTCACCATTAAAGAGAAAATGACTTGGTTTTGGTATCATTTTATTCCTGTTGATTTTGAAACTGTACGCACCTCCCCATTTTCGTTTGCTGGAACCAATTCTTGCCGAATTTTACACACCTATTTGAAGATGTTTCGCGACAATCCTCTTGGAAATTTCAAAACTATTATTAGAAAAATGGCAACGCAGCCAGCAATGATGTATTATTTGAACAATCAAGCAAATACTAAAACATCTCCTGATGAGAATTTTGCACGTGAAATAATGGAGCTTTTTACCTTAGGAAAAGACCCACTAAGCCAGTTTACAGAAGTTGATGTAATTCAAGCTGCTAAAGTATTGTCAGGATGGAGAGTGGTAAATTTAAATACTGTTAATCCAATTACCAATTTTGATTCAAGCCTTCATGATACGAGCAACAAACAATTCTCATCATTCTTCAATAATACCATTATCAACAATGCTGGAGCATCAGAATTAGATGCTTTTATTACGATGATTTTCTCGAAATCACAGGTAGTTTCTGAATACATTTGCCGTCGTTTATATCGTTATTTTGTTTATTATGATATTGATGCTACGATAGAATCTACTATAATTACGCCACTTGCCCAAACATTTGTAGCTAATAATTGGGAAATAGCGCCGGTGTTAAACCAACTTTTTAAAAGCCAACATTTTTTTGATATGGCAAATAGAGGCGTTTATATCAAATCCCCTTTTGACTTGGTCATTGGTAGTTTACGAACTTTTAACCTGAATTATAATGTTGCTAACCCTGCAAATCACGAAGCGCAATATCGAGTTTGGAACTATTACAACAATACTATTTTAAGCGGGTTAGAACAAACGATGGGGAAAATACCGAACGTCTCGGGATGGGTTGCATTTTATCAAAATCCTTCCTTTCATGAATATTGGATAAACTCTAGTACCACCCAAAAAAGATTTGATTTCTTAAACAAAATTTTTAGCGGGTACAATCTTGTTTATAATGGATTAACGACTCGTATCGAAGTTGATTTAATTGCCTTCATTCAACAATTTGACCCTCCAATTTGTTTAAATCCTGATTTATTGGTAGCGGAATGTGTAACGTTTTTATTGCCGATAGACCTCAGCGCTATTCAAAGAAACGAGATAAAAACACAAACTTTGCTCTCTAATCAAACGATAAATAGTTATTGGACCTCAGCATGGTCGCTTTATCTTAGTAACACTTCCAATATCACAAACAGAAATAGCGTAAAAACAAGGCTGAAATCCTTATTTGTAACTCTTACCCAACTTGCCGAATACCAACTCATGTAACCTTTTGAAGAAATGAAAAGAAGAAATTTTATAAAAACAAGCGCTTTGGTCACGATCCCATTAGCTTTAAATGGCATTCCGGTTATGGCTTCCTCTTCTATTGAAAGCAATGCATTAGACATATTGGCAAATGCCGCGGTAAATTGCGGAAAAATATTAGTTATCATTCAAATGAATGGCGGAAACGATGGATTAAATACTGTTTTTCCGTTAGATAAATGGACTAATTTAAACAATGCTCGCGCTAATATTTTAATGAATCAGAACGCCGTTTTGCCATTGGCTAATAACGACACAACTGGGATACATCCCGCCATGAGTGAATTAAAAAATTTACATGATAATGGCAAATTAATGATCATTCAAGGGGTCTCCTATCCCAATCCAAGTTTTAGTCATTTTAGAGCAACTGATATTTGGTTTACCGCTTCCGGCAGTAATCAAACCTTAGATAGTGGTTGGCTTGGTAGATCTCTGGATACAATATACCCTAATTTCCCTAACGGTTATCCAACGACAGAAATGCCTGATCCACTAGCGATTCAAATAGGTTCTACATTGCCATTTTCCTTGCAAGGACCCAATATTAATATGGGTTATAATGCCCCAGATCCAAATGCCCTTTTGAATGTAATTAATCAAATTACAGATCCAGCTCCAAATTCTGATTATGGAACTGAGCTCACCTTTTTGCGTTTAATGAAAGACCAGAGTAATGTGTATCGAACAGCAATTCAAAAAGCCTATAACACCGCACAAACACAAACAGCCACATATCCAAGTTCGAATAAATTAGGCGACCAGTTAAAAATTGTTGCCAAGTTAATAAACGGAGGGCTTCAAACCCCTATTTACATTGTCAATCACCCTAACACTTCTGACTTGCACAGCGGTCAAGTAAACATTACAGACAAAACACAAGGCGCTCATGCTGCTATTTTAAGTATTTTATCTAAGGCAATAAGTGCCTTTCAACAAGATTTAGAGCTTATGGGAAAATCTAATTTGGTAACCGGAATGACTTTTAGTGAATTTGGTCGCCGAATTAAAAGTAACGGAAGTTTAGGAACCGATCATGGATCTGGAGCACCAGTAATTGTGTTTGGAGCTGCATTGAATACGGGAATTAGTTCCATCACTGCACAAAATCCTGTTTCTGGAATGATAGGAAGCTCTCCAAACTTACCTTTGAACGCAACAGTGTCTGACCAAGTGGCGATGCAATTCGATTTTAGACAAATTTATTCTTCTATCATGCAAGATTGGCTATGTATGAGTGAAAGTCAAACATCAGATGTTTTAGGAGGAACTTTTGCAAAAGTGGCGCTATTCAAAACTAGTACTGTGGGCAACGATTCTTTTGAAAACCATGCCTTTTTCTCCGTTTATCCCAATCCGGTTGCGGAGAACACGATTAACATTACCTTTAAAGATAGTTTAAATGGGTATGTAAACACGCGCTTATATTCTATTCAGGGAACACAACTCCACATCAAAGCCTATAGAGTAAACGGAAACTTATTGAGGTTTTCTCCTGATACGATTATCACACCTGGAATTTACATTTTAGAAATAGAGTTTAACAACTATAAATTTCACAAAAAGGTCATTGTTTCTAGATAAAAATAAAAAAAAGTTTTATTCCCTTTTTATTTCGTGACCCACAAATTCTTCTACAGCCGCAAACATATCATCAACCGATAGTACTTCTAGATCTGGATGTGATTTTAAGAAATCAGCGTTAAGTTGTATCAGGTTTTC
>Ga0105045_10002754_pt1 | contig 14924 bp, 9 predicted proteins | sample MAT02_FD_78089 | JGI IMG/M metagenome (GOLD analysis project Ga0105045, IMG submission 78089) | Freshwater microbial communities from Lake Fryxell liftoff mats and glacier meltwater in Antarctica - MAT-02 (megahit assembly) | ecosystem: Environmental > Aquatic > Freshwater > Ice > Liftoff...
ATTGGCCAGTATTGTTATGATTAGGCTCGCTTAACGATCGGTCCTCCAGAGTATCTCATGGATCCGGGATTTGCTTAGCCGGTGGTCCTTGCGATTGGCATCCGGAAAAGGCTTGGAAATAAATCGATTGGATATTCGGAGATCAATCTCTTGGTGGCCAGGATGGAGCAATCGTACCACTGGAGCCATGGGGTTATTGCTGTTTCCACTCACGACCACTGCTTTGGATTGGTCATCCAGCTCAACTCCCGAACCAACAGGATACATGGATAGACTGGCGGTAAGCAGTTGAAACGTATCTCGATTGAATTTGCCTTGGGCGGTATGAAAGCAAAGATAACCAAGTGCGTCGGCGGGTACCATTGAACGCCCTTGGACAGGGTTTGTCAACGACAGATAAGCATCTGCCAAATTGAGGATTTCGGAACCGGGCTTGATCTTGCCGACCACCAAACCTCTTGGATATCCCGAACCATCTGCCTGTTCGTGAACTTCCTGGATCATGGTCAAGACCGATTTTTGAATTCCGGCAAATCCATTTAGCAGATCGTAACTTTCGATCGGGTGCCTTCGGTATCGCTTTCGAGCTGTTTCGTCGCGAGAATTTGCTTTACCCGTGAACCACTCTTCATTCAACAAAAGAGAACTGTCGTGTAGCAAGCCCGCCATTCCAATTTCAAAAGACTGGGTGGGATCATCTTTTTGGACAGTACTCATGACGGTCGAGAGCAACGACAAGTTTGCGGAATGATTCGCAAGGCTATTGGCGATCGCCGGATCCGGGACTTTGTTATTCAAAGCGAGTACGGCCAATGTTGCTGAAACGTCTTGCTTTGCTTGAACAACGAAATCCCCGACATTCTTTTGGAGCGTGTCGATTTGAATATCTTCGTTGTTTGTCAAGGAAGCTAAAAGGGATTTAACGCACTCCCGCGCCGACTCCATCGACGCTTGGATCTGGCGGATGGTTGCGTCAGGAAAATTGGAGAGTAGGGCGGCGGTTTTCAGCTCTGGTTCTGAACATGCAGCCTGGTGTAGCGTTAGCGAGTGGATACCGCGATCGCGCAAATCCTCAAGAAATTGTTCGCTAATCGGCTCGCCTGCTTCTTGAAGCACTTGGCCATCGGGACCGATTAGATCGAAATGAAGAGAGGCCCCAGAACGGAGCTTAGACGTAGGGATCTTCCATTGAGTGTCAACGCTCATGGTGCTGTCTCGCGGTTCGAGTAAATGCGAACGACCGCAAAGCCACGAACGAATTCGAGCAATGACTTAAGCTTGGGACAAAAGCTAACATCGGGCAATGGTGCAATATGAAAAGATCTAGCGGCGCGTTTGAGAAAGGCCATAATGGCCTGATACTGGGGGTAAGACGAGTATCGGCTTCCGCTACATGAAGGACTCACTACGATCGAAAAGTAGTCCTGTATTTCCGATGAATCAAACCAATTGCAAGGTTCATTCCAAAAAACCTGATTGAAGCGAGCAGATGATGCTTGTTAGAAGCTCAGCCACAGATTCCAATTTGAAGCATAACAGAAACCAAAACAACGGAGCAAAACGCCATGCCTCAATACGATTTTTCTAGCACCGAGCGTAAACCAGTGAATCTGCACAACACGACGCCCAGCTTGGTGAAATTGCAAAACCAGTTTGGCATGGCATTCCATTTCATTAGTTTATCAAGCGGACTAGCCTCATTATTCTTGTTGCTAACCGTTATTCAGGCCAATCTTTTCGGCCAAGAGGACAAGACAGCAGCACGTACATCAGCGGAAACGAATACGCAAGAGAGACTTCGCAAGATTGTCACGCATCTCAGCGAAACCATCGGAGAAAGAAATTTAACGAAGCCCAACAAGGTAAAGGAAACCGTCGCATATCTCCAAAAAGAGCTGGAATCCTCAGGCTACAAAATCACAAAACAAACCTTTCAAGTCAACGGCATCGATTGTCACAACTTGATTGCCGAAGTCATCGGTGAAGGCAAGCCCGACGAGATCATAGTGGTGGGGGCTCATTACGATAGTGCTCAAGGTACACCGGGAGCGAACGACAATGGGTCAGGTGTTGCCGCGTTGCTTGAAATTGCTAAGCAGATGCATGGCAAGCCTTATTCAAGAACCGTTCGCTATGTTGCATTTGCAAATGAGGAGCCACCCTACTTCCAACGCGATGGACAAATGGGGTCGTGGGTATACGCCAAAGCCTGCCGCGAACGCAAAGACAATCTCAAGGTTGTACTAAGTCTCGAAACAATGGGGTATTTTACGGATGCGCCAAATAGCCAAAAGTACCCACCCTTGTTAGCGGCGCTTTATCCTAGCACGGGTAACTTCATCGGCCTCGTTTCGAACGTGCCGTCGCGAAAGTTACTCGACGATGTCGCCAAGAATCTTAAAACGCATTGCAAAGTCGATGTTCAAAAAGGAGCGCTCCCTGGAAACTTGCAGGGTGTCGGTTGGTCGGACCACTGGTCTTTCTGGCAAGAAGGATACGAAGGCTTGATGGTCACCGACACTGCGTTATTTCGATATCCGCATTATCATGAGCCAGAGGACACGGTCGACAAGTTAACTTTTGGGCCCTACGCGCAAGTCGTAGACGGTTTGGCAAAGACAATCGCTGATTTGGCAAACCCGAAGTGATTTTCGCGACGTTCTATATCTCTTCACTATCAATTACACGGTTTCAGAACACATCATGCAAGTTCCCTTCCTTATGCTCCTTGCAACAGTAACTGGAGCTTGTTTAACATCGTTTGCTTCTGAGCCCGTTTCCAAAAGCAATTTGATCGCGATAGAAAATGCCAAGCAAGGGGCGACCGATTGGCAACTCACACGAGTCCGAGTCGATGGCCAAAAGTATCGATCGCCATGGATTGAGGGCTTCTGTTCAAAGCAAAGCGTTCGTGCAGGTGAGACGATCGATATCAAAGTATCAGCCAACCCCGCACGATCTTTCAACCTAGAAATTTTCCGTACTGGATACTATGGAGGTGCCGGGGCAAGGTTGATCATGACGATTGGACCACTGCAAGCTACGACTCAACCCACTCCAACTCCTGGTGAAAAAGACTTGCACGAATGCCGTTGGTCTACCACACACAATTTGACGATTCCCAACGATTGGCTGAGCGGCGTCTATCTAGGCCGAATGACGACTATTCCTAATTCCGAGTCAGAGCCCTATTGGCAGAGCTACGTCATCTTTGTCGTGACCGATGATCGTCCCTGCGATGTTTTGTTTCAATGCTCGGATAATACTTGGCAGGCTTACAACCAATGGCCTAGTCATTACTCTGTCTATACGCACCCTAAAGGCAACCAAGGACCTTGGGCGGATGTCAGTTTCGATAGACCCTATGGTCGCGAGGCTCAATTCGATAGCGTAGTGAACGACCCATTGACCGTCGGTGCGGGCGAGTATCTACCCCTGGAATTCCCGTTGGCTTTTTGGCTGGAACAAAACGGCTATGACGTTTCCTATGTTTGCAACAGCGATATGGTTACGCCCGATCGTGGCCTTAAAAGTCGAGTGTTTGTCAGCGTCGGCCATGATGAGTATTGGGACATCCGTCAATTTCGCAGCGTTGAAAAAATGCGTGACGAAGGAGTTCATTTAATGTTTTTGTCCGGCAACAGTGTTTGCTGGGTGACTCCAATGCGCCCCAGCGTCGATCAACGTCCCAATAGAATCATGTTTCGCGGAGGACCTTACGGCGGCGATCGTCCAGTTGCAAATGAGCGAAATAAACTGAATGGCCCATTTCCGGAAATAGGGCCAGACGAGGGATTCTTGATGGGGGCGAGGAACGTGGAGCCAGTCAACGGCGGTGGTGATTGGATTTGCACCAATTCGAAACACTGGATTTTCGACGGAACAGGAATGAAGGATGGGGACAAAATTCCTGGTCTCATCGGCTGGGAGTATCATGGCGATCCTGCAGACATTCCTGGACTTGAAATTGTTGGGGCCGGGACCGCTTGGGTCGGAGGAGAGAAGCCGCAGCAATGGACTGCGACGGTTTACGAAGGCCCAAAGGGAAATACTGTGTTTAATGCATCGAGCATTTTTTGGGTGCAAGGGCTTTCTTCGCCGCCAGGGCATACGCTCCCCTGGTCGCATTGGAGTCGACCGCATGGTCCGGACCCAAGAGTGCAGCGAATCACGAAAAATGTGATTGATCGTGCGGTTAGGGAAGTAAAGTAGAGAGGCGAGCGACGTACTTTAACTAGAACGACGCGCAGGCTTGCGCCGCTTTCGTAAATGACTACGAACTAGAACGATATTTTCGCCCGATTCATCGATCTCGGCAGATTGATTTGATCGGTGAATCGGAGAAAAATCTTGTTCGCCTGCGTAATTGTTTTCGCGTTGTGGCTCAAAGGACTTAAATCGCGCCATTGCGGCGCCGGACGATCCAACTGGTAATCCAAGCCCCTAAGATTGCAAACATTACGATCGGTCGATCCCATATTGTCGTTCGAATGATTTGCGGAGGGCGGTTTTGATAGAGTCGTTGCTCGAATCGGTCTACAATCGTCCCAACTTGATCGAGCCTCAAGGCCTCGCCGCCACTGATCATCGCAATATGCTTCATCAAGTCAGGACGTGAGTCTGCTTTGAGCTTTTCGAACCATGGGTCCCGGACTTCAATCGCAGTGTCTGCCAACACTTCGTCTTTGTCGCCTTGGACGACGCTCGCCGAAAAGTATCCTACGTCCAAAATTCCAAAGTCGACTCGAAACATCTCGGGCTGGTCTGTTGGGATCGGAACGAAACGTTTCGGCAACGAATTCTCCTCGCGAACCAAAAGCACGGCGCAATTTGGCTTGCCGTTGGCGTCCAGAAAACGTTCCCGATCGCGGACAAGCAGCGATGCGGTAACTTTATCTCCTGTCAAAAACGTTGCTCGGTCAGGTCGAATTGCAATGCTTTGGCCCGGCATCAAGTCCTGTTGCGAGATGATCCATTGCACAAGCGACTGCCACAGCGTCGCGTAGATTTTTTCTTTGTCCGCGAACTGAGGCGCTAAGAAAGCCCATCGCCACATCCCAGCCCCCTCGACCACAATCGTCTGACCGCTTCCGACCGGTTGATACGTCACAACTGGAATATTTTTTCCGGTTGAGTCGGAGATGCTTTGTAACAACACTTGAGGTAGTCCCAAGCGAGGCGTTGGTTTATTGGCAGTCGACAGCGATGGCAATTGAGAAAGTGGGTCCCCCTCGATCGTCAAGGAATCAAAGACTGCGGAATCAAAGCCGTATTGGCTAATTTTTGTGCGAAACCGCGACTCCGCTTGTTCGCTCCATTCGATCGGAAGCATCGCATTGAGTTTCGGGTTCGCTAATCGGACTGGTTCCCCGCGAGAGCAAACCAAACAGCCACCTTTCGTGTTAATCCATGCCATTAGGTTTTGAAGACCTCGTGGAGATAAGAACACTTCCGCATCGCGTCCCAGGATCACGACCCGGTACTGCTCGAGCGTCTCCATGTCCTCCAGCGGTGACTCCAACTGATCGAGAATCATCCAATCGGTGGCGACATTTTCGACTGCGTCTCGAATATCGATTTCAGGTCCATTGCTTGTCGAGGCAGGGTCCGATTTCTTCAGCGCGGGCCGTGGATACTTCTTGCGAAGGAAACGCTTATCGCTGACTCGTATCAAACTCGTCAGCTGCATCGTGGGATTGGTACCTAGGTTAGCGGCTAGGAATTTGCTGTCCCAATAGGGTTTGCCCTCAAGCAAAATCGCACCGATCGGTTCATCGAGTCGCTGAACAAGAACTGAGGTTTGGTTGTCTAAATCGGTCGCTTCGCCAGCGATCGGCGTCGCCATGATTCGAAAACGTGTCAGCCGTTGCTCTGGTGGTTGGTCCATGACAAAGCGGATTTCTTGATCGAATTCTTTACCTAAGCGAACGGTGCGAGTCTGAATAATTTCATTGCCCTGCATCAATGCTACCTGGGTCGACTCGCCCTCCAAGCCGGAATGACCGACACGGATTTTTAAAGACAATGGGTGATCTGCGAAGGCGATCATGCGCGGGCTTCGAGCAGCCAGCGATAGGTTTTGGGCTCCGACTTGTTTGCCGAGAGTCACGGTGTAAATAGGGATATCAAGCGATTTGGCTTCGTATGCAGCCGAGAGAACGGAATCGACACTGCCAACATTGTGTGCTCCATCGCTGATCAACACGATGGCTTGTCCTGATTCGGTATTGTTGCGAATCCCTTCCCGCAAGACGGCTGTCAAATCGCTTCGATGACCACGTGGCGAAGCTCCATCCACGTTGCTTGACGATTTAGTGTTCGGTTTTGTTACAACCAATGGATGAACATCGGAATCGAATGCGCTCTTGCGCACGTCAACGGTATCCGTGCTTTCGCCAATCTGGTCTGCCGCAGCGATCGCAGACTGCTGACGCGTTTGATTGGGCCTGTCCTCGACGTCCGAAATCTCCATGCTCATGGTTTGATCGACGTAAACCGAAACCAGTGGTCGACCCGCTGTGGGCGCAATCTCCTCGACCCACGTTGGGTTGAGTGCGATAAGTAGCGGTCCAACCACACTAAGCCCGAGCAATAGCGTCAATATCGATCGACGAATGGCGCCGAGGGATTGATCGCGACGAAACCAATACGCGGCCAACGAAGCCACGCAAATCAATACCAAACACCACCACAACAGGATTGGAATTCGGGGTTCAAAACTCCAAAAGGCAAGCATCATGCAGAAAACCACCTCAGGGTAATGATCTCGCTGGCCAAACCGAGGATGCAGGCAATGATCAACCAATTCCACCACTGGTCGGATTTTTGATCCGCCGATCTTGCGTCGCGAAACGTGACCGTACGATTGCCAGCCAGTCGACCTTGGAGAACGTCAGCCGACAGCGTCTTTGGGTCGGACTCGGCGGCAGGCGCGGAGATGGCGGTTGCGATGGCTGGTTCGCGTTTATTGAGCAACTGATAAACACCAGGACCGGCAGGGTCCGGCCAAGCCCATACGAAGCTATTTTGCGCTGCGTTCCATTCCCAACTGCCAAAGCTTTCAGTCAAGAACGATCGCTTGTCGGCGGATTCTGCTACCAAGTTCGCTGCTTCGGGAATCGAGCTTGAAAGTTGTCGAATGAGTGGCTCGCCACCAAATGCCTCTGGGCTGGAACTGCGGTTGCTGTAGGTTGCGTTGATAAGCTCGTTCAGGACCGGGAAAAAACTCGGCTGGGAACACCAATTGCTTTCGTCTAAGTCGGCGTTGAGAACCGCCACAGTTCCTGCATCGCAACTGGTCAAGAACAGGAAAGCAGACGAATCACTCAACTCCGCGACGATTTGATCTCGTAGTCCGGTCTCGAGCGCACGCGAAGCGAGTCCACCACCGATACGAGTCGTTTGCATGGCCGCATTGGCCTGTTCGCCAAAGATTTCGAAAGGAGGCTGACGCGAACGAACTTCTCGAACGAACAAGTCTTTTCGTTTGGTGTCATTGTCGGGCGGGACAAGCTGCACTGGTGGTTGGTAGCCGCTGCCCATTGCTGTCGAAAAGAGATCTAAATTGACGGCGTCAACCTGCTCGCCAGCGATATAGAGCAACCCTTTGCCTTTACGAACTCGCGATGCGATCGCATCGACAACGGAACGATCAATCGCACCGCTACGGTGCACTAGAAAGATGTCAGCTTCGCTCAAGTTGTTCGTGTTAACTTTGTCCGGTTCGAGCGTAAGAATTTGCCCGGATTGACTTTTGCCTTTGTCGTCTGAAACGTATTGGTCACTGCCACTGATTATTTCAAGAGCCTGTCGCAGGAAGAAGGAACTCATTGCTTCTTTTTTGCCAGAAGATTTTGAGATTAGAATAACTTTCGGTGGTTGATCTATGCGAAACGCAATAGGCCGAGCGTCGTCGGCGGGAATCGCATCGATGTTGCCTTGCAGTTGGACCCAACCGGTTACCCATTGCGACTGCGAGAACTTCATGGGAGTGGTTACGGTTTCCACGCTTTGGGCGTTTACTTTGCCGATGATAGTCTTCTGGATTTCACCTAAATCAACGTAGGCCTGAATCTCCACCGCCTGGTCCGAAAAGTTGGCGATGTCAAACTCTAGGATCACATCGGAATCAACGATCGCTCTTCCCGAAACGCGAAAACCGGTTATCGCAATGTTGGACACGATTTCGGATGAAACGGATTCGAGTTGGATTTTCGTTGCCGTTGGAATAGCGTCCAGGAAAAGGTTGCTCCAATTTGAGCGTTGAAAATCGCTGACGACGATGAGTTCGGTTTTGGCGGCAGATGATTGCGATAGCATCGATCCGATGACGTTCATGGCTGACTTGACGTCTGCCTTTTCGCAACGCGGCGAAGCGGCCTGGACTACTTCACGGAGGATCGCAAGGTTGGGAGAAACCGACGGGAAGGCCGGCCTAGCTTTAGCGCCGACCAAAACGACATTCGCTTGAAGATTGGACGAGTACTCCAGATACTTCAGAGCGAGCGACTGTGCTTTCGCCATAGCGGTCGTGCCTGCCGACTTTGCCGACATGCTTTGGCTAACATCGATCACAATGACGCGCGCGGTAGCATCGTCCGGGACTGCTTCGATAGCTTGCGAGTTGCTGAGCCAAGGTCTAGCGAGCGCCATCGCAAGCAGCCCAACAGCCAACATGCGGAGAAGTAGAACAATCAAATCCCGCAGTCGGCTTCGAGATCGTTTTTCATCGATAACCTCGCGGAGGAACCGAATGGTTGCCAAAGGATAGGTGACTGGCCTAGGCTTTGTTAAGAAGTGCACTGCCACTGGGATAGCCAATGCGCCTGCACCGATTCCGAGTGCCCACAGATGCAGAAAATTCATACGTGGTGCTGCATAGTTAGGGGCATTAGTGGTCAAAGGACACCGCGTAATTCAGACAACCCTAATGATACCGTCCAATTGGAAATCAGGTTACGCCCTAAAACTATAACTTGAATCGGAATATTCCATGAAAATCGAGGCCCACGACAAAAAACGGACTAGGCTGAACTCGTAAGATACGCCCGTGCGCGTTAGCTTTAACACCCTAAGCTCCGTCATTACTAGATTTTTGGGTCGCCACTGTTGTCCAGCCGAAAACTTAACATTACGAACCGCTATTTTGCCACTTCATGGCCTGCGTTGGCTGTTTGGTCGACCGTTGGACTTTTTGTTGCATTGGTGTTTATTTTGATTCGAGGAAGGTCCGTCGAATCGGCTTGGCAGGAAAATCAAGTTATGATCGCCCGATCTGATTTGTTGGCCATCAAGACACTCTTTCAGTCCGCAAACCCATTGGAATCGGATTCCCGCTCCAAAGCCGCCATTGAGATGTTGACCAAAGGAGGAGAGTTGGCTTGGTCTACGTCTAAGGCTGACTTGAGTGCGACCGAGAATATTGGCGGGCTACAAGTGGTTCGAAATTGGAGTATCGAGCCGAACGGTTACCAGCGGCTAAAATTGACTTGTCGAACGGACCAAATTAGAGAACTGGGAAACGAACTCACCATGGTGCGTCGATTTGCGGTTAGCGACTTAGCTAGGGTGAGTTTGTTGGATCGGCTCGTTGCTTGCATGATTGTTTTGAGTGCGATGGTTCTTGGGTTGACGCGTGCCAAAGCTGCCTACGACCGCAAGCGTTTGATCGTCTCTCTAAACGAGTGGTCGAATCAGTCCATGCAAATTTCTCAAAATTCATCGTTGTTGATCGCAAGCAGTCCCAAGTATGTTGAAAGCTTTGACCCGAGAGTAGAGAGAATTCTTTTGCGTGCGACTGAGGGCATGCAGAAGAGACTCGAGGCGGTTCAGCATTCCGTCGAGCAGTCCTCAAGAGTCATGTCGGCCATGCCGGTTGGAGTCTTTGCCTTTGATCAAAAGCTAAAGCTACTTTTCGTGAACCGTGCAGGCAGAGAACTTCTTGGGTTGGGGGCCACATTTCAATTCGGCCAAGATCTGATCGAAGTGATCCGACAACCAACCGTGGTCAACCTTATTCAAGAAGTCTCCGCAGAGCCGCAAATCCAAGAAGCGGAGTTGGAACTGCCGCTTAGCAAAGTAACCTTACGACTTCGAGCGCACCCCCTGTTAGAACCAGAACAGGCGAAGACGTCGGCGGCTTCGAGCGGTGTTCTCCTGACCGTCACGGATGAAACGCGTCTCAAGCAACTGGAAAATGCGAGACGCGACTTTACTGCAAATGTTTCGCATGAGCTGAAAACACCACTCTCGGCGATCAAAGCCTACGCCGAAACGCTTCTCATGGGTGCTCTGGAGGACGAGGATGCAAGCCATCGCTTTGTCGAACGCATCGCCGAACAAGCGCATCGACTTGATTCGCTCATCCAAGATTTGTTGCATTTGACAAAATTGCAATCCCAGCCCGATAAGCCTCAATTGTCCAATCTTTTACTCGATGATGTTCTTAAAACTTGTGTCGAGGAACATCGAACGATTGGGCAAGGTAAGAAAATCACCATCGACGAATCTGGCGTCGAGTCCGACTGCCGTGTGGAAGCCGACTTGGAGTCGCTTCGTACTGTTATCGGGAACTTGCTTGGGAACGCCGTTCGTTACAATCGATCAGAAGGCTGGGTACGCGTTTCCACACGCCGCGAGCCGAATCATGTCGTCTTGATCATAGCGGACAATGGGATTGGAATCCCGCCGGAAGATCTAGATCGCATCTTCGAACGTTTTTATCGTGTCGAAAAAGCGAGAAGCCAGGACGCGGGCGGAACTGGCTTGGGACTGTCGATCGTAAAGCACTTAGTCCAAGCGATGTCGGCGGAGATCCATGTTTTGAGTGTTCTCGGCAAAGGCAGCTCGTTTGAGTTAAGATTAAAAAGTGCTGGTGCGACTGGACAAACACGAGAAGGCCAAGATCGATGAATGCATCGGAAATGAAATCGGAATTATCACAGCCAAAGCGCTCTAGGCTTTTTACTCGGCGACGAATATTGGCATGCTTAGCGGCTGCGGCAGCCGCAGTTTACACCGATATGCGATTCATCGAACCGAATTGGATTGGAGTTGGTCGCCATCGCGTTCCAATTCTTCCCAGCGGTTCCACCTCCATTCGCATTTTGCAGTTGTCGGACCTGCATGCTTCGAGTGAAGTCTCGCTTGATTTCATAGAGAATGCCATTAACTTGGGCCTTCAAGAAAAGCCTGACATCATTTGCTTGACTGGCGACTTCATTACCCATAGCTGGGATGAGTGGAACGCCTATTCCAAGATCATGGGGCAGCTATCCGCAACGGCACCGACCTTTGCCAGTACTGGAAATCATGACGGCTGTAGGTGGATTGCAAGGTTTGGCGGCTACGCTAGACCTACGAAAGTAATTGACATGCTTGAGAATGCGAACATTCACGTTTTGATGAATGATCGCAAGGAGATCGCCCTAAGGGAAAAAGCGAGATTTGAGCTTATAGGCTTGGGAGACATTTGGGCAGAGGACTTTAAGCCCCAGTTGCTGACGGACACTCCGCAAGCCGATGTGCCCCGAGTGCTGTTGTCCCACAATCCGGATACTAAAGACCTGATCGAACGCGCCGATTGGGATTTGATGTTATCCGGACATACGCACGGTGGGCAATTGACATTGCCATGGGGAAGCACACCCTTTGCACCGGTAAGAGACAAGAGATTTGTTCGCGGATTGCATCAGTGGAAAAGCCATTGGTTGCACATTACCAAAGGAGTAGGCTCCTTGCGCAAAATGCGGCTGAATTGCTTCCCTGAGATCAGCCTTGTTGAGTTGGTTTCGGTTTTATAGGGCGAGAATTGGTCTTGAGCAGAGAAATCTAGACTGCAGAATCTACTAAAGACGACGGGGCAAACTCAATCGGCGAGGCTTATTTTGCAAAACTCTAGAAGCGAGCCCTTTTCGAACTCGACGTTGCGAATTGCCAAAGCGTACTCGACTCGCGATTGATGATATCTCAGACGTGCATCCAAAAGCCTTCGGTGCGTATCCAGCAGAACGTCCAATGCAGGGTCTTTTCCCGACTCCCACTTGGCTTGCAGGCTTTGCAATTGACGCACGATTTCGCCGAGCCGCTTCTCCTGCAACTGCATGGAATCATACGATCGCTTCATCTCGTTCATCGCATTGCTGAGACCATAAAGCACAATTCGCTCTTGTTCCTTGAGAACCTCTACTTCGCGATGTAACGCAAGTTGCGAATTGCGGACCGCAGCAAAAGCCTTTCGGAATCCAACAGGCAACGTGTAATCCAAGCCAGCTTGCCATTCTTGGTAGTCGCCGTCCAACATGTTCGAAAAGGCATCGGACTTGTCGTCGTAGTTGATAAGATCTTTTCCAAAACCTCGGAATCGATATCGCCCTACCAAATCCAATTGCGGCCTGAGGAAGTTGCGATTGGCTAACAACTCTAGCTCGCGTTGCTTGATCACCCAACGCTGGCGGCGAATCTCTTCTCGCTTTAATAGTGCTTCACCTCCAGAACTAGCCCAATCGTATAGGACCGGTGCTTGAGCGGGATCGTCACTTGTTCGAATCAATTTACCATCGTTGATATCCATCCCAAGAATCAGTCGCAATCGACGTTCCGCAACCCGTAGTCCACCTGAGCCGCGGAAGCTACCCCCTGCGCTGCCATTGTTGGTTCGCGTTCCATCGACTGGTCGACCATTTACCGAGTCAATCACATCCGATTCAAAGCGGTAGTATTGCTCCATGGCTTGAGCCGCGTCGCCGGTCCCTTGCACCGCCGTTTGTGCTTCCAGCTTCTTGGCCGTCACTAAGGCGATGTCGCGAGCGTCCACCCTTGCCTCTAGATCGCGAAACGCAAAGTGAAGATCCCAGTACGCGTTTTCAACATCTGCTACCAAATCTCGTACGGCTCGTTCAAAATCCGTTAAGCTGATGTCGGTTCGAACTCGACCGATCAGAAAGCCATTGATTTGCCCTGGTCTTGCACCAGGGCCTGCGATCCGATTGAATTCGGTCCCGGCACCTTGAAGCAAAGGCTGTCGGATTTCTGTTTCGACAATTTGATCGAACGACGAGCGACCGATCGCGTTGGACAATTGATTGTTGCTATCGTACGTTGTGAAATTACGAAGCGACATCGTGCTACCCGTGGCAGACCGCTTGGTGATTCCGACTTGGTAGTTGTGCAAGTCCTGTTGGAAGATGCCCTGATTTCCGAAGAATCGGTTATTCAATTGTCGATCGTTCTTTTCGAAAAACGCAGACGAATGAACGACTGCATCAAATTCTGCCAACGCGGCCTCTTCCCCAAAACGCGGATCGGTATAGGTGATGGCAGGGTCGTTCGTGCTCGTGCTGGCCACCGGAGAACGGAGTACGGTCCCGCCCAAATCTCGCAGGATCTTGGAATTGGCTAAAGCGAGGCGTACCGCTTCTTCCAGAGTCAGACTTAGCGTTGTTTCCTTGGTAAGGAAAACTAGGTCGATGTCAAAGGGAGAACTGCCGGCATCTGAAACGGCACTGCATGCCGAAACAGGCGGATCGCCTCGACGCAGCTGATTAGATCGATTAGTCTCGTCGGCAGCAGAGGCTTGAAATGGCAGCGCTTTGAAATGCCTCGTTTGCCGATTCGGAAAGCAGCCAGACAAGAACGGCGATGCAATCGTCAGGACAGCGACAAGGCCCGCCTTCCGTTTGCCAGCAATTCGGTGAAGCTTTCGAGCCATGAAACGCAAGTTCTCAGTTTTTGACCTAGTCCAAATTCGCGCGATGGTTGTGTTCTTCGGTATCGATAGCTACGATCGTCCAAGCTATTCCGATTGTAGGAGTGGAAATGAATGAAACGATAATGCTGAGCAAGCCACTGTAGCGGTCACGTTCGGCTTAAGGATTAGGTGTTTTGGGTAGTTTAGGGGACTTATCAAACAGCAGTCATGTTATCGCTCGCGTGGACCATGTTCTCAACGAGCTAGATCGTCTTGCGCGCACCGACTGTTCACCGCCAAAGTTTTATGCTGAAGTCCTCGGCCAACTGAAGTTGCTTCTGAATGCAACCGACTGTGGTCTTATTGTGCCGGTACATGTTGGTCGCTGGTCTGCCGTCTCAATAACAAGCCCATCGTTTGCCGACGAAGCTGAACTGCAATTTACAAGCAATGTTGGCAAATCCCCTGCGAGAGCAATCGCTCAATGGTGGGAACAAAATAGCAATACATCCTGGCTGGGACGTGGACTTAACGGGTTGAACTGGTCTTCGGGCGGAATCGTGGTGAAGGTGTCTGGTCCAATGCCAACAATAGCGAAGGAATTGCTTGCTGCCATCACTGAAATGGCCAACAGCTTTCAAGTGCGGCAGGAACTCATGCAGTCGGAGTCCCGTTCTATTGAAATCCGCTCCGTTATTGGTTCCTTGATTGCAAGCCATGGGGGGAGAGACGCAGACCGTTTGCTAGTCGATGGTACACGATTCCTCCTCGATGCCGATCGAGTCTCACTCGTCCGCTCGGAAGGTACAGCAACAAACTTAGAAACACTCGCAATCAGCGGGCAACCACACCTTGACCCAAAATCCAAATTCTATGTTGCACTAAAGAAACTTCTCGCTTCGTCTCAGGGAAATGTTTCCGTTCAGCAACTCGGTGACTTTGCAAAAGAGAACGGCTCTATCGTTGCTGTCGCGTTCCCATTCATGGAGCCGTCTAATGATTCCCAGTCCCTCGGTCACAAGGGACCAAGTAATACGTTACTCTTGGAATGGTTTGATCGAGATCGGTATTCGCAAAACGCATCGCGAGTTGTGTCGACTTTAGATTGGGTCATCTATACTTGGCTCAAATTGCCACGGCCAAAAACGCCCGACCTTTGGAACTCGCGCCTCGTCCGGTCGGCGATCGCGACTGCGTTATTAGCTGGCATCGTACTCTTTTTCCTCAGTCCAACTGA
>Ga0105045_10002755_pt1 | contig 14922 bp, 12 predicted proteins | sample MAT02_FD_78089 | JGI IMG/M metagenome (GOLD analysis project Ga0105045, IMG submission 78089) | Freshwater microbial communities from Lake Fryxell liftoff mats and glacier meltwater in Antarctica - MAT-02 (megahit assembly) | ecosystem: Environmental > Aquatic > Freshwater > Ice > Liftoff...
ATCCAATACAAACAATACCTCACTAACTAGTTCTCCAGCATAATCGCCTTGTGACATAGTACCGTTTCGGTAAGCATTTTTTTGTATGAATAGGGTTCGGTAACCGTCTCCGCAAGATTCTCTACTACAAGAGATACATCCGTTAATTAAATCTCCTAAGAAAGAGATACTGCTTGGGATAACAAGTACTTCTGTTTCTGCTGGGATTTCTGGTCTTAGTCCAGGAGTTACATTAGAGTTTTCTGGTTGAGCAAGAGTGCTTGTAATCATATCTTCACTAACCTGGAATCTATATCGGTTCTGACGACCGTCCTGTAGCTGAGCTACCATACCAAACATTCTTGAGCTATCTCCATTATCTACTGGGATTTTTTCAAGTGTTGGTCCAAATTGTTGTCCAGCTATGGCTCCGATAGATAAAGCTCCTGTGCTGCCTGTTCTGGCTACTGCATCAGAAATTAAATTGTGTTTAGCAGCAAAGTAAGGTAATAGCCCTAAGTATCTTGCAAAATCTGAATTGTCTACTTTTGGTCCAGTTAGAAGTCCTACACGCTTGTTGTTAAGCATAGAAAGAAATCCTCCGTTTAGTCTTTTTGAGTAAAAGTCGTCAAAGTATTGTTTGTTAAAACTAGTCTGTGACTCAGAGCCGTGGTTGTAACGACCGCCTTGTTGGCTACCCCAGTAATTTGGGTTGTAGGTGTTTTGGTGTTGAAAGTTTATATTGCTTGGCATTTTGTTTATTATATTTCTATGTCGGAAGGATTAATACTCAAATCTACTTTTTGTGGTAGAAGTGGTGAATATCCTTGAGTGTTATTTTTTATTTGTTCGTCTACGGAATTATTATCATCTGGCAATGTTGGAACATTGTTTTGAGGTGGTAAATTATTCTGTCCGACAGGTTGTTTGTTTGTCATATATGACAAAGCCTCTTGAGGTTTGTTATAAAGACCGTTGTTCATAATTTGCTGAGCATTGCTTGCAAAGTTATTCATATCCTGAGAATTATCAGGTTTTACAATTATTGGCTTATCTACGACATAGTTACTGTAATGGCTTATATTATTCATATTTTTAGATGAATTTAGTGCCAATACAGCTTGGTCAGTAGCATTGTATAGTATGTTTTGGAACTGAGCATCGAGATTAGAGTCACCATTAAATTCTGTTAGCAAAATTGGATGGTCGCCAAGTGCGGCTTGAGCTCTTTCTCCTAATATCTTCTCTAAAAGTCTAACTCCGCTTACTTCTTGTTTCGTGTCTTTATCAACTACCATAGATAGTAATGTCGCTCCGAAAGGCGTGATTGCCATAGGATTGTTAGGTTGTGTAGTATCAATATTATTTGCAACTAGTAAGTTAATATATTGATTCAACATATTAGCGTACCTCTGTGCAGAAAGTGTTGCTACTACACTTGATTGTCCATCTGGTGATAACATCCAACTTTTTAATTGGGGTATCAACTGAGGTACAACAGCTGAGATAGATTGCTCTATTAGCTTTTCTTGTAATTGGTTAGGAATTGAAAATTCTTCATAATCATTTGTTTGAGGAACACTGACATCTTTAATTTGTTCTTTTAGGTTTTCTATCTCATATTTAAATGACTCCTGAATGTTGTCTAATAGATTTTTCAAATTAGCTGTAGCTTCTTCTGAGGTGCTTCCTAAGGAATAACCTATCACCTGTTCTTCGAACTCGGGATATATATTACCATCTTCATCGCTGGTAATACATAAAATACCGTTCTCGTACTTTGGTAATTGTGCCTTAATAGGTTTTAGTATGTTGGAAAGTTCTATTTCAGGGCTACCTGGATTACTAGCAATTTCTGCCATAATCATAGTAGTAACAGCAGAATCTAAATCGTTAATGTGCATATTATCACATAACCATTCTTCGCTAAATGTTATTTCTCCGCTTTCTATTTTTGCTTTACCAGCATCACTTAACTTAATTAAGTTATCAAATCTAGTTTTTGCATCATAGTATACCGCGTTATATTGAGTACTATTTCTATCTAGTCCTGAGCTTAGTGTTTCGGATACTTTTTTTGATGCTTGTATAAATTTGCCTAAATTATTTCTTTTTTGAATTAATTTGGGATTTGTTTCGGTTGTTAGTTTTGCCAAAAGTGATTGGCTAACATTGTTTTTGCTCATTTGTTGTTGTGTTTTGTTGTGTTTAATTAATTATTAATTCATTTTATAAAAATAAATCAAATTATGATTGAATATCTTGTGGTTTTTGCATATTGGCTTTTGCTTGTTCCACGAGAAAATCAGTCTCTTTTGTTAGTGTATATTTGTTAACATCACCAGCTACTTTTGTATTACCTCTAGCAGTTATTTCTTCAATCTTAATGTCGGACATGGCCTTTGCTTCCATAGCTAATCCCTGTACCAACATATCTGGAGTAAATATTTCTTTACCTAGATTCTCGTTTAGATACTGTGCCGCTATAACTGGATTCTTTAGTAAATCAAAGAAATAATTGGTTCTACTATTAAGTGTTTCCACCATCTTAGAAGGTTTCGGTTGATTTGGCTGCAACCAGTCATCAGGATTTTGGTTATTAGCCAATAATGTTTGTTTGATATATTCGTCAAACTTAATTACGAAAGGTGTGAATTGTACGATAGGTTGTATAGTGTTTAATATACTTACCATCTCTGCCTGCCTTTCTGCCTGTGTTTTATCTAACTCAAACTTAACATCTTCTATTAAGATTTGGTAGTTATTTAAGTCTTCAAAAGAGATATATATTCTAGTGTCTTGTCGTTCAGGTATTTGTTGCCTAGCTATTACTGATAGCCTAGCTCTTACGATTTTAGGTCCTTGTTTAGCAGTTTCCTCTAATATTATGTCAACCTTTGATTGGTCTGTTAAAATAGCCTCTCTTTTCATCTGAAAATCTTCATTTGATTCGGGTTCTATTCCCGCTGATTGTAGCGTGGTTTGTACTACTTGATTTTCTATTTCCGCCTTAATTTGTTCCATAATAGGATTAACTAAATCTGGATTCTGGAACATCTGCTCTACATAGGAATTAACATCCTTTAAATATAACGTTGTTAACTCTTTTCTAAATTTGTTTTGTGAAGATATTAAGTCTTCTTCATCAGTTACTATAAATAAAGTTGCTTTTTCTTTAGAGCCTTTGTATAAAGGAATAGCATTGTCAGCATACTCGTTATTAAAATATCGCATTTCAAACATAATATACTGTAGTAATACACTACTAAACTTTGATAGACTTAACGTAACGTTTCTAAGGAAAGTATTAGTCTTAGCATCTCTTGAATATATCATTTGTGTCTGGAACTCTTTCTGATTACTAGCTATCAATGATTTTAGACTAGGGAATTGCTTCTCTAAAGTACCTTGTAAAAAGGCTAGTCTAGTTTGCAAAGCATTGTCAGAACCATTATTGAAACTAATAGGTTGTATTGCTGGAGGTCTAGCCATATTTTCAGCCATAGTATCTTTAATATGAACTTCTTGTAATGGTGCGTATTGAGAGATACTTAATTGCTTGTTAGGGTGTCTAGTCTCATCAATCTGGTCACCATCTATTGCTACGAAGCTAGTTCCTTGTACTATCTCATTAACTCTTTGTTTCATATTAATAGCGGTCTGCTGGTCTTGGAATATACCAAAATATTCGTTAAGAGGAGTACCAAAAAATCTATTATCTTTATTTTCTAGTTTAATCGGGACTATAGGTAACCCTTTAAACGTTGCTGGGATAGAACCCTTATCAACTACAGTGTCATCAATATATGCGGTATAAACATCGTTTGCTAAATCATAGTATTCTATTAAGAAATAACCACCTGCTTGTCTTCTTTCGGACATATTGCTATATAACATTCCATTCCAAAACTTTCCTCCGTTTCCAAACTCAAAGGCTGGTGTATTGTTTAATCGGTTTGATATACCAGCGTGGTTACCAAAATAGTTATTAAATCTGTCTTGCCAAAAACTTCCCGCCTCATACATCTCTCTGATTTGTTCTCCAGTGTGATAATCAAATTTATATGTCTTAGATAAACAACCCTCTTTGCAAACTTCTCCGTTAACAGCAACTAAAGGCTTGTCAGAATATTCAGTTATTCTATTCTTTAGGTCGGGGAATCTATAAGCTAGTTCAGAAGGGTCAAGAGGTGTTATAATAAACAGGTCTTTTGGTTTTTCTGCCGCCGTGTCAACGTATACCCTCTCTGGGTCAATACTTTCTATAATAACGCCAGCCCTTTCTTTGGTCTCTACCTTTTTCCATTTATCTCTAGTTGTTATTCCTTCCTTATCAAAAGTAGGGATATGACTTGTACTTGTAATATCGTATAAGACTGGTCTTAAAAATCCCGTTCCTTTTATAGCTGCCATAAAGATAGCGTTAGCAATCTGTAGTTTAGTTTCGGGCTTGTCCATTTTATTCTTAATCTGATATTGAAATATAGATTCTAAATTTTTATAAGGAACAGAAGAAACTCCTACACTAAACTTTCTATTATTAATATCATCTAAAAATTCATCGGTTTTATCTTGAACTATACGAATAGTCTGCCAAGCAAAACCAAAATATTCTTCTGGTGTCATTTCATTACAATCTGATTGTGGCTTAACTCTTGGATTTGAAGTCATATTATCTAGTTCTCTTTCTATATCACTAGAAACATCACCATTAGCATTATACATCTTTTCATAACGCCATTTCCACGCCTCTTTTGAAATACCATAATAATCTAAATAACCTTTAGCCATATTAGAGGTTATAGAGGCTTTTTGACCTATGAAATGTTGTAACATATTGTCGAGCCGTGAAATCGTCTCCTGTGCTTGTTTAGAGCTGTATGGCTTTATTAGTTGTTTTCCTTGTATCATTATGCTTTACCAGATTCTTGTGTTTGTATTTTTTTGACCAAAAACAGTTACGTTATAACTAGGTTGATAGGCAGTGTGTTGTTTAAAATTATTATTGAGAGACAGTCTAGTGTCTTTCCATATTATATCCAATATTTGTTTATAGGGTTTACGACTGTTGGATTGTATACCAATATTATGCAAATCTATAGGATAAGTCAAAGCATCAAAGACATCGTCTCTGGTATCATCAGGAATCTTTTCGCCATTTTTTAACATAAAAGAACCTTCTTTGTCCGTCTTCCATCTTTGTGTCTTAAAATATTCTATAGCTTGAGTACAGTGTTCTAATATATAAAGCCTAGCCCCTAGCTCCTCTTTATTAATAGGATGACTAATCGGGTTAATAATATTATTTTGTACCTCAAACATTTTGTTAAATTCAACTATCTTAACCAACTTTTCTCTTTTATGAGAAGGTATTAAACATCTATGGAACAGCCCACTTCTATAATTATAAGCTAACTCGGGAGTGGCTAATCCTATTTGATATATATCGTTGTTTTTAGTAGAACCTATTTTAGAAATAGCATTGTTGAGAACCGAATCATACACTATAGGTCTATTACGCTGAACATCATACAACATCTTTTTCCCTATCGTTGAATAATCATAGTTGGCCATATGTTCATCATAAATAACCCACTGATTGTCTGACACTTTAGCTATATACACAAATATGGTTATGGAACCGTCTTTTTGAAGAATAGTCTGATTAATTTCGTCTACCAAAGACATTCCTTTATCAAACCCTACTATAGTAGGAAAGTTTTTTTCAAAATATTCTTTATGAGTACTAGAAATTATATTACCTTCCCCAAAAGAAGAAAAACACAAAGAGGTTCCTCTACCCTCAAAAGACATTTCATATTCTCTGAACCAGTCAATCATATCTAGGCTACCAGCTTTCTTTTCGCCAGTATATATAAGCTTCTCTAATATAAAAGTTCCCGTCTCACTTTTTAAATAATTATCGTTTTCGTCTTGTTTCCAAATAGGCTTCACAACCTCGGTTAAAGAACTGATAACATTGGCAAAGTATTTTTGATTGTCGTGAGAGTAGGGAAAACATTCGCTAAGCTTACCTATTACAACTCCCTGTGTTCTACCCTGTTCTTCTATAACAATCTTGCCATCTTTCTCCACTGGCGTTTCTACACCCTTGTTATTAATATAAATATCTAATCCGTGTTTGTAAAAATGCTTAGTTTCCTTGTCTCCCATAATAGGCAGAACAATATCTTGATAAGTCCAGTGCTGTTTAGGGTCTGGATTCTTTTTATCAGGTGTTAGGGTGTTAATAACCTTACCGTCTCTTTGTACGACAGCTGGAATAGCAATCTTAGAGATATAATTAGAAGTCCAAGTACCTAGCTCTTCTCCCCAAAGAAAGTTAAGTGCCTTACCAGAAACATATTTATCAAAGTTATGGTTAGCTGACACTAATTCAATATTAGCACCATTAAACAATCTACCACGACATATACCTTCCGCAGATTTAGTAGATACGTTATTCCCTATATTATCCTTAAAGAGTTTTACATAAGGCTCGTCAACATCATTAGGTATAACTATTAAAGAATTACCCTCCTTATCGTATGGCTTAAAGAACCACTCAAAGTCAGCTTCGTTTATATTATGACTAATTCCTTCTAAGTGATTACCATTCTCAAATAAGTATTCCCTATATCTTTTTGGTAGTTTTATATAGACTGTATCTAAGCTTTCACCAAGTAATCCCTCGTTGCCTCCAAAAGGCTGTATTAAAGCATTTTTTACGAATCTATCGTATAGCTCCTGTGCTTGTGGATGAGCTAATATAGATAAACTACCTCTCTTCATTAAATCGCCTTCCATAATGTGATATTGATAGAAATAATCAGAAGCAGAAGTTGTTTTACCTATACGCCTACTTTCTATTAGTGTGGTAATATTAAGAGTCCTCATAAGGTGCATATTATCTTGTTGTAATATACTTCTTGTAAAGTTGGGAAAGTCCAATACTGGCACACCTTTTGATGTACTACTCTCACTTGTTTCTACAAACAGTTTCCCATATTCTTTTATTACCTTATTCATTCTTTAAATATAATACGTTTGATATATTCGGGTTGACAATAAACATCCCTGTTTAGCACCTCTAACGGTTTGAATCTAGGGAAGTAATAGGGAGTAGAAATAAATTTGTCTCTTTTTTCTTCCTTAAATTTTTTCTTTTGACTAGCTAACAATGCCTTAACATATTCTACGGCTTCCGTTATCTCTTTTGGTACGAACATAAACCTTTTAATTATTTCTCTTCCATCCTTATCAATATTACGAGTAACTATTACTTTGGGTCTGACAGACATAATAGGGAAATCCATAAGTATTTTATGTCCGGGTTTTAGCCATTCAGATATATCCGTCATTCTACCGCTTACACCAGTAGAAAAGTATTTTTTAATTAATGATAATTTAGTCTTGTTGACTATGCTATTCCAGTTATCAGAATATCTGACATCGTCAGTATAATGATTAAGATTATCACTTAAAAGTTTGTTAAGTATCAGTTTAGCACAACAAGACCTTCTATCAATATATTCTCCAAAATTAAAATAATAGTTATGCTCTGCACAAAGGTAGCAAGCGTCATTCCATATTTTGTTCAAGTTAGTACTTATACTACTTTTTGGTAGTAGCCCTTTTAGTTTTTTTAGTGGTATTACTTTCATTATCTATTTTCATAAATGGTATACATTTCTTTTTGGTTAAAAAATCTAACGAGCCTAATTTTGGCTGTTCTTTCATACCCACTAAAGGGTATGCTATATATCCAGTTTTCTTATTTACTACATTTTCTATAAACTCTAATTGGTTATTACTTCCTTTTAGTGTTTCTCCATCTAGCGTAGATAAGTCAGATAGTCCAACCCAACCACATTCTTTACAAAAGTGAGTAAAGCCACAAGTAGCATTAAGTCTTATTAAAACGGGTTCTAGGTTATCAGCATTACCACAGCATTGATGTGCTGTTTCTTGTAGGTGTGTTATTTTTAGTTCGTTCATTATTTAATTTTCCCTAAATATTAAATTAGGATTAAGATGTAAAAAGAGTTTTTTCTTGATGATATAAACATCATCTTTGTAAACAAGCCATTTCCCCTTTCCATTTTTGTCTTCTTTGTATTTCCAGCCTTTGCAATCCATTACGACTGTTTTCCCATCTTCTGTAAATACAAAGTCAGCTATATAGGTTAAGGGTCTTATTACTTCATTTTTAGATTTAACATTGTTAAACCAATTCATTTTAGGTAATAAAGGAAATGTTATTTGTCTTTGTAGATTTGTAATACTTCCTTTACCCTCTAATGTTTTCAGCATAATCCAAGTGTTATACTCGGATTTGCTATCAAATATAAGACTATCGGGGTTTTTCTTTTTATATTGTGACAAAACGTTTTTACCCTTAGGTAGTGCTTTGCCTTGCTCATCATATTTTGTGATTGACCCTCTAAAGTTCATTACGACTTATTTTCTTAATATACTTGATGTTGGTTGTGAAGATGTGTTGTTCATCTTTTGTGCCATCTCGAGCATCTGCTTGGTTACTTCATCGCTATATCTTTTATCTTTGTTCATATCTGTTACTTCTGTCTCTCTGTAAAGTGCGAACAGTCGCTCTCCCTCTTCTCGTGATACTTTTCCTAGCATAGGTGTTTTATCCTCGGTATTATCAATTAAGAAGTATACCCAGTTAAAATCATCATCAATGTATAGTACTTGACCTCCGTAGCTCAAAGCAGGTGTTTGTAATAGCCAAATGTATTCTTCAGTTTCTGGGTCTTGGGCAACGAGTTGCTCCATCCAAAATAGTTTCTCTTTTGAGTGTCCGTTTGCATCTGCTAGAATACCAGAATAAAATTGCATAATAGACATAGCTATGATGGACTTTGATTTAGTGCCTACTCCGCTCATATCTAAAACAGTTTTGTTCTCATCCTCTATAGATTTTTGTTTAAAGTTGTTAGTTATAGGTAATCTTAGTTGCCTATACTTTTCGTTGGTTAGTTTGTAGTTGGTATTCATTCTATGACATTGACATACAGATATTATTTATTGTCAAGTTTTGTATTAACCCAACCATCAACCGCTCTTTTAATTCGGGCTTCACTTGCCTGTACTTCGTTAATATCTTGTTCGGCATTAGGATTTAGTTTTTCTCTTAGTTTATCCAGCGGGCTTCTTTCTACAAACCTTTCTACCACACTCTCAAAGGGCATTTTTTGTGCATTAGCTACCATTTCTTTTCCGTATGCAGTAAGCCTTAGCCTAACACTTAACTTTACTAAATGTGCTTCGCTCATCACATTCTGCTTCGGCACCGTTTCTATAATACCAGCCCCTAACATCGTAAAAACATTTTTATTACCGTTAGTAAATAGTAGGTCTAAATGAGGTGCGATTCCAGTCTGTTCTAAAAGGCTGGCAACACTCACAGCTTCTTGTTTAGAGAATATACAAGAAAGAGACTTGTTAATAAAGTCTGGGTTGGATAAGTTAGAAGGGTTGGTCATTGTTATATTTGTAGTTATGAAAAAACAGCCTTGATAGGCTATTTAATTAATTTTAATTTGGTGGGGTAACCAGGATTTGAACCAGGATTACCTGCGAATGAGGCAGGTGAGTTGCCATTACTCCATTACCCGATAATTATTTGTAGCAACAGGTGGGATTGAGATTTAATTGCTAGCAATCCACCCACAAACAGCTCGAGTAGTTTAACGAAATCTACTTTCGGTTCTGTCTAATTATTATTTAGTCAGCTGTTACATAAGACTTTGTGTTGCTTATACACGGGCTCCTCTTATTGCGTTATCTCAAAACGAAGATGTTCTGCAACTGTTGCTAGTTATATTTAAGTATAAATTTTATTTTTTTGTCAAGTCCTTTTTGTGAAACTTTAACATTTCCAGTATCTCTCTCTCCATTAACGGTGTATTTATGGTAGAAATAAAAATGTTTTCTTTGTCATTCGTATCAATCCATATAAGCTCACAGTTTCTACATTTGTATCCTAACTCCTGCTCAAGCATATAAGCGTATAGCGATAATTGTAAGGCGTAATGGTTGAACTTACAGTCTTCTAGGTTATAAATAGGCGGGTACATTTTTTTACCTTTAAAAGCTTTCCTTTCTATTCCCTTTTTATTGGTTTTATAGTCGAGTATATCAAATATCTTTTTGTCGTGATTAATAGTAATTAAGTCTGACTGTCCCGCTATTTTGTATTCGTCGCTAAAAACAATCATTTCAGGATTTATTTCCCAACCTGCATATCTTTCTTGTAGGGCTAAAGCATCCCAAGCGTTGACCAGTGTTTGAATCCTGTTATTGTAAGCACTTGTTTTCTGATTATCTAATACGGGTAGACCCAACAAGTGTCTTTCTAATATAGAGTGTATAAAAGTACCTATCTTAGCAGACTGAGACCATTCATTGGTTAAGTGTAGAATAGCCTCAACGGGAGTATAACCCTTATATAATTCAATATATTTAGTATTATTAAGAATAAGATTAGCGGCAATCTTAGGAGCGTCAAATTTCTCGTGAAAACCTCCAATAAAGGTAGTGCCAGAAGTATATTTTTCTTTACTTGTCTCGTCATAATATATATGTGCTTTATCTTCATATATTATATTTTTTCTTTGCTTTATTAGGTCTGGCATATTTGGTATTAGGTTGGGATTAACTCTACGTTTATTCGTAAGTTCTTGGGGCTTTTGTATCATTCTTTAAATGAAATAAAATAAATTAAATATCTTGTCAATATTATTTAAACGTTGACAAAGAATGTAAAGTGTTATATCATTCTAGTAGTAGACTTACTAAGGGTTTTTGTAGTACCCGCTTGAATCTAAGCAAACTTCTTCGGAAGCCCTTAGTAAGTCTATTATTCAAGCTAAACTACAAACTTACTTAATATTAGACCCGCCCAAACACAGGCTGGGTTCTCTATTGCCCTGTAAAACAATATATTAAACAAACTTGTAAAAACCTAATATGTCTTACACAAATTTTATTTCAGATGACAGAAATTCAATACCTTACCGTCCTAAACTCAACAAGATAACAGGGTCAATGTCAGCCTCAATCGTGCTTACTCAAACGATATATTGGGCAAGGCTATATAACTTTAAACCTTTTTATAAATTCAAGGAACCTTGCAAACACAGTCTGTACCAAGAGGGTAAATCCTGGATAGAAGAGTTGGAAATTACAACGGAAGTGTTTGACAAGGCAATGTCCCGATTAAAGAAATATATCTTAACAAGGGTTTCTCAAGATGGAATAACCTATTACACTGTTAATAGAGACATATTAGAAACGGACTTAGTAAGTCTATATATGGAGACATCTATATCTTACCCTACTCATATATCGGATAGTAATTATAGTGGAGATTTGATTATCCCAGAGTCTGAAAAAACAATTAAGAAGGGTAAAAAGAATAATATTATAGACTATACAAGTATCAGGTTACTCATAGAAACCAATTTATTAGCCTGTGAGGAATTTAAGAATAAATCTTTATCGGTTGAGATGGCTAAGACTCAAGAAAAAATAAAAAAGAGTTACAAGTGCGGGATATATTGCTCTGAAGATAAAGACTTTTATCGTAATCAAGTAGAGACTTTAATTGAAAAGGTTTATGATTGGAATAAGAAAAAGCAAAATACGTTTTTAGAAAAGGTAGAAAATAATACGTTGACAAAAACTGAAAGGCAAAAGATAACTAAGATAAATCTATACTCAAGCCTAGCAACTTTTGCTGGTAGTAATGATATAACTCTATACTTAGACAAAAACCCTACTAATCAAAACAGTACATCAACCCAACCCATACCTGAAGACCCTTTTAAAGGTACGGCTTGGGAACAAAAAGAATCTAAATAACAATGCCACCTAAAAAAACCAAACAATCACTAGACGGCTATGAATTAGACAATGCCAAAGTGGGTATAGTACCAATCCATATAGATATTAAGCATAAAATAAAAGAGGCTTTATTAGCACAATTTAATTCTAGTGAATACAAGGGCTGGACTACTGGTAGTGAGTACTTTAACGAATTAACAGGGGGAATGGCAGATATAGTTACTCTAGCTGGTTCACCAGGAGGTACTAAGTCTAGTGTGGCTAGATGGTTGTCACTTAACTTCCTCAACGCAAATAGATATAACAAAGTCTTGTTCTTATCCGCTGAAGACAATAAAGATGAGTTCCATAGGCTGATAACTTGTCTTATGTTAAACATTAATAAAGATATTTTTAAGGCTGATTTTAAACAGTTATGTCCGCAATTAAAAGTGAATACTTTTGGGGAATTTCTTATAAAGCAGATGATGAAAGGAGCTCAAAACGACCCAGCTACTTATAAAAAATATCACGAAACTATTAATAGGTTCGAGTATAAAACAAAAGGTGATGGGGCTTTTGAAAACAAGGATACTTTAATACACTCTATTATAGATACACTTATAGGATATTCTAACGGTGTAAGTATGAATAAGCCTGTTAACGAGTTGTTAGTAGTGTTAGACCATCTAGGAGAATTTAATCTATCTAACACGGAAAATGAATATGAGAGAGCTAACGACATATTAGAAACTGTTATGAGCTTATCGGGGGGTTACCAGTCTCTGGATACTGCATACTTCAAGAAAAGAGTAGGAGGTAAAAATCCTTTCGTATATAACATTATGGATAAAATAAATGGTGACCCTCAAAAAGAAAAAGAGTTTAATGATTGTATGGCAAGAATGAAGGGAGAATACGAAGACTTTTTGTCTAGTCAAGGAATGAGTTCTTGGGATGATTTACAGAAAGAGATTATAAGCGAATTGAATATACCTAGAGTTAAGTTCCTATTATTGTCACAATTTAAGACGGACGCTTATAAATCAGGCAATTGGAAGAAACAGACTTATGAATTAAATACTTCTGACCTAGAAAGCTCTAAGAGATTAGGACAAAAAACCTTTCAAGCATTCTTCTGCTGGAAAGAAGAATCGCCTTTCGTACCTAATAAAGTGAAGGATTATTACTCGACGGGATGTAGGCCCTCTGATATAAAGGCTTACTTGCAACCGATATCAACGCTTACTTATTTGTTCTGTTCTAAAAATAGAATAGGTTTTAATAATTGGATTTGCCCCGTATTTAGCAATCTCGCAACAGGAAGTATGATACCCTTCTCTTTAAAAACTGAAAAGATTGACGGAACTCTAAATCCTTACAATATAAAACAATTCAGAGACGAATTTGGTTTAGACTTTAGAGAAACCTCAAACAAGGAAGATTTGCCAGACACTGCTAAGACGTGGTCGTACAGACATAAATTATTACAAAGAGATATTTTCAATGGTAGCGTTAACGTACATCATAACTCTTATGTATCTAGCTTTAAACAGTCACAAGAGGAACAAAATGAGTTTTATAAATTCTTTGATATAGACAGTTTGTTTAGATAATATGACAGTAAAAAATACCTTGACTACTTATAAAAAATATTAACATAATTAACTTACCGATAAGGCAAGTTATAGTACTTAAAACAAACCTAACCCAAATAATTTCAAACAACAATGTATGCAAAAGATGGTAACCGAGCAAGAAATAAAAAATGCTGCAAGCAAAAGCATAATAGAAGTAGTCACAACCCTAACAGGCAAAAGCTCACATAGAAAAGGAGATAATGTATTTTTCCAATGTCCCTTCCATAATGACAAAACCCCTTCATTTTCGGTGTCAGAGAAAGAAGGGCTTTATTATTGTTTTGGTTGCGGTGCTAAAGGTAACGTAATTCAATTCGTCGAACACTACACGGGAAAAAACTTTGGAGATTCAGTAAGATACTTAAACGGGGACTTAGAAGGTGGAGCTGAAATAGCAAATTTTCGAGTTGTAGAGATAGAGAAAAAGAAGACGGAAAAGCAAGTAGCTAATGCTAACTTACTGCAAGATTTCATATCTGAAATAATGGGGTATAATACGCAAGAAGATTATGAGAGGGTAGAGACATATCTTAACTCAAGAAGACTGTCGCTAACCGACTTCGGATGGGAGAAAGAGAATAACATATTTACTGTTTTAGAAGAACCAATTCTAATTCCACTTCCTAAACAGAAATCTTATGAAGCTTTTGCTCATACAAAGAAAGAATTATTAAAGACCTACACCCTTGCCGAAATGCAAGAACACGGACTATTTGGTGAAAAGGGTTCAGTCTATGGTTTTTTTGATTTTTGTTTCGTATATTATGGTGAAGGAATTTTAGGTGAAGCACCTATGACTAATCTACAAGCGAGAAAGATAATCTCAGAAAAAGGCGAGATAAGAGAAATGTTTATAAAAAATAAGATAGTATTACCATATAATATGCACTTATTGTCTCGGTTACCTAATAATGCTAATATTTACTTAACAGAAGCACCTATAGATGCCGTATCACTACACAAGCTTTTAACTAACCCTAAATACCCTTTCAGTGTTGGTCAGATTCCTTTCGTCGTATCCACTGGAGGTTCTACAATTAAAGCTAATAGACTAATTGAAATAGCTAAGAAAAAGGATATGCAGGTAGTGTTGGCTATGGATAACGATAATGCTGGTGATATTGCTACTAACTACTGGTTAGAGAAGTTTAAGGATAACGGTATTAAGGCTAGTAAGTTTAATGGAATACCAAGAGGAAGAAAAGACCCAAATGAATACTTACAATGTGTTTGGAAGTCGTTATTTTCTTGACCTTGCCAAATTTAAAGAAGTTCTGAAATAGTCAGCTAAACAAACCCTTAAAGGGTTTTTCAAACTGGTATAAAAAGAAATCCCTTTACAAAAATAGTTTTATAATATACACTTTAAACATTAAACAAACTACAAATATGAATTATTCACAACACCTAGGTTTAGCTGACAACATTCAAGAATGGTTGTTAGCTAATCCCCAAC
>Ga0105045_10002757_pt1 | contig 14911 bp, 23 predicted proteins | sample MAT02_FD_78089 | JGI IMG/M metagenome (GOLD analysis project Ga0105045, IMG submission 78089) | Freshwater microbial communities from Lake Fryxell liftoff mats and glacier meltwater in Antarctica - MAT-02 (megahit assembly) | ecosystem: Environmental > Aquatic > Freshwater > Ice > Liftoff...
AACTACCTCTAATGCACAACTCACATACCTCCCTGTCGGGAGTGCTAACTACCTCTAATGCACAACTCACATACCTCCCTGTCGGGAGTGCTAACTACCTCTAATAACCCACAAGATAGCAATAACAACCTCCCTGTCGGGAGTGCTAGCGACCTCTCGCTGGTCGCTATAAGAGACCTCCCTGTCAAGAGTGCTAGCGACCCCTCTGCCGGGAGTGCTAGCAACCTCTTCACAGGGCTGTTAACATGGCCTACACAAGTGTATGCACCACCTTCTTCTACCGTCACACCTATTGATGGGGTGACGGCAACCGTTGTACTGCGGCAAGTGAATTCAGTAGTATACTTATCGCCTGGTGCTGTATCTCTCATTCAAAGACAGTCTGAGCGTATCTCTGCTGATCCTTCAACTACCCTAACTAAAGCCTTAACCCTCGCAGAGTATCTATACCAGGAACAAGATGCTGGCAGTACATTCTTAGTACAAGGTAAAGATAATGTTGTACGCCGTATAGTCTTCAACACACACCATCACTGTGAATAACACACCCCCCCTTTTAGAGACCTTCACCTACAGAGAGTACCGAGGTACTATATACTACAAACCGTATAGTTCTGAGGTATCTGTTGTCATTACCCATAAACGCTCTGAGGAAGCTGTCAATATACACTTCACCTCGCCAAGTGTCAGTCGGGCATACCCCACATTCAAACAACTAATAGATCAATACGTGATGCAATATACCATAGAAGATGTATCAGAAGATTATGATGAACCTAGCTTGTTTTATAGGGGGTATGTGGCAATCGTATACCGTATCGCTAATAGTACAGACCTGCATGTTGATATCCCTAGATTAGATCGCTACGCTCACAGCGTTGCTAGGTGTACAATACCGTGCAGACTCTGGAACTGAAGCCATGAGTATCTTTCAAGAGAAGGTAGATACGTTGTTACTCAATACTGTTATATAACACCATGCACAACCCCCTGACTTCTGAATCAATATACAAAGACTACTGTAGTAAAGTTGCATGGGCTGATGATAATGGCTATCATATGGACATCTTAAATGTGACTACTAATAGACGTATTGGCTTGAGCTATTACGTACCCCTTACTGATAGCTCTACAGATAAGTACCTAGTAGATAGAGTTGATTGGTACATAGATAGGCTTAATAGAGTAGAGGCCGGTGAGAAGGTGGGCCCGTTAGTGTATGAACCTAGCAGAACCTTTGAGAGGCAGTGCCACATGGCTGCGACCCTTGGGGAGTACATCCCTCGGGAGAATGAGCAATCTATCGCCCTTACAGCACCTCCTAACATAGTTAGTACCACAGAAGATAACGCTACCCCTCCATTAATAGAAGAAGAACAAACCACTATTAATAATTATCAACGCTATGGTACGATCTGCGATGACCCATGGCTTGATATAGATAACCCCCAATCTCATACTACCGAAGATAGCAGCTACAACCCTTGGGGAGTGCTAGCGGCGTCCCCAATAATCAGTGCCGTAGGCCACGACTATAATGACCAAAGGTTTACTGGTATACCTACAATAACTCACACTGGCATACCTAATGAACCTACCCAAGGGTCGTGGCCTACGGCATTCCTTGGCAGTCGCAGCCATGCCGCATTCACCTGGGCTATAAATCACGGTGCACATAAGTATCTCTTTTTAGGGGCCGGCCTCTTTATCCTTGACTATGTAGGAGATGTGTTATCCTCCGCTATACCATACCTTAGTGGCGTACCCACTACTATTGGTGTACTAGCTTTGTGCTCTCTCGTGCTCCGTAGTAATAGAACTAAGGTATCTGAAGTCTTTGATACCTACATCAAAGACTAACAGACAACGCCAATCTGCGGCATGGTCGTCACATTAAATGTGATCAGATTAGGTCGCTACGCTCCCAACGTTGCTAGGTCAGAAGGAAGGAGACACTGCTATAAAAAACGATAACTACGGTTACAACTACGGCGACGGCTACAGCGACGGCTACAGTGATGGCTCCGGCTCCGGCTCAAGCTGCGGCGATGGTTACGGCTACAGCTACGGCTACGGCTACGGCTACGGCTCCGGTTACAGCGGCGGCTACGGCTCGGGCTGCGGCGATGGTTACGGCTACGGCTCCGGCAGCGGCTCAGGCGAAGGCTACGGCTTCCGCTACAGCGACGGCGATGGCTCCGGCTACAGCGGCGGCGATGGCTCCGGCTTCGGATCTGGCTTCGGCGAAGGCGACAACTACAGGTACCGCTACTGCTCCAACGACAGCGGCGATAACTACAGGTACGGCGTCGGCTCCACCTAGCAACGCTCAGGATGCTTCCTCGCTGTTCACACAATAAAAAGGGGATCGTCTATAGTAATAGATTCTCCCCTTCCTATGTTATAATAAGGAAGTAATCACTCAACCCTTACAACATATGTCTATTGTAGCACACAGAACACAGATCTATAACCCTTCCAAGACTAATAGTCTAAAGAGATCTATCTACATCCTCACATCGGATAACAAGAGAGTACTCAAGACCTCCTATAAGACACGTACCTTACGCCTCGCACAGAAGAAGGTTGCTAATGGGCCCCTATTCAATAACACCTCCTTACATACAGATTACGATAGCTCTGGTACCGCGCACATCACAACAGTCGGTGTATTGTACCGGGGGGCTGAAAGACGGCACGCTGTAGCCACGCGCTGGTTCATGGACCCACGCGGTAATAAGCGCCGCTATATCACACAGAAGACATTCAAAACACTGCCACAGTACATGCAGCAGATAGCAATCGATAAGGGTGTCAATGTATCCGGTGATGTGACCTTCTCACGTTGCGTCATGGCGTGGGCGGGCTTCATGGTCAAGGGATTAGATGTACACCATGTCAATATGGATACCACAGATGATCGTCTAGGTAACCTACAGGCACTGACTAAGGCGGAACATGCTGCTGCACATGCCAATAAGGATGACCTCCTATGGGATGCTGATTGGTATACCTATACCTCCTGTTCTACGGGTATCCTACGGGTGCAGATTGTTGCCTGTACCACTGCCGATGATATCGCAACCCCTATCGCTGATGTACCTGATGATAGCTGTGAAGAGGCCGCCCTATTGTGTAATGGTGCACCATACCAGAGACAGTACCCTGCCGCAGATCAATACCTCGTAGATGATCCTGATTACGACCCTTCTTGAGTGCCGTATGGCTACGACCCTTCTTGAGTGTTGGATGGCTCTGCTCCACGGTACGTGTCGTGCCGTGACGACCCTTCTTGAGTGTTGGATGGGGTGCTATCATTGACCCTTGAGTAGTGCTATTCAGGAATGTTCAGTGTAAATATATCAGATAATAGATATGACAGACTTAATGACCGCAGACCTAACTAAATGGCCGCGCCTCGTAGTCGTAGGTGATAATGTCACACCACAACAGGCAATGGAGATACTCATTAGAACTGATAGCCTAATGTTTATGGGTAATGATGATGAGTATTGCACCCTATGCAAGGAGTACTTATACGGTGACCTAAATGATATACACGAGTACCTAAACGGCTATAATACAGTAAGGAAGGGCGTGGGATATATACATTTAGAGCACCTCTTCAACTCACAGATAGTATCATGCTGGACAGGCGGGCCCCACGGCTGGTGTGATTGGCAGGGGAACATTGGTTGCTCCAACTACAACATCGGTAAGTGGCCTAGCGTGGGAGAGGTACATAAAGATTGGGTGAAGATAGCGCAAGCCTTCCCATACCTAAACCTGAAGTGTCAATTAATCAATGATGAAGGGGAGGGTGAGGTAGCAGTAGAGTTCTGGGTAAGGTATGGTGGTGTAATAATGCTAGAGCCTGGCGCATTACTGCGCCCCCTAGAGGAATCAGACTATATAATTACACGAGATGATGATTATAGTTCCGAGGCGGGCTGTACGTATGAGCAGTTCTGCCAAGCTATTGATTGCGTTAGGGATACCACGCACATAGTCCCCTAACATGCTGTCATCATGATATGTATTATTAATCCATACATACCATGCTGAAGCTACCCTTACTCACACTCAATCGTCTATTAGACAATCTACTATCAATGATGGATGTAGATGGGCATCTCCCAAGGGGTGTCATACGTATATACTCTACAGGCGGGCCTGAGCATGGGACATTATTAGGAGACATATCATGTTCACTCCCAGCATTCACTAATGCAGTGGATGCACAGGCAGTACTTAACCCTACAACTCTCTGTACATCCGCCTTAGCTAGTGGGAAGGCAGACCTAGCCATCTTCATGAGTAGGAAGGCGGAGGTAGTGTTCACCCTCCCCATAGTCAGCCCACCCCCACCAGGACAAGCATATGATGAGGCTGTAATCATATTTGAGAATACATCTATTAGGGCGGGTGATACTATCTCCATAGGGTACCTAGCCCTGAACTTCAAGGGGCACCTATGATATGCCACAGATACCTTATAGAGATCATACAGGGGTAGACCTCCCACTAGAGTACCTGACGCTATGTGGTATAGGGTACGGTAATAGCTATGCACATATATGCCTCAGAGGTAATATCCCCCTGACCATTGGTGGGGGCGGTACATTACATAGCACACCACACCATATCCTCACCGCTGATATATGTACCTCTCTACCAACCATATGCGGTAATGGAGTAATGTACTCGCACGGTAATACAACCATTAGGGGTACCGTCCCATTAACCATATGCTTACAAGGTGAGGGGGAGATGGTCATCAAAGGGTGTGATAAGTCTATGGTAAGCAGTGTAAATAATGGCACTATGAAGATAGGTGTGTGTAGTGATATAGATACCCTAACCCCTGTGAGGATCTACTGCAACGACCTATCGCCCCTACTACCGACATTAGCCAATCACTTACCCGAATTAGATGGGTACCATAATGCGTGCCCCTCTGAATGCCCTATGGGTATGCCTGGGGATACCACTAGGTACTACCCACACGTAATGGGGGAAGAACCGCCCCAGAGTATATGGCAGCAGTTGCAGGGTGTAGAGTTACGCATACTGCAGGAGACACCCATTACTAGTCCGTATGGGTACCACCAAGTATGGTTACTAGCTGACGTATGGTACAGGCAGAAGCGTATGCCTGGTGTAAATGCGGGCCCTATGGTGCAGATTATGTACCTCCGCAATGGTGATGGCGCTAGTGCCCCTAGTAGACATATTATTAATAGGGGGGTGTTCAATGAAATGATAGTGTACCTAACACAAGCCCTAGGTATGCAGCAGCGAGGGTTCATAGCGGATAGACCAGACCATAATTTAAGTAGAGAGATAGCCCTAACTAAACAGTGGGGGTTGAGGTATACACATAGTAGGTGATAGACATGATAGACATCAATCAGGGGCTAGTACTGCTGCGTGACTGCGACCTATGCGTAGTATCAGAAGGCCGGCCCTTAAACCGTATAGAGCAGATAATAGTACAAGTAGAGCTCGGGTGTGAGGGCTATGTTTTAGATGGTTTACCCCAAGCACGACTGTCAGTACTGACATCACTAGGTACAATCATTGAGAGTATTAGAGCACATGAAGATAGAGCTAGCACATGGGTATCCATGTTCTCTAATTACCCTACAGCCCCTAAAACATACCTAACAGGGTTGCAACCACACATAGAGCCCGAAGAGAACTACGCTAAACTAACATGGTTAGAAGATTACATATCTGCTTTAACTACCACGAACATAGTACCGTGGCCGCATAAGCGTATGCGCGAGGTAGTAGAGGTGTTATGGGATGGTAGGAAGATAAGTATGGAGCACATATACCGTATTGAGGATTACAAGGAAAGGATCTTACGGTGTGGTACATCAGACCATTACTATAAACACAATACATGGAAGGTTTTATACGTCAGAAACCTCCCGCTGGTCGCTATAGGAGACCTCACACACACATATATTAGAGCAGGTAAGAGTAGCTAATGTCACCTTACAGAGATTAGAAACGGCCTTAGAAGCAGCAGTAGTGGATACAGATACATTAATAACGCTGGGGTGGCAACCATTCAGATACATCAGTATCTGTACAGAGGGCAGCCTTAAAGACGACATTGATATCGATTACCTATTCGCACCCTCAGTTGAGCGACCCACAGCAATACTAACTAAGGAGTACACGCACATTGATGGGCAGCACATTACCAATGAGTTCGAGGCGTTGTTAGCTACATTGAGAGAAGGACAGGGGTACTATTGTTTCGACTACACTATTTAACCAAGACTTATGAAGACACTACTCATCGCATCAAGGGCATCCGCGCCCCCCCTATTAGGGGATCTCACACATACTATGAATTGGGTATCGTGGGAGACACCCGGGCATGGTACCAACCCTATGGATAGGGCACAGGCTAGGGTACAATACATATTGGATGTAGAAGAGAGGGCACGCAATCAGGAGGTGATACCCCGCCCCGATATATACTACCCACCCCAGTATTGCCCCGAGGGCACCTTATCCGCTATCATAGGCGTAGATAGGGAGATCCTCCTAGCGTGTACAGACGACGTACCTTACCCTTCTATAACGGTACAGTATGCGCTATACATACGCGCCATAGGGAAGGATGTGTATAGGCATGCTCAGACTACATGTACGTACCTAGTACCTAGATTGCATGATAATGAGCACTGTATTACATCAGATGGCAGTGGCCCGTTCACAATAGAAGATATGTTAGGGGGGGTACTGTGTACACATGTGCAGGGTACTGAGCCGAGGCATATGCTCCGTGAACTATTGAGGGGTATAGGGTGCCCGCCACATCAATTCATTAGATAGAACTTAGAGGTCACAAACACATGGGTCAGGCACGTAAACGTAAACTAATAGACCCCCTGTATGGTGTCTTACCAAAGGAGGGTATTACAAGTCCCCTATGGATGGTACATAAAGGTGTACTGTTCTTAGTAGGGCAAGGTGACTCGCTAGCATGTCTCCCTGCTGCCAATAACCTCACGCCCAATGGTGAGCAATTGGCTGTACTAGAGGAGATTATTAATAGTAATCCATCCCTCCTCAAGGGTCGCAGCGAAGCGGCAGAGGTACCAAAGAACATTGAGATTAGTAATCAAGTAGATACTGTGAGCGGTATATTAGCACCAGATGCTATGTACACAATACCATCGGTAGATAGTATCAAGCATAGAGCTACAGAGAACACCGACATCCACTTAATGTAATAGAGCAATTACCATGTACGCAACACTATCTTCCCCTGATTCAGTGACCGTCCACTTTCCTGGAGTAGGCCCCAAGACCATACTCTCGGGTAGCCGCAACTTCAATGCCGTGCGCGAGGCAATCAATAGTAAGGAGTACAATGCCCTACTGGAGTTAATGGATCCAACTATCTCCATCACCAATTGGGGGCAAGGTTCCCTATCAGTAGTCAATGGCATGGTGCACATCGATAATGAGCCACTGACATCCCCTGCCCTCAGTAAGAAAGTACTGGAGATGTGGGAGGCGGGGTTCACCATCGACCCATACATCGCCTTCAATCAGAGGATGCAGGAGCTTACATCCAATCGTATCAGCCGGGTACTATTCCCTTACCTAAAGAAGCACTCATTCCCGTTATTCGATGATGGTGCATTCATGGCCTATAAAGGGTTATCAGACAACCCACACAAGGGTGAGGAACTATCTGATGAGAAGGTTGAGAAGCTCTTCAAGGGCAGCCCACAGAATCCATACACATCCATTAATGGCACCTCATTGAGTGAAAGAGGGTACTATAAAGACTTACTATTCACCAGTGATTATATTGATGTGCATAGTGGTACAGTCCCCCAATCCATTGGCGATACCATCACAATGGAAGTACGTCACGTAAATGACGACCCATCTGAAGGGTGTAGTACTGGCTTGCACGTAGGCAGTGCAGACTATACGAGCAATTATAAGGTACGTGTACTGGTAAAGGTATACCCTATTGATTGCATCGCCGTACCATTGGATAGTAACTTCTCCAAGATCCGTGTCTCAGAGTACACATTAGTGGAGGTAGATCACATCAGAGAAGAGTATACAAGTCCTGTGTATATCTCCTCATATTGTGATGGGCATGGGGATGAAGATGAAGGAGACTACGATGGAGAGTATGATGACCAAGACTGTGACGAGGATTGTGGCGAGTATTAAACAAGGGTCGCTCACACTTCTTTAGGGTCGTTGTTAGAGATACCTGACAGTTTAAACGCATAGCCTATGCCGGTACACATACAAATAGAGAGGGGATGCCGGCCCCTCCAAAGGAGAGAACAATGTCACACTTCACAGCAGTACATACAGAGAACAGTACATCTATGATGTCCAGCATCTATGATGCAGTACCCCTGATCAATGACCTTAAAGACGGCAAGCCCTGCCTCTTAAACCTGTGGAGTAGTTATACCTGGTGCTAGCATCAGAACTATTGTGAAGCATCAAATCCTACACACCCTATTGGTAATGCACATATAACCCTATACAGATATGACAGACATACTCAAGGCATTTATAAAGAACCAGGAAGCTACAGGTCAGAGAGAACTTATCCATAACGATAAGTTACCTATAGAAGGTGATTGGGATACATTAGAGAGGTTAGGAGTAATAAAAGGTACAGCCATAGATAAACTATTCTATAGTTGTACCCTCCCCGCAGGTTGGAAGAAGATACCTACGGACCACTCAATGTGGTCAATATTAATAGACGACAGAGGATTGAAGAGAGCTAGTATCTTCTACAAAGCGGCTTACTATGACCTAGATGCACACTTCCATATAGTCAAGAGATTCACTATACGCAATGTGTATGAGGACTGCAACTATGATGATAGACTCCATAGTGAACAGTGCGAGGTAATAGATAATGGATTAGATTGTGTAGTGTTCAGAGATGCCGCTTTTATATCTGCTGAGGTACTCCAATCAAATAAACAAGGGAAGAAAGTTGATGTGCTATTAGTAATAGTACATAAGGGTGTAACACACATACTAGACCTAATGACTAATGAATTAATCCCTTTTGATTATACTGAGCCCTCATTGCTAACTAATAAGGTATTCTATGACGTTTACCACAACAGAAAGGTCACTAACTACCCACACCTTCAAGCATTAAAGAGGTTATCAGTAGTACTCTGTGAAGACTACCTATCACAGTTCCCTACCGATGATACTATCTGGGGCCCAGAGTATGACTACCCAGATATATCATAAAAGAAATACGGTAAGTGGGAAACTCAGTCACCTAAAGTTGTTCTGTCAGCAGAATCTCAATCTCTAAAGAGACTGAGAGTGTCAAAGCTCTACGAGCGGGCCCCATATAGGTGTGCCGCTGACATGTAGTTCTAACACCTCATAGGGTACAACCCTCGAGGCATTGATGGGGGGGTCATGTTTATCATGGTATACCGCCCCCGTACATGCCAGTTCACACGCTACCACTAACTCACTACAGAATAGTTTAGTAAGGTCTGACTTACCCTTCCCTATAACTGCATCCAAGCTATCCATCGCCGATAGTATGGCCTGCACCATATCATACTCAATACCATGTATACCGAGGGCGTACTGCATAAACTTACATTCCTGTTCATAGGTCAAGGCAGTAGTACGTGCAGCATGCCACACCCTCTCCCCTGTAGCCGCATCGTGTATAGCTTGTACCCTATGCCGTAGGTCAGTAATACCAACACCCTGCACCTCTTGCAAGGCGAGGACATCCACACCCACGGGGCCTATAGTACTCTCCAATATACAAGGCGTGCCTTTAACTATGAGGACTAACCCCACGTGCGTGTATTGACTACGTGTGACCTTAGTAATGGCAGCACCTATGGGGTCAGTACCAGAGAATACTATCAAGTCCCCAGACTTCATCAACTCATACATACTCGTCACCGCTCAATACAATATATGTACATGCTACTTACCGTTAGAGGTAATGGTGTGTGCGCTCTATACCCCTCACAAACATGACCGGTAATAAACACGATACAGAGCGACACGCTTTAATAGATGGAATGCAGTACCAATTATATAGTCTTAAGGGGCGGCCCTCATTCACTACAGACTGCAACAGCGATAGCGTATTCGATACATACCTGCAAGGATTCCCTGAAGAACATAGGCAGTACCATAACTGCCGTACGTGTAGGGAGTTCATGAATACGTATGGGGGCTTAGTCACAGTAGATGATGATGGCTCATTAGTACCCGCCTTATGGGGTATAACTCGTGTCCCCAGTGCGTATCACGTGTCTGTCAGGAATGTAATCGATATGCTGCTAATGTATAGTACATTAATACCTACCATAACCTTGTAATGTGTGCTATATTATATCAATACCGCACATAAGGGTAAATATGGTACGTTATGTCACATCAAGAGAAGCTTGTAAGATCTTATCAGTATCTGATAAGACACTCAGGAATTGGGATGCAGCAGGTAAGATACAGGTGGTTAGGACTCCAACTAACCACCGTAGATATGATATTGACTCCTTCTTTAAGAGCGGTATCGATAACAGATATACTGCCTTATACTGCCGCGTCAGTAGCCCTAAACAGAGAGGCGACCTTGATAGACAAATTGATTACCTTCAGGGACTGCACCCACAAGGGCAATCCTTCAAAGACATTGGAGGGGGCCTCAACTTTAAGAGGAAAGGTCTTCTTACCCTTCTGGGACAGGTCATGTCAGGAGATGTCAAACAAGTTGTGGTCTGCCACCAAGATAGACTCGCAAGGTTTGGTGTTGACCTCATCAGATGGGTCTGTGAACAGAACGATTGCCAACTCGTGGTTCTCAGTAGAACAGACCTATCTCCAGAACGAGAATTGGTTGAAGATATCCTTGCCATCCTCCACTGTTTCAGTTGCCGACTCTACGGTCTTAGGAAGTACAAGTCTACTATCAAAGAAGATCCGAGTATACCCGGAACCGAAGCTAGCGGCACTGTGGATGAGGTGGATATCTGCGAGTAGGTGGTGCTATAACCAAGCTATATCTCTTCTTAGACGGGAGTACATTAGTAAGTACACCTTGCGTAAGATAGTAATGGATATGGCACCAGAGTGGGTGTCTGAACAACCTTATAACCCCAGGCAGGCTGCTGTATTCCAAGCATATGATGCTCATAAAGCAGCTATAAAGTCTAGAGGCAGATGTAGGTACCGCACATACCGTGATACTTCGCGTACGATAAGGTTTCAAGTATCTAATTGGAAGTCAGGTACCTTCTACCCCCGCGCTACTAAAGGCTTGACGTTCAAGGCATCGGAGAAGATTGTCGATGTCATGGCGCATGAGCCTACCTCAGTTATACAAACAATCAGTGGTTCATATGTTATGCCATTGACCAATGCAATCCTCCCCCCACTATGTCTGAGCTAGGGATAGCTTTAGATCCAGGTGTACGTACGTTTATGACGGGCTTTGATGGGCAGCAAGTACTGGAGATAGGTAAATATGACATAGGGCGTGTATACCGTCTGTGTAGGCATCTAGATAAGGTAATGAGCCGTATAGGTATGAGTAAAGGGAGTGCCTTTAAACGGCTTCGGTACAGACTAAGGAAAGCTGCTTGTAAGATAAGGGTGAGGATTAAGAACTTAGTGTCTGAGTTACACAATAAGACTGCTAAGTATTTGTGTGATAAGTACAAGGTTATCTTTCTCCCCACCTTTGAGACGCAGCAGATGATTAGGAAAGGCAAGCGCCGCTTAGCTACTAAGACAGCTAGGGCGATGGTCACCTTAAGTCATTACAAGTTCAAGCAGACTCTGAAACATCAAGCATCTAAGCATGGTGTATCTGTGATGGACGTGACTGAAGAGTACACATCTAAGACATGTTCACGTTGTGGACATATCCATAGTAAGTTGGGGGGTAGTAAGGTATTTACATGCCCCTCGTGCGGTCATAAGCTGGGCCGTGACTTAAATGGCGCCTTCAATATCATGTTGAAGGCATTGAGGGATACCTCCAAGGCTGGTGCTATCAGTAGTTACCAAGTCTTGCCATACACAGTAACCCTGGATGGCCAGGAATTACCGGGTTAAATGTATCTGATGGCTTGCAGATGGTAGTAATACCTGCTATGTACTTCAGTGATCAAGAGTACCTGGCATCTATACCGGGTATAGTAGATTCACTAATAGAAGGCCATAACACACCCATCAGCGAATGTAGCCCTGAGATAAGTTGGGATACATATACTAAGCACACCGCGCTATAACCACAACCATTACAATCATGCTAAACATAGACCTGACATTAGGGGGGCAATATACTGGCACCCCCGAACAATGCCTCACCCTTCTGAGACGGCACCCAGACCTCGTACGTGATAAGGATCAATTACTCAAGGACTTCCACTGGTCAATTAATAGGGAGCAGTGGGTGTACATTAAGGATATGCACCCTGCATATATCAGGCACGTACTACTGCAGGAGTTAGATGTACACAAGACCCTTGAAGGGTATAGGTTCATTAAACACGCACTATCAACAGTAGATTGTAACTATACAACACTCGTGGGGCAGATGGTATCGCTATGGTATAAAATGTACAATGTACCACATGACCACAAGCGTGAACTAATGCTGGCAGTATTGCAAGGTGCCGTAAGTCACGACCCTTTGGGAGATGTTAGCAACGCTGTGAGCCAACCTAACTTCTTAGGTAACACAGACACTAAACACCCATCATACGGCGGTATCGCATTGTTATGAACATGACACAACGTATTACTGCTAACTTCAAGAAGACCGATAATAAGGGTCGCATCATATTATCAGAGCCACATACTATAAAGTCCTTACAGAAGGCGGGTATGGTATTGGGGGATAATCTTAAGGAGGGCGACTCTATCACTTTATGCGATGAAAAGATAGCGGGTGTAATAGGCACTGTCACCTTAACCCCTGATGGGCAGTGGGTGGCAGTAGTAAATTGGGAGGAGGTAGGTAAATGTCTACAATAGTGTGCGATACGTGTAAGTACAGTAACTTATCCTTAGTAGATAAGTACTGCGGCTTAGATAAAGTACCCATTGATAATAACTGCACTAGTTACACTATGGGCTCTAAGGCACCGGTATCTTATAGCATACCCCTGTGGGTTGCGAAGTGTATACGTGGTGATAGGGTGAAGTTACCTGGATTACCTCACTTACTGAAAGGGACACACACACCACCTAATCCGTGGGAGTATGCGTCCGGGTGGTACCAATTAATCATCACTAAAGATGACCCCTTAAGTGCTGCCTTAGATGTATTCATCAATGATGAATTATGTAAAGGTGTGAGTAGATTCTATTGGGGTAGCTCACAAGAGAAGGGGCATCGCTTAGAAATTGAGTACACTAAGAATGGGGACATTACAAAGATACTATTCGGCACTAATGATACCCCTTATGTAGGATCAGCATCAATAGCTGGAGTACTATGGTGGTTAGACCCTACCATAGATGTGGGTATAGCTACCTTATTCTTTGAGGGGTTAGTTAGGTTTGATCTATTAAGTAACCATAAGGTCTGGTGCCGTGTAGATACATCGCATGTACTACCTAAGTACAAAGCTACTACAACCCTGTACATACGCAGGAGTGAGTTAGTAAAGAAGACATATACGGAAGTGTTAGAAGAGTATATGAGTGAGTCACAACAGTTCCCTAATATGTCCGCAGATAGTATCAAACAGGTAATCAATAAATGGAAGCCTGTGTAATGGAGCGTGCAATCCGTGTAATAGTAGCTGGGCCCCGTACATTCAATGACTATAAGCTATTAGCAGAGACCCTAGATACGTACCTCCCAACCCTGTACACACACCTTTCAGATGTACAGATAGTATCGGGTGGGGCGCGTGGTGCGGATTGGTTAGGGGAGTTATATGCCACACGTAATGGAATATATCTCCACGTAAAGCCTGCTGACTGGAATAGATATGGTAAAGGGGCTGGCTTCATACGCAATAAGCAGATGGCAGATTATGCAACACACTGCCTATGCTTCCAATCTTCTACTGACCCTACTAAAGGAACACAACATATGATAGATACGGCTAACAAAGCGCTTAGAGCGGGTACTATAAAGGAAGTAGTAGTAGTGTTGTTCTAGTCAGAAACCTCAGCTTAAAAGCATGAGGCTTGCCGGAGAGTTCCAATGAAGTACAATTACAACCCTAATGAGATCAATATATCCACTAATAACCCTGATATAGGCACTATATTAGGTCAGGTTACTAGTGGTAAGCTAACAATACCCGATGATTCAGTGTGGGATGCGAATACTAAGTCTCTATTTATAGAGTCAATACTAATACGCATACCATTACAACCTATTTACATAGATGCGAGTAGTAATAAATGGGCAGTGATTGATGGGGCGCAGAGATTGCATACACTGCATGAATTTGTAGTGAGTGAGTCACTGACCTTATGTAACTTAGAGTACTTACATACAGCGCCCTACGATGCCAATGGTATGAAGTACTCTGAGATGAGCCGTAAATACCAAAGGCGTATATTAGAGACACGCATCACAGTACAAATGATTACTACTGGCACACCGGGCCCTATCAGGGATAATATAATCTCACGCCTTAAATCAAGACCAGGAAGTGTACACCCTAAGTGGTGGCTAACTAAACCTAAACCATGTCAGGAACCTCAGCCTAAAGGCATGAGGCTTGCTGGAAAGATCCAGTAAGCCATCCTGACCAGATCACCCAGAAATGGGTAGCCGATATCTAGGTCACGACACCTCGAAATACGTGCCAGTTTCCCGCTCTGTCGCCAATAGTTAAACAGATTTAAGGTCACTGAATCAGTGCTATTG
>Ga0105045_10002758_pt1 | contig 14910 bp, 13 predicted proteins | sample MAT02_FD_78089 | JGI IMG/M metagenome (GOLD analysis project Ga0105045, IMG submission 78089) | Freshwater microbial communities from Lake Fryxell liftoff mats and glacier meltwater in Antarctica - MAT-02 (megahit assembly) | ecosystem: Environmental > Aquatic > Freshwater > Ice > Liftoff...
AAGTGCAATAATCTCTGTCATCTACGATGGAGAAGGTACGATATATTTTAATTGTAATGGTACATACCATACTTTTGGTGAATAGTCAAGTTATATAAGTACATCATACTATCATGACCAAATATTCTTCGGCACAACCAATAAGGTACTTATTTTTAATACTGATTATCAGTTAGTTAAGTTAATTATTTTCAACCTTTACTTTAACATAATGCGAGTTATTATCGAACAGATTTGGGACGACAAAACGTTGCTTGACAATCCAAAAAATCTGACCGCAGTTCAGAATGTGATTGATCAATTGGATAGGGGAGAGTTAAGAGTGGCCCAGGCAATAAATGACAAATCAGGAAAATGGGTGGTTAATGACTGGGTGAAGAAGGCCATTCTTCTGTACTTCGTAAGCCAGAAAATGCAGCCCAGTCATTCTGGTATTTTTGACTACAATGACAAAATACCTTTGAAAACAAAGTATGACAAGCAATCAGTTCGGGTAGTACCGCCTGCTGTGGCCAGGTATGGATCTTATCTGGCACCGGGGGTCATACTTATGCCCTCCTACGTAAACATTGGTGCCCATGTAGGCGAACGAACCATGATTGATACGTGGGCAACGGTAGGTAGTTGCGCCCAAATTGGTAAGGATGTGCATATAAGTGGGGGAGTAGGAATAGGTGGCGTTCTGGAACCACCCCAAGCTGCTCCTGTCATAATTGAAGATGGCTGCTTTATAGGTTCTCGTTGTATCGTTGTTGAAGGAGCAAGGATAGGGCAACGAGCCGTTTTAGGAGCCGGTGTAACAATAACTGGATCATCAAAGATCATTGACGTTACAACTACAGACCGTAAAGAATATGTCGGCTATATTCCTGCTAACTCAGTAGTAATACCGGGCAGCTATGCTAAGCAGTTTCCAGCAGGGGAGTTTTACGTACCCTGCGCTATTATTATAGGCCAGCGTAAAACGTCGACTGATTTAAAGACTTCTCTCAATGAGGCACTACGCGAGAATAGTGTAACGGTATAATGGCGTGAACTTCAACAATTCACTTATGTAATAATCAACAGAATATTACATAAGTGAATTGTTGAATTGTAAATCAACTATAATGTCAAATATTGATTTATATATGGCTCACATATAGAGCGTCTGATTTATATTTGTGCCACACAATACACCAAAGTACACACATGACTATAAATGACAAAATTAAACAGATATTAATCGAACGTAATTTCACCCCATCGTACTTTGCCGATGAGATTGGTGTGCAGCGTTCCAGCATCTCACATATACTTTCAGGCCGAAACAGACCGAGTTTCGACATTATACAGAAGATTATCCGCCGTTTTCCCGAACTGGGCTACGAATGGATAATGGAGGAAGACACACAATATACACAGCCACAATCGGCCAATCGATACACAAGTCCGGCAAGTCCGACAACAGGCAGCGTTAAAACCCAGGATTTTTCTGATTCGCGTTCTTTAGCAGCAAATACAAACGGGTCGTTTCGGAATACACGTCAGGAGATTCAGGCCGATGATACTATGAGTTCAACCTCTGACTTATCGACTATTCGGAAAATAGAACGCATTCTTATGTTTTATGACGATGGCTCATTTCGGGAGTATAAGCCTGTTTGAGGATTACATCAAACAGGAAAACAATCTAATACGCGTACCTCGTACCGGTAAAACTCGCTGATAAGAGTACATAGAAGGAATTTGCTTAATCCCTTCTATGTCAATGTTTTACTGTTCCACGTGGATAAGTTGTGGAAAGCACCTTATTTTATTCACAATCATCTGTATAAAACAACCTCTGAAAAGTATTTCATAGCAGTTCAATTTGTTATATAATTTACATTATGTTAAGTAGTGTGTAAGTTCAATAGGGTGAGTTGTAGGACTCACCCTATTGAACTTACCTATTTATTTCACAGGCTCAACACAAACTACCTTTCTACCCTCATACTGTTTCAAAACGTTTTCCAGGTTTGTCAGGTTATCCATAAGATCTACCTCCTCCCTAACCGCTTTAGCCCTGCTAAAGTAGGGTAATGCCTGTTTGAACTTACCGCAAACCTGTCCATCTACATCCTTGCCACGCTTACTATATTCAGCCATATCCATTCTATCGACATCCCGCTTCATCTCCACAGCCTGGTTGAAGTAATAAACTCCAAGATTATAGTTGGCGTCGTAGTTGTTTGGGTCCACAGTTAAAGCCTTACTATAATACTCAATGGCCATTTTACTGTCCTGATCCACCTTCTGCTTCAGATCAGCCATTTGCTGTTGCGAACTCTTGGCTGACGAGGCACTGGCTTCCGCCAACTTAACCTCTTCTTCCAGTCTCGCAACTTCTGCCTTCTGCTCTTTCAACTTCGTCTGTACATCAGCGAGTTGTCTCTTTAGATCAGCCTTGGGGCTTTTCTTAATCAGGCCCGACAGACGAGTTACTTCACCACTATACGTTTGAAGCAGGTCTTTGGCTTCAGCAAGCTGTTTACCTGCTAACTCCCCTTTTCTGTCTCCACCATCCATCTTACGGAGCGAATCGAGTGATACACGAGCAGCATTATCGTACAAAATACCAAGGTTTACCAGATTTTGTACATTATCTGGTTCTCTCTCAACCATCTTCTTCATTCCGGCAATGGCATCATCCATCCGGTTAGATGCCAGCATGATATTGATGCGTTCGTTGGCTAAATCCTTGTTCTTAGGGTCAAGGGCAATACCCTTATCCAGCGTAGCCAGTGCCTTGTCGATGTCTTTATCGGACCGGTACAGCATTGCCAGTGAGCCATAGATTGTAACATCTTGTCCACCCGCCGTAATGTATTTCTCCAGTTGGTTCTTGGCAACGTCGTTATCCTTGATCTGCTGTGCGGCAATTGCCGTGTAGAGTGGTGCGAGCGTATCTTTCGTGTTGATCTCACCCGCTATGCTCATCGACTTGATAGCATCGGCATAGTTTTTATTCTGGAATTTGGCAACGCCCTGCTGCATGAAGGCTGCGTACATGGCCTGACCAGTCAGAGCCTCCTGCGCTTCTTTGGCTAAACGCCCTGGATCACCTTTTTTGGTTTTGTCCAGTTCAAGAACTTTGTTATAAGCCTCGCGGGCTTTGGTAGCAGCCGCCGAATCGATTCGGATATATTGACCGGCAATGTTCTGGTAAGTCTTGGCCCTGTCCATCCAGGTAGTGGCTTTAGAACCCGACTTTACGTCGGTGATGTCCTTATCGCTTTTGTCTTTGTCCTTGGTCAGGGCTTCTATGTTTGCTTTTTCAAGCACATCATTTGCCCCTGCTCCCTGCTGGGCCCACGCGTGCGTACCAAACGCAAGTAAACAGGCGACCGCTAAATAGGTTGGTTTCATATGTAAAATGGGATTGTTTGTTTGGTTAATCCAACGAAATTAAGAAATCAATTTGTATAAGCCTGAACCATTGGCAAATGTTTGAGCCTCCAGACCCGGCAACAACGCGCCGGAACCGGAGGCTCAACAAGTAATTGACTCTATCTACTCAATCATTATTCAACCGCAGTCTCAGTCTCATCGGCGATAACCTCCTCCCCTTCTTCCCGCTTAATTTTCGTAACTGAAGAGATACTGTCACCATCGCCAAGTGTAATTAATCGAACGCCCTGAGTGTTCCGACCAATGACACTTATTTTGGCAACCGGAGTGCGGATAGCGATACCGGACTTATTGATAATCATCAGATCATCCTCATCAGCTACGTCAAGAATAGCGACAAGCCGCCCTACTTTCTCAGTCACTTTCAAGGTGCCGACGCCTTTTGCTCCACGATTGGTGACACGGTAATCCTCAATATCGGACCGTTTACCGTAACCTTTTTCCGAGAGAACCAGCAACTGAACGGTAGGCGAATCAATACACACCATGCCCACAACGTGGTCACTACTGTTGTTCTCGTCTAGGGAAATACCACGTACTCCAGCGGCTGTCCGGCCCATAGACCGCACGCGTGTTTCGTGGAACCGGACAGCTTTACCCGCACTCGACGCGATAACAATGTCGTTATTACCATTGGTCATGCAAACACCAGTCAACTGATCGCCCTCATCAATGGTAATGGCAATGATACCGGCCTGACGGGGTCTGGAGAACGCTTCAAGCATCGTTTTCTTGATTGTTCCGTGCCGGGTACACATCACAATATAATTATTATTGATGTAGTCCTCATTTTTCAGGTCAGATACGTTGATAACCGCTCGAACACTATCGTCCGATTCGATATTGATAAAGTTGGCCAGAGGCCGACCCTTCGCCGTGCGTGAGCCTTCGGGCAACTGATGCACGGGTAACCAGAACATGCGCCCCTTCTGCGTAAACGCCAGCAGGGTATTGTGCATGGTAGCGGTAAAGAGGTGTTCCGTGAAATCTTCCTCCTTCGAACCAGCCGCCTTCGACCCTACCCCACCCCGACCCTGCGAGCGGTATTCCGTCGTGGGCGTTCGCTTGATATAGCCTTCGTGCGAGATGGTAATAACCATGTCTTTATCTTCAATCAGCGAGAGATCACTGATATTACCATCGCCAACGGGGTTAATCTGGGTACGGCGTTCGTCGCCGTAGCGGGCGCGGATGTCGGTCAGTTCCTCACGGATTACATCACGTTTCCGGTCTTCGCTGGCCAAAATTTCTCGGTAGCCGTTGATCTCGGTCATCAATTCATCAAACTCCGCCTGAAGTTTGTCGCGTTCCAGTCCGGTAAGCCGCTGCAGGCGCATTTCCAGGATGGCTTTCGCCTGCACATCAGACAACGCAAACTGCTGCATCAGACCCGTGCGGGCAATCTCGGCGTCACGCGAGGACCGGATCAGGTTAATAACGGCGTCGATGTTATCGAGTGCAATCAGCAGACCTTCAAGGATGTGTGCCCGCTTTTCAGCTTCGCGAAGCTCGTACTGCGTCCGACGGGTGACTACGTCAAAACGGTGTTCGACGTAATACTTCATCATATCTTTCAGATTCAGTATCATCGGACGCCCTTTCACGAGCGCAACGTTATTGATGCTGAAAGACGATTGCAGGGACGTGTGTTTATACAGATTGTTCAACACGACATTGGCAATGGCATCCCGGCGCAGGTCATAGACCACCCGCAGACCATCGCGGTCCGACTCGTCGCGAAACGCTACGATACCCTCGATCCGCTTGTCATTGATGAGTTCGGCAGTTTTTTCGAGCATCATCGACTTGTTCACCATGTACGGAATGTCCGTGACGATGATCTGGGTCTTACCCTTATTCTCCTCAATGGTAGCGTTGGCCCGCATCACTACGCGGCCACGGCCCGTATGGAACGCCGACTTCACCCCTTCCATGCCGTAAATCGTGGCTCCTGTTGGAAAGTCAGGGGCTTTGACAAACTGCATCAGTTCGTCAATCGTGATATCGTTATTGTCAAGATACGCCAGAATACCATCCACTACCTCGGTCAGGTTGTGGGGGGCCATGTTAGTAGCCATACCCACCGCAATACCCGACGAACCGTTGAGCAGCAGGTTGGGCAACTTGGCTGGCATCACACTCGGCTCTTCGAGCGAATCGTCGAAGTTAGGCTGAAAATCAACCGTTTCTTTGTAGATGTCACCCAGGATTTCGTCAGCAATCCGCTTCAGGCGGGCTTCGGTATAACGCATGGCTGCCGGTGAGTCGCCATCGATAGAACCGAAGTTGCCCTGCCCATCCACGAGTGGATAACGCAAAGACCAGTCCTGCGCCATACGGACCATGGTGTCATACACCGACGAATCGCCGTGGGGGTGGTATTTACCGAGCACCTCGCCAACGATACGAGCCGATTTCTTGTGGGGCTTATTGTAGTTAACGCCCAGTTCAGCCATACCGAAGAGTACCCGGCGATGTACCGGCTTTAGTCCGTCGCGTACGTCGGGCAGAGCACGGGAGATAATAACCGACATCGAGTAATCAATGTAGGCACCGCGCATTTCGTCCTCAATGTTAATGGGAATGATGTTACTGGGAGTTTCCAGGTCGGGATTTTCGTCCGCCATGTCTGATAGGGATTTCGCAAAAAATTACTATTCCGAGTCGCAGCAGTTTTGTCTGCCGGGCTATAGACAAATATACACTTTTTTTATCTAAAAACAGCTAAAAGCGCCCACAAACGACTGTGAGCGGCCTATACGTTCGTGTTCAACAAGGCAGTCAAGTAAAATAATACGATTCAACTACCATTTCCTGTTCTATATCTAATACTATTCTATTACAACTAAAACACACTACTCCTCCCCTGCCCAGTTCCTATCCGGGCAGGTCTATACGCTGTCAATGAAAAAGGAAACACCCAATAAAAACACATGGTCCGCCAGACTTTCCGGTAGGGTATTCCTGCTACTGCCGTATCTGGTCAACCACGAGGATAGACTCCAGATCGGCGGGGGAATAGTTGACGCTTTTCAAGGTCTTGCGGTCGGTGTCACGGTAAACCAGATACATCCCGTCTGACTCTACAAAGTGGCAGGCCACCCCTTTAGTTGTGTATTGGACTACAGTCGCTTCAGCTTCGGCCACAGTAGCGCAGGCTTTACTCATATTGGATCGCTGCACTTCGGTAAAAAGCGCGTTGAAACTCTTGCCCAGACCAAACTCCAATACGGCTCCGCTCAGGACATATTGCAAGTCGCAGAGTGCATCAGCCACGGCCACAAGGTCATTGGCAGCAATAGCGTCACGGAGTTCGTCCAGTTCTTCGGCCAGCAGCGACACCCGCAAGTCACAGCGGGCAGATGTTGGAATTTGGGGCGTATCAAGTACGGGTGCGTGAAACGTATGGTGAAACTCAGCCACCTGGTTCAGCGAGTCGGGGGTTTGCATAGTGAATGAAGAGTGAAGAACAAAGAACGAATAACGGGCTGGCGCATCAATAGCATTCATGCGCCAGCCCGTTATTCACTCTTCGCTCATCACTCTTCGTTAAAGAGTTATTCTTCCTCTCCACTGCTGAATGAATACAGCGTGGTGTCTAATTTTAGTGTGTCGACCTTATAGTCGCGGATGAAATCCTCGATAACAGCATCAGTAATTTCCTCTTCATTCAGGCAAATATCAAGCGCGACGCCATAGTCAGATTCCTCATCTACATCGACGTGTTCCTGCACTTTTACAGTTTCGGTTTCTTCGATTTCTTCGATGATTTCGGCCAGAGCAGTTTCGGCTTCCTCTTCCATTTCATCCGAAATACTGTATCCGGCTTCCCGGTCTTCGGGCGGTACATACTCCGGAAAGGACTTACGCACCTGCTCCACGGCCATTTCATAGACCAGACTACTGTGATGCAACCGCAACGTATAGACCAGTGCGTCAAAGATTACTTCCTGTTGCTGATACACGCCCGGAAACTGAATATGGACGCACTCGCCCGATTCAAGCACATCAAGGTCGTCATCCTCCACGTAAACGAATGATTTACCTTCCTGTCGGCATTCGTCTTTAAGCGCGTTTATTTCCTGGGGGTCATACCCCTCATTTCTGAAGTTAGCCATACCACAAAAGTAAGTTTTTTAGCGAAGAATGAAGAGCGAAGAACGGACCAACGCAATCAGTGTGGATGCAACACTGAATTGATCTCTGCCATTTTTAGCGAGAAAAAGCCCGGATACTCACGTAGCCGGGCTTTTTTTATACTGAAAAATCAACCTCTCAGGCCATTTCTACCAATTCTGCCGATTTTACGGTTGTGATGATCACGGCGGCTACCTTGTACGGATCAGCTGCCGAGTTGGGCCGACGGTCTTCGAGCCAGCCTTTCCAGCCGCGCTCTACCGTAGCAATTGGAATACGGATCGACGCACCCCGGTCCGAAATACCGTACGAGAACTGATGGATCGACTGGGTTTCGTGCTTACCCGTCAGGCGCATATCGTTATCTGCTCCATACACATCAATGTGTGCTTTGATAATATCTGCTGGACCAAATGCCTGACAGATAGTGTCGTAAGTGCCTTTGTCTCCTGCTGTACGCAGCGCCGTATTCGAGAAATTGGCGTGCATGCCCGACCCATTCCAGTCGGTATCGCCGAGGGGCTTGCAGTGCCAGTTGATAGATAGGTTGTACTTTTCGCCAATGCGTTCCAGCAAATAACGGGCTACCCAAATCTGGTCGCCGGCTTCATGAGCCCCCTTGGCAAAAATCTGAAACTCCCACTGCCCCGTAGCTACCTCGGCGTTGATACCTTCTACATTCAGGCCTGCTTCAAGACATACATCCAGATGCTCCTCTACGATGGCGCGTCCTTATGCGTTCTGCGCGCCAACCGAGCAGTAGTATGGTCCCTGCGGGCGGGCGGGGAAACCTTCGGCGGGAAAACCCAGGGGTTTGTCGATAGCCATATCCCAAAGAAAATACTCCTGCTCGAAACCAAACCAGAAATCATTGTCATCGTCCTTGATCGTGGCGCGTCCGTTGCTCTCGTGCGGAGTGCCGTCAGCGTTGAGCACTTCGCACATGACGAGGTAACCGTCTTTGCGTTGTGGGTCTGTGCAAATAAATACCGGCTTCAGCAAACAGTCCGACGAGCCGCCCTCGGCCTGCTCAGTCGATGAGCCATCGAACGACCACATGGGGCAGTCGTCAAGGTTGCCGGAAAAATCAGCTTCAATTTTGGTTTTGGAGCGCAGGCTCTGCGTAGGCTTGTAGCCATCGAGCCAAATGTATTCTAACTTCGACTTTGCCATAGGTTTGTCAGGTGGAGAATTGTTTGTGGGTTGTTACGATATCTTTAGCAAATATAGTCGCGTCTGACAATAAATTATAATGGCTTCAAGGCGTTTTTACCATATTTTATGGGGTTTTTATTGAATTGTTATACTTTTAATTCGTTATGTACCGTAATGAGCCGCATATTTTAGAACGAACCCTCCTTTCCTATTTTTTGTATTATTGCCGGATCTAATACTGAATGTGAAAAAAGTAGCCTTTTACACCCTCGGCTGTAAGCTGAACTTTTCCGAAACCTCGACCCTCGCCCGCCAAATGGAGCAGCAAGGCCACCGGCGCGTAGAATTCACCGATCAGCCCGATATTTTTATCATCAACACCTGCTCCGTGACGGACAATGCCGACAAAAAATGCCGGAAAATCGTCCGCGAAGCACAAAAAATAAACCCCAACGGGTACGTAGCTATCGTGGGCTGCTACGCACAGTTGAAACCGCAGGAAATTGCAGAGATTCCCGGCGTTGATGCGGTGCTGGGTGCTTCCGAAAAGTTCCGGCTGCACGAGCTGATTCCAACGTTTGAGAAAGTACCCCCCTCCCAGACCGGCGAACCCATGAGGGCGCAGGTATTTAACTCGCCCATCGACCAGGCCATCGACTACCACGTTAGTTACTCGCTCAACGACCGGACCCGCACGTTTCTAAAAGTACAGGACGGCTGCGACTATCCCTGCGCGTACTGCACCATTCCGCTGGCCCGGGGCCGCAGCCGCTCCGGCACAGTGTCCAGCGTAGTAGCAGCCGCTGAAGCCATTGCCCAAACGGGTGTTAAAGAAATTGTGCTGACGGGCGTTAACATCGGCGACTTTGGTCTGGTTAACGGCGGTACCCGCACCGAGACGTTTTACGATCTGGTACGGGCACTGGATGAGGTAACGGGCATTGACCGATTCCGCATTTCGAGTATAGAACCTAACCTGCTGACCGATGAAATTATCGCCTTCGTAGCGCAGTCGAAGCGGTTTGTACCTCATTTTCACGTACCCCTCCAATCGGGTTCCGATACCATGCTGGGACTGATGCGCCGACGCTACAAGCGCGGACTGTATGCAGATCGGGTAACTAAAATCAAGGAACTGATGCCCCACGCCTGCATTGGCGTCGATGTAATTGTGGGTCACCCCGGCGAAACCAGCGAGCTATTCCACCAAACGCAGCAGTTTCTGCTCGATCTGCCCATTTCCTATCTGCACGTCTTTACGTACTCTGAACGGCCCAACACCACCGCCCTCACCATCAAACCCACCGTACCGGGTAATGTCCGGGCTGACCGCTCGAAAATGCTCCACAGTTTATCGGATAAGAAACGGCGCGCGTTTTACGAATCGCAGCTTGGCCATACCGCTACGGTGCTGTTTGAAGAAGGCGACACCGACGCGGACCGTCAGACCGGGCTGATGCAGGGTTTCACGGAGAACTACGTTCGCGTCGTAGCTAAGTATGACCCGCTGCGCGTCAATGAACTGGTGCCGGTGCAGCTTACCATCATCAATGCCGACGGGTTTGTGGAGGTACTCGACGCCGAGACGACCGTTCATTTGCACCCGGCTTTTGCGTAGTAGAATTCGGCTTACAGTTTCCTGATTTTAACGTTGCGGAACCAGACGGTGCTACCCCAGTCCTGCAAGCCGATGCGGCCCGTGTAGTTTCCGCTGGCAATGGGGGCGTCTTTTAACTTACTGCCCGCCAGCCGTTGCTTCCATTCCGCCCCGTTCAGGTCAAATTCATGGATAGTAAAACCATTGAGCGATACAGTCATGCGTCCGTTTTTCTTCGCGAAACTGACCTGATTCCACTCTCCCACCGGGTTTACCTCCCGCACCCGGGCATTGGCCACGCTGAAGAAATCGCCCGCCCGGTGTTTGTTTTCGTCGGCACCCTCATAAATAGTATTGTCGAGAACCTGCATCTCCAAACCAGTATCATATATGTTCTTGTTGGCGGGGGTTTCCTGCACGAAGAAGAAGATACCACTATTGGTGAGTCGGCCCACTTTCCAGTCAGCTTTGAACTCAAAATCGCCGGTAAAGACTACGTCCGTTACCAGATCGCCCCCATTTTCAGCTTTGTTGCCAATGCGGTTAGGCACGTTCAGGTGCAACGCCCCCTGCTCCACCTGCCAGGCCGCCCCCACCCCTTTGCCCCCGTAGGTATGCCAGCCTGCTGTATTTTTACCGTTGAAAAGAAGTTGCCATCCTGCTTTTTTCTCGGCAGATGTCAGTATGTTCTGCCCCCGAGAAAACGAGACAGCCAGAAAGAACAGCAAAAAGCTAAATTGAGTGCGCATAGGTTATCAGATAAAGAAACGTTTACAAATGAACTACCGTAATTACACCCAGAAGAAACAGCTGCTAAATGTGTCAGTCCTTACTGACTGGCAAGCTAAGGCTTCGAAAACTGGATCGGAAGACCCGAAACATATCCGGAATAATAACGTATTTATAGCAAAGTAGATAATTACTTACTTGATAATGGCAGTCCTAAAGCTTATATGAATACAGTTAAAGATCATTCTGAATCCAATGTCAGTGATTATGGCTGGGATACTACCAATCCCGGTTCCAGTAGCTATCTGAACCCTAAAGTCATCTCGATGGTAGCTGCTTACAGGCCAAAGCGGATTCTCGATATTGGTTGTGGTAATGGCCTTCTGTGCAGGCAGCTCAAACTGGCAGGGTACGATGTGGTGGGTATCGACTACGACCAGACCGGCGTTGACATTGCCCGTACCACGTACCCCGATATTCCGTTCTACCGGTTTGGCGTTCAGGATAACCCCGCTGAACTGCTCGCCCAGGAAGCCCCGTTCGATATGGTCGTTTCTACGGAGGTGATTGAGCATCTGTTTGCCCCCCATCTGCTGGTAGCGTATGCGTCTGCCGTTCTCACCAACCGGGGCATACTCCTGATATCGACGCCCTTTCACGGCTACTGGAAAAATTTGGTTCTGGCCATTATGGATAAGTGGGACAGTCATCATAGCCCGCTCTGGCACGGGGGGCATATTAAGTTCTGGTCCCGGGTTTCTCTCGGTACATTGCTTATTGAGGGGGGGTTCGACTTTATTAACTTTCAGGGCGTGGGCCGATTTCGGCACTTCTGGAAAAGCATGATTCTCGTCGGCAAAAGACTGACATAATTACCGGACTTTAGGCTAAAATATACCCTAAAGTGCCATTTTGACATAAATAATAATCCGGCCTTTCATTTGAAGATGGATAGCAAACAACTAAACAATACGTCCCTTTCGGGACTTGTTTTGGTTGTCTGCTATCTTTTTTTTCTTCAACATTCGCCGACACAACCATGAACCCGAATAATTATACTGTTAAGGCGCAGGAAGTCGTGCAGCACGCGGCCCAGATGGCGCAGGGCAATGGTCAGCAAACCGTAGAGACGGGACACCTGCTCCGCGCCATTCTGGAAGAAGACCCCAACACGGTTGGGTTTCTGGCGAAGAAGGTTGGTTCCGACAGCAGTCGCCTGACACTGGCCCTCGGCGCCATTGTGAACAGCTACCCCAAGGTGTCCGTATCGGGCAGCACGGGGCCGGACGGGCATCAGGTTTACCTCGGCAACGAGCTGAACGCAGTTCTGCAACGCGCCCAGACCCAGATGAAAGATTTCGGCGACGAATACGTGAGCATCGAAATGTTGCTGCTTGGTCTAGTGGGCGGTAACGACAATGTGGCTACCTTATTGAAAGACGTCGGATTTTCCGAAAAAACCCTCAAAAATGCCATCCGCGAGTTGCGGGGCAGCAACAATCCTGTGAAAGATCAAAACGCAGAAGCCACCTACCAGTCGCTGGAACGGTACGGCATCAACCTCAACGAACGCGCCAGCGCGGGTAAGATCGACCCCGTCATTGGCCGCGATGAAGAAATCAGGCGGGTACTCCAGATTCTGAGCCGCCGAACCAAAAACAACCCCATGTTGATTGGCGAACCCGGCGTGGGTAAAACTGCCATTGTAGAAGGTCTCGCCCAGCGTATTGTGCAGGGCGACGTACCGGAAAACCTCAAATCCAAGATTATTATGTCGCTGGATATGGGCTTGCTTGTGGCGGGTGCCAAATACAAGGGCGAGTTTGAAGAGCGGCTCAAAGCTGTTATCAAGGAAGTGACCGACTCGAACGGAGAAATCGTGCTGTTCATCGACGAGATTCACACACTCATTGGTGCGGGCGGTGGTGGCGAGGGCGCGATGGACGCGGCTAACCTGCTTAAACCCGCTCTGGCGCGGGGTGAACTCCACGCCATTGGAGCCACGACGCTCAAAGAATATCAGAAATACATCGAGAAAGATAAAGCCCTCGAACGCCGGTTCCAGACCGTGTTGGTCGATGAGCCGGATACAAACGACGCCATCAGTATTCTGCGTGGTATTAAGGAACGGTACGAACTGCACCACGGCGTTCGCATCAAAGACGATGCCGTCATTGCCGCCGTTGAGCTCTCCAGCCGCTATATCTCCGACCGGTTTCTGCCCGATAAAGCCATCGACCTCATGGACGAAGCCGCGGCTAAACTCCGGCTCGAAATTGACTCCGTTCCCGAAGAGCTAGACGAACTGAATCGGCGGATTATGCAGCTCGAAATCGAGCGCGAAGCCATCCGGCGCGAAAACGACCGCGACAAAGAAAGCAGCCTAAGCCGCCAGATTGCCGACCTCAACGAAACCCGCACCAAACTCAAATCACGCTGGGAAACCGAAAAAGCATCGGTCAACGAAAGCCGGACGTTGAAAGCCGAACTGGACCACCTGCGCATTGAAGCCGAGCAGGCCGAACGCGCGGGCGACTACGGTAAAGTAGCCGAAATCCGCTACGGACGCATTCCTGAAATTGAAACCCGGCTAAAGACTATATCTTCGGAAGGAGAACAGCACGCAGGAGCCGACCGGATGTTGCAGGAAGAAGTAACGTCGGAAGACATTGCCGAAGTCGTGGCCAAGTGGACGGGTATTCCGGTGAGCCGGATGCTGCAGTCGGAGCGTGACAAGCTCCTGTTTCTGGAAGCTGAGCTGGGCAAGCGCGTGGCCGGGCAGGAAGAAGCCATTCAGGTGGTGGCCGACGCCGTGCGCCGGAGCCGGGCCGGGATGCAGGACCCCAAACGGCCCATTGGCTCATTCATTTTCCTTGGCACCACGGGCGTCGGCAAAACCGAACTAGCGAAGGCTCTGGCCCAATTCCTGTTCAACGACGACAACGCCCTGGTCCGCATCGACATGAGCGAATACCAGGAACGCCACGCCGTAAGCCGATTGATTGGGGCCCCTCCGGGCTACGTAGGCTACGACGAAGGCGGGCAACTGACCGAAGCCGTGCGCCGGAAACCATACAGCGTCATTCTGCTGGATGAAATCGAAAAAGCCCACCCGGACGTGTTCAACATCCTGTTGCAGGTGCTGGACGACGGGCGGCTGACCGATAACAAAGGGCGCGTGGCCAACTTCAAGAATACGATCATCATCATGACCTCCAACATCGGCTCGCACATCATTCGCGAGCGGTTTGCCGACATCAACGACAACAACGCTGAGCTGGTCATTGAGGAGACAAAAGAAGAAGTGTTTGAGTTGCTGAGGCAAACCGTGCGGCCCGAATTCCCGAACCGCATCGACGAACTGGTGATGTTCCAGCCGCTGACCAGACGTGAAGTGCGCAAGATTATGGACATCCAGTTCAGCGAGATTCAACACCGGCTGGCCGAGCAGGGAATCACCCTTGAATCCGAATCAGAAGTGCTGGACTTCATTGCCCGCGAAGGCTACGACCCGCAGTTTGGGGCCAGACCGCTGAAGCGCGTCATGCAGCGACGCATCCTGAACGCCCTCTCCAAAGAAATTTTGTCGGGACGCATCCAGAAAAACGCCATCGTAGGTATGATGATGAACGAGGACGAAACCGGCAAAGAAGACATTATCTTCTACAACCTCGACAAGGTTGTACCGGATTTGGTGTAAACAATTGTATGAGATGCAAAACGCCCGAGGGTGCAATTCAAATTGTCGCTACACTGCCATCGCATAGTTGATTGGTTCAACTTGTTGACGAACCAGATCCCATCGGTTACTCATCAGGCAGACACGCAAGTTTAGAACACCCTGCGCACCCTTGATACTC
>Ga0105045_10002759_pt1 | contig 14909 bp, 8 predicted proteins | sample MAT02_FD_78089 | JGI IMG/M metagenome (GOLD analysis project Ga0105045, IMG submission 78089) | Freshwater microbial communities from Lake Fryxell liftoff mats and glacier meltwater in Antarctica - MAT-02 (megahit assembly) | ecosystem: Environmental > Aquatic > Freshwater > Ice > Liftoff...
AAAAAAAAAGCTTATAAACATATGAAATGCCGATATCTCTCTGGCTCAATTAAGAAATGTATGAGAATTTCTTTCGTACAGGTAATTCTTGCTATTTCTTTCTTTTGTACCCTGTTTGCAGAAAATGGAAAAGGACAGGCTTCGCTTGAAAAGCTAGTTACCATTCAATCTGATAAGATTGAAATTTCCGCAATGCTTAATATAATTAAAAACCAAACAGGCGCTAAATTGGTTTACAGTTCAAAAGCTATTCGCGCCAATCGTAAAATTGAAATTAATGTTTCAAATCTTTCTATTAAATCGTTGCTTCAAGACATTTTGAACCCATTGGGTATTGGGTACTCGGTGATGGATGATAAGATCTTGCTCTATAATATAGAGAATAGTAAAAATAAGCAAAAGGATTCACCAGAACTTACCCAGCGTAATATCATTTCGGTTGAAGCAGAAAGGATATCTGGTACGATAGTAGATGTAAGTGGTGTACCAATAGAAGGGGCTAGTGTTTCCTTGAAAACTAATTCAAAAATTGGAACAACCTCGGATAAATCCGGTAACTTTTCTTTTGAGATTTCTAACTTTCCGGTGACTATTATGGTAAGCTATATTGGCTATTCTAATCAAGAAATTGAAGTGACTTCTAATGCACCTTTAACTGTACAATTGAGCCTTTCAGATTCGAAGATGAATGAAGTAGTGGTTGTAGGATATGGCACACAACGTAAAAAAGACATCACTGGTTCAGTTGCCACACTCAAAGGAGCTGATTTAAACCAGGTTCCACTTACTAATCTTGACCAAAAGCTGCAAGGTCAGATCGCCGGTGTACAGGTCTCCCAGACTTCTGGTAATCCCGGCGGCGGTGCAACTATCCGAATCAGAGGAGCTGGTACTATCGGAAACAATCAGCCTTTATTTGTGGTGGATGGATTCCCTATTGGTAACGTTTACGCCAATGAGGTCAGTCCGCTAACCACTATTAGTCCCGAAGATATTGAAAGCATAGAAGTTTTAAAAGATGCATCATCAACTGCCATATACGGTTCAAGAGGTGCAAACGGCGTCATATTAATTACAACAAAGAAGGGGAAATCTGGTAAAGCAAATGTGAGCTTAACTGTATCTACAGGGTTTCAGGAATTAGGAAAAAAAATACCTTTATTAAATGGTCGGGAATATGCTGATTTTTACGTTGAAACACGCAATACTGGTTGGAATGATCGTGTAGATATACGACCGGCAGCACAAACTCCAGATCAGTATCTCTCCACCCCCAACGCACAACGAGGTAATTTTAGAGTATTTGATTACTTTTTAGATCCTGCTGCTATCCCATTTAACACTGATTGGCAGGATGAAATTTTTCGTAAAGCGCCAATGAGCAATTACCAATTAAATATAACCGGGGGCTCGGATAAAGTAAAATATATGTTTAGTGGCGGTTACATGAATCAGCAGGGTATTGTCATTAACTCCGGTCTTAGTCGCTATTCATTTCGCCTGAATTTAGATGCCGAAGTAACCTCAAAGCTTAAGGTTGGTGTCAACTTATCACCTTCCTTTGCCGATGTTGATTTTGTAAACACGCAAGGACATTTTAATCAGGGCAGCCCTATTACAGCCGCATTGGTAATGTCGCCTTCCATTCCTGTTTATAATCCCGATGGAACCTATACACAACAACTGAATAGAACCGATATGAATTTGGGTACTGTTGGCAACCCGGTAGCTTTAATAAAAGAAGCAACCCGTAAACGCACCAACGGTCGATTGCTTGCTAATACTTTTTTTGATTATACAATTATTCGTGGTTTGCGCTTTAGAACCAGCCTCGGAATTAGTTATTTAAACGAACGTTCTCGTGACTTTACAAGCTCTAGGTGGGCAAGAGGAGCATCACCCGCTGCGCCTGCCGCAGCTCAAACCTCTGCGCAAGAGAGTATAAGCTGGTTAAATGAAAATACCTTACATTTTAATCGCTCTTTTGGAAAGCACAAGGTGGATGCTTTGGTGGGCTACACCGCTCAAAATTTTGCCGGTGAGCGGATGAGCAATGGTCGCTCATCTTTACCTAACGATTTGCTGCAATATGTTGTTGGACCGTCCGATCAAGGTGCTACTTCCGTTAACGAGTGGAGCTTGATTTCCAACTTAGGCAGAGTAAATTATAACTATGACGGTAAGTATCTACTGACTGCATCAGTGCGGCGTGATGGTTCTTCCCGTTTTGGTGCCAATAACAGGTGGGGTACTTTTCCCTCTGCTGCTATTGGCTGGGTTTTGACAGAAGAGCTTTTTATGAAGAAACAAAAGATTTTCAGTCAAATTAAGCTTCGATCAAGTTATGGCAAAACCGGGAACTTTGAAATTGGTAATTATGAGACTTATTCGCTTTTGTCCTCTGGTCAATATGTAGGTGGAGGCGGATTAGGTAACAACCTCAATATTTTTACAATATCAACTATTGCTAATCCTGATCTTACCTGGGAAACTGGTTACAAATGGGATATTGGTGCAGATATAAGCTTTTTGGGAGGGAGGATAAACCTTACTGCGGACTACTACCGTAATACAACCGAAGACATGTTGTTGGATGTAGAGATTCCCTCGTCGAGCTCCTTCAATTCTGCATTACAAAATATTGGTAAAGTGGAAAATAAAGGATGGGAACTTGCACTTACAACTGAGAACATTAAAGGAGGAAAGTTTTCATGGAATACCAGCTTTAATCTTTCTTACAATGAAAACAAGGTATTAGACCTGGGAGCATTTGGAACCAGAATATTTGCCTCAAGTGCTTCGCTAATTAATCAAATAGCTGTTACGGAAGTAGGAAGGCCCATGGGGCAATTCTTTGGACGTGTACGGGAAGGCGTTTTTATGACACAAGCAGAGGCAGATGCATATGTTGGCAGAAACGGAATTAAAATTCAACCCTTCGCTAAAGCAGGTGATGTAAAATGGACGGACATTAATCAAGACGGGAGAATTGACGATAATGACAGAACCTTTATAGGCAGTCCTTTACCTGATTTTGTATTTGGGTTCACTAACAACTTCACCTATGCCGGATTTGATTTAAATATAATTATAAACGGAACTACTGGCAACAAGATGGCCAATTTGCCGCTTCGTTGGATGACTAACAATGCAGGTAACTTAAATCAACATGCACTATCAAGGAATGGTTGGAAATCCGAGCAAGATCCTGGTGATGGACAAACGCCCCGTGCTATTCAAAACACTCGAAACGGAGGTCCGGATTTTTTCTCCTCCTACTATGTTGAAGATGCATCATTCCTTCGCATTCGTAACGTTTCTCTAGGGTACACATTTCCTCAGAAAATGCTTTCCCGATTTAAAATTCCTTCAGCCCGACTATTTGCTTCAGTGGCTAATTTACATACGTTTACAAAATATAGAGGCTACGATCCGGAAACAAATGAAAGAGGTAATGAGGCAGTTGCTCAAGGCATCGATTTAGGAGGATATCCAATTGCACGTACCTGGCAATTTGGAATAAACGTAAATTTTTAACTTTTAAAAAAAGTAGAATGAGAAACAAGTTTTTTTTATCAATAATAGTAATTGTTTTTTTTGCATCCTGCAAAAAGAGCTTTCTGGATAAAGTGCCTCCATCGTCTTTGACATCCGAAATTTTTTTCAAAACGGCTTCGGATTTCAATTTGGCCACAATTGGTATCTATGATGTATTGCAGGGTCGTTCTTATAGTGAATCCTCGTGGGCATTAATGGAGATGAGTACTGACAACACGTACACAAATGCACCGGCCGGCGCTTTCGGGGAAATATGGTACCAGGTAGAAGAATTCAGGGTTTTGCAGGATAACGCCCATTTAAACAACCAATGGCAATTCTCATACCGTGTCATTGGAAGAGCAAATACAGTTATTAACCGGATAGCAAATATACAGTTTGCACAAACGCTTAAAGATCAGTATGAAGGCGAAGCCCTTTTTTTAAGAGCCTCCATGTATTTCAACCTTGTGCGTTTGTTTGGTGATGTACCAATTGTATTGGAAGAGCAATCTGTATTAAACTCCTTCAGAATTTCACGTCAGCCTGTTGCAGAAGTGTACCAACAAATTATTTTGGATTTAATTGCGGCAGATATAAAGCTACCGCTGGCATTCACAGGTAATGACATTGGTAGGGCTACCCGTGGGGCCGCAAAAGCAATGCTTGGAAAAGTTTATCTAACACAAAAAAATTACACAGAGGCCGCAGCCAAACTAAGAGAGGTGATTGCATTGGGACGTTATAATTTGCTGCCTAATATTGTAGATGTGTTTAGAGCTTCTAATGCTAATCATGCTGAAAGTATCTTTGAAATTCAGTTCAAAGCGGGCCAAGGGGCTGATCGAGAGGGCAGTAATTTTGTAGAGGGCATGGCACCTGCAACGCAACGAATTAATGCCATGTATGTATTAGGAACACCAACAACCGGACAAGGAAACGGTGTTGTAAGAAGGGAGTTGTTTGATGCGTTTTCGCCAACTGATACCCGACGTAATGCCACAATCGGAAGGATTGGATCCGGTCCGTCAGAAGTCTTTTTTCAGAGAAAATATGCGACGCCTACCGCCATCTTTCTTGATGCTGAAGATAATTTTACTGTACTGAGGTATTCAGATGTATTGCTAATGTTGGCAGAAGCGCTAAATGAACAGACATTTGGTTCTGTAGATGCTTTTAGAGCCATCAATGATGTAAGGAGAAGAGCAGGTCTTACAGATTTAGATTCCGGTACTACGCCAACACAACAGGCATTTAGAGATGCGCTTTTAAACGAACGACGTTTTGAGTTTGCTTTTGAGAACCAGCGATGGTTTGATTTATTACGATTTGGTCAGGCAATACCAATTCTTACGTCAAAAGGCCTTCCTATCAATACATTTAACGTTCTTTTTCCGGTTCCATTAAGGGAAATATTGTTAGCTGGTCTATCACAGAATTCAGGATATTAATCCTACAAGATTTGTTAGATAAGTTGTCGGGATGCATTTTTTGACTACCCAAAAAATAAGTAAAAAAAGTTATTTACACGATATTCTCGTTTCGAAATATTGTTTCAGTTGTAACGAGTTCAAAATGTACATGCTGCTATTTTTTATTAGAGTAGATACGAGTGCTGTAAGTGTCAATAACTTTCATTTGATATAATTAGGTGCTTACTGTTTGAAGTACGATAAGCAGGTAATTTTAAACTTTTTACTTTATTATGAAGAGATTTATCAGCTTCTTCCTTGTTGCAGCGTTTGGATTTTATGCAATGCCTGTAATAGCATCAGGCTCTAAAAGCATAGTAGATTTTGGTGCAATAGGAGATGGAAAAACATTGAATACAAACGCTATTCAGCAGGCCATCAATACCTGTGCCTTGAAGGGTGTAACTGTGGTAGTACCCAAAGGTACTTTTTTAACAGGGTCTTTAAAACTTTTGAACGGTAGTTGTCTGTATTTGGAAAGCGGTGCTATTATATTGGGAAGCACCAACATCTCGGATTATGCAGATATGAAAGATTTATACGATAGCTACAGCAATTTATTTGCGAGAAAAGCGCTCTTTTACGCAGAAGCAATAGATGGTATTACTATCAAGGGCGAAGGCATGATTGACGGGCAGGGAGGTCATCAAAATTTTATTGTTCACGAGAATTCAGGTAACGATAAAACAATCACAAAGCGGCCTTATATCATCAAATTTGTTAAGTGTCGAAACATTAAAATTGATGGAATCGTTCTTCAGAACGCTGCAGCCTGGATGCAGTACTACTTGTCCTGTGATCAGGTAAGCATCAATAACGTTAAGGTGTATAATCATGTTAATTTTAATAATGACGGAATTGATATTGACAATTGTAGAAACGTCATTATTTCAAATTGCTTCATTGATGCTGATGATGATGCCATTTGTCTGAAAAGTACAAATCCGACAGAAAAATGTGATGGAATAGTAGTCAGCAATTGTGTCATTCAAAGCAACTGTAATGGCTTTAAAATAGGAACTGATAGCCAGGGTGGCTTCCAAAATATCACTGTTTCAAATTGTGTGTTTAAAAGAGCATCAAAGGCAAGTATCTGGAAGCGGTGGCACGGACAGGCTGCAGTAGCCCTTGAGGTTGTAGACGGCGGCTCCATGGAAAGGGTAAAGGTTAGCGGCATTACTGTAGAAGGGTATGCAACGCCACTATTTATCCGGTTGGGGAACCGGGGACGAAAAAATCATGAAGTTGGATCGACTCCTAACGTTGGCTATATTAGGGATATCGTGGTTTCGGACGTGGTAGCAGAAGGCATTTCAAAAACCGGTAGCAGTATTACGGGAATAAAATGTGGAATAGTAGAGAATATTTCGCTTTCTAACTTTTTTTTCCGTTTGCCAGGCGGCGGCACAGCTCAAGATGCCGCAATAATACCTGGCGAAGTTGACAAAGCGTATCCGGAATACTCCATGTTTGGTAGCCTTCCTTCTTATGGGTTTTTTATTCGCAATGCTGGCAATATTCGGTTGAGTAATATTCAATTTGAATTAAAATCAAACGAACAGCGACCCGCCCTTTGGATGGAGAATGTAAAAAGGGTTGTAGTAAAAGAGGTGATTGCCAATGGTAAAACACTAACGGAAGGAATAATAGAAACAGAATTTAAAGAACGAAAGGTTTTGTAAAGAAATATTATGAACAAAAAACGAATTATTAATGAATACGTTCTATTGTTGTTGCCATTTTTGGTGTTGCAGGTTACTGCACAAAAAACCATCTTGCCGCCATACCATGCCGATCCCTCCGCAAAAGCCTTCGCAGGTAAATATTGGATTTACCCCTCGCATGATTTAGCCGGTAGTAAGGATTGGTCTATGGTAGACTGGCACGTATTCTCCTCAACCAATTTAAAAAAATGGAAAGACGAAGGGGTCATCTTCGGCTTAAAAGATATTTCCTGGGCCAAACAGTTTGCCTGGGCGCCGGATGCGGCCTATCGCAACGGCAAATATTATTTCTATTATCCTGCAGATTTTCAAATTGGTGTTGCAGTGGCAGATAATCCAAAAGGGCCTTTTAACGATCCGTTGGGAAAGCCATTGATTGAAAAAGGTGAGGGAAACACACTGGTTATTGATCCCTGTATTTTTATGGATGAAGATAGCACAGCCTATTTATATTTCGGCCAAAACAAAGCAAGATCTGTAAAACTGAAAAAGGACATGATTACTCGTGATGGACCCATTATGGAGGTCGATGTCAAAAACTTTCATGAAGGAGGCTGGGTACATAAACGAGACAGTTTATATTATTTCAGCTATTGTGCGTGGGAAGGTGATAGTGTGGTAGCTAAGGCACATCCCGGTGCGGCACGGGAGAAAGTAAAATATCACGGTAAGATTGCATATAGCGTTAGTAAATCGCCGCTCGGGCCATGGGAATACAAAGGTATTATCATGGATAACGGAGGCAGAAATAACCATCACTCTATTGTGAAATTCGGAAGACGGTGGTACATATTTTATCATAATATGGGACCAAGTTTTTACGAAAGAATGGTGTGTGTCGCACCGCTTAATTACGATATTGATGGTGCAATTAAGCCTGTGAAATTAAAATAATGACTTAAATAAATGAGGAGGTTTATAAATGACGATTTCTCGTATCATAAAAAATTTGTTTTTTGCAGTGACCTTAGTTGTTGTTTGCATCTTTTCGCCATTAGAAAAGAAGCGCATGAATGTGCTTTTTATTGCAATAGATGATTTGCGTCCGGTATTGGGATGCTATGGCGAAATACAAATGATAACTCCTAACATTGACGCATTAGCAGCTCAAGGCGTTTTGTTTAAAAGGGCCTATTGCCAACAAGCTGTTTGTTCTCCCTCCCGTACGAGTTTACTCACTGGGTTACGTCCTGATGCCACAAAAGTATATAACCTTGAAAAACATTTTCGTGAAGAAATACCTGCGCTTGTGACCCTGCCACAATATTTTAAAAACAATGGTTATACCACTATTAGTTTGGGAAAGATATTTCACGTAGGTGACAGCCTTTCATGGTCGCAACCGGCATGGTTTCCTAACATGCCTACAAAGCGGGGATATGTTACAAGGGAAAATATTGACTATACTGAAAAGCACAAGACCTACGGGCCAATTACAGAAGAAGCGGATTTGCCGGATAGCATTTATCCCGATGGACAGGTAACTACAAAAGCCATTCAAATTTTGAAAAGTAACAATTCAAAGCCCTTCTTTTTAGCTGTAGGCTACATTCGACCTCACCTGCCTTTTGCTGCACCAAAAAAGTATTGGGATCTCTATGACCGAAACAAAATTCAACTTTCGCCAATCATAAAAGCGCCCTTGCAATCGCCTTCTTACGCCCTTAACCACGCAGGTGAAATGCGGATGTATACCGACATACCTCCGTCCGGACCGTTAGATGAAGCAACGTCAAGAAGAGCAATACACGGTTACTATGCCTGTGTGTCTTTTATAGATGAACAAATCGGTTTACTGATGCAAACATTAAAAGAGCAGGGATTGGCAGATAACACCATTATTGTTTTTTGGGGTGACCATGGCTTTAAATTGGGCGAGTATAACGACTGGGTTAAACATACCAACTTTGAAATTGACGCCCACGCACCACTTATCTTCTCTGCGCCACAATTAAAATCGAAGGGAAAAACTGCAAATGACCTCACAGAATTCGTTGACGTTTATCCTACCCTTTGCGATTTGGCTGGTCTGCCTTTGCCAAAGCACCTGCAGGGGAAATCATTAGTTCCGGTGCTGATGCATCCTGAAAAAATTATTCACAAAGCAGCATACAATCAGTATCCGAGAGAGAGTATCAATGCCATGGGGTATTCGGTAAGAACGAATGATTACCGCCTTACAGCGTGGTATAAGCTGAAAGACAATCAACCAGATAGCCTGATAGCAACTGAGCTATATGATCATCGGGCGAACGATGCTGAAACCGTAAACATTGCTGGTCAAAAGGGTAATAGGTTAAAAGTACATCAACTCTTCCGGCTTTTGCGCAAAGGCTTTCCAATACTAAATTAACTTTTCAAAAAATAAAACTTTTCTTTTTTCTTCAACGGTAAGTTATATAAAGCTATAAATATTTAATATGAAACAAAATGCGTTTAAGAAATATATGTCTTGCCTGGCAATCGCCATTTTAGCCACAGCCTGCTGCATAGCTCAGAGCTATAGCCTTTCTTCTCCCAACAACAATATAGCCGTTAATATCAGTACAGGTGATGACATTCGTTATTCAGTCTCTTACAATGGTAATCCTGTTTTGCTTCCAACACCTGTTTCTTTGGAATTAACAAACGGCATTATCCTTGGTAAGGAACCAACAATAACAGGTGTGCAACGCCAGACAGTGAATAAAACGCTAAAGCCGATATATGGCATCAGCAGCACTATCGCTGAAAATTATAATGAACTATCCATCAATACGAAAAATAACTTCAGCCTGGTTTTTCGTGCTTACAACGAAGGTGTTGCCTATAGGTTTGTAACCCGCATGAAAGACAGCTTGTTGATTAAAAGAGAGCGGAGTAATTTCCAGTTTCCTGAAAACGCCCAGGCATATTTTCATCCCTCTTTATCAGAAGCTAATTACCGTTTGCAAAAGATTAGCGACACTCTTCATCCTAACTATTCTAGTCTTCCCTTGCTTGTAAAAATGAATAGTGGTTTGAACGTACTCCTTCATGAAAGTGATTTACTGCAATACCCTTGCATGTCAGTAAAATCGGTTCAAAACAATACGCTTGAAGGAGAACAGCGATTATATCCAAAAAAGTGGAAACAAGGTGGCTACAGCGACTATAATCTGGTAGTTTTAGAAGAAGAACCCTACATTGCCAAAACAGCCGGCAGCCGCAGCTTTCCGTGGCGGCTTATTGCTTTTGCCGAAAACGACAAAGACATCCTTACCAACCAACTGACCTATTTGTTGGCTTCAGAAAGAGACAACCGGCAGGATTGGTCGTGGGTAAAGCCGGGCAAAGTAGCCTGGGACTGGTGGAATAGCTGGAGCTTAACAGGCGTGCCTTTTCAATCGGGTATCAATACACTAACATTCAAATACTTTATTGATTTTGCGGCTGCCAATGGAATTGAATACGTTGTATTGGATGAAAAGTGGAGCGACCCTTTTAATCTGCTGAAGCCGTCGAAAGGGGTTGATATTGAAGAACTGGTTCGCTATGCCAAAATGAAGAAAGTTGGCTTGCTACTTTGGTGCGTATGGAATACACTTGATAAGCAGATGGACGAAGTATTGGACAAGTATCAAAAATGGGGGATACCAGGACTTAAAGTAGATTTTATTGACAGGGAAGATCAGCTTGTTGTTGATTTTGTAGAACGCGTTTTAAAGGAAACCGCAAAGCGAAAAATGATTGTTGATATTCATGGTGCTTTTCACCCAACGGGATTACAACGCACTTACCCAAATCTTATAAATGTAGAAGCAGTTCGGGGGTTGGAATGGAATAAGTTTAATAAAGACGGTACCTCACCAGGCCACGATGTAAGTATTCCCTTCATCAGAATGTTCGCCGGCTCTATGGACTACACACCTGGTGCAATGCAGAATTATAATCAGGCAGATTGGAAACAAATTTTTGACAGGCCACAATCGCAGGGAACCCGTTGCCATCAATTGGCTATGTACATTGTTTATTATGCGCCCCTGCAAATGCTTTCTGATGCGCCTTCAGCTTATGAAGCAGATAAGAAGGTTCTGCAATTTTTATCGGAAGTGCCAACCGTGTGGGATGAAACAATACCGCTTGACGGTAAAACAGGTGAATATGTAGCAGTGGCAAGGCGAAAAGGTAAAACCTGGTATATAGGTGGCATGGGCAATTGGGATAAGCGGGAAGTGATAATTGATTTAAGCTTTTTACCCGCAAAAAATTATACAGGAACATTGTACCAAGATGGTGCCAATGCCGGCCGCATAGGGAACGACTATCGGATAGAACAAAAGCAATTTAGTCCATCAGACAAAGTGAAGATAAGTATGGCGAGCGGTGGGGGCTTTGTGCTGGTTTTAAAATAAAGCTGGCTTTTGCTGGGTAAATATGAGGATTTACGAGGTAAATATTAATTGCTATCACCGGATATTGATACGATATAAAGTAAGCAAAACACCAATTTGAACTGTAAAAATACTATTATGACTAACAGACGTGAATTTATTAAAACAACAACAGCTGCTGGCGCAGGATTAATGTTATTACCTACCTGGTTACATTCGCAGCCAAACTTTGAAGATATAAATCCGACGTTGCGCTATCGTCAGATCCACCTTGACTTTCATACATCAGAGGTAATTGAAGATGTCGCCAAAAATTTCGACCCGGAAAAGTTTGCGTCTTTATTAAAGAAAGCCAATGTTAATTCTGTTACTTGTTTTGCACGCTGTCATCATGGCTATCTCTATTACAACAGCAAGGCACATCCGGAGCGGATACATCCTCACTTAGCAAACAGAAATTTATTAAAAGAACAAATTGAGGCTTGCCATAAACTTAATATTCGTGTTCCAATTTATTCAACCATTCAATGGGATTATTATACAGCACTGCATCATCCCGAATGGCTTGCGACGGATGAAAATGGAACACCCATCACTTCTGGCCCTTCCAATGTATTCAAGCCAGGTTTTTATCGGTTCTTAGACGTGGCTACTGACTATGGGAGTTTTCTGAAGACACACCTGCAAGACCTTTTCGAGACTGTACCTGTTGATGGGCTTTTCCTGGATATTCTTCAAATTCTCCCCAACGCTAACTTTAATGCCATTGAAGGGATGCGCAAAAAGGGTATTGATCCAACCATTGATGTAAACCGGCTTCATTATAACAAAGAGGTACTCAAAGCATTTCGGGAGGATTTGTCAGGCTTCATTCATAAAATGGATAAGAAGAGTACGATTTTTTACAACGCAGGCCATATTGGTCCGCATATTCGTAATACCGTTCCCTATAACACCCATCTTGAATTAGAGTCGTTACCATCAGGGGGCTGGGGTTACTTGCACTTCCCGCTTACAGCCCGTTATTGCCGTAACCTGGGTAAAGACATACTAGGCATGACTGGAAAATTCCATACGTCCTGGGGCGATTTTCATTCGTTGAAAAATGCGGCTGCGTTGGAATTTGAAACATCAATGATGCTTGCACTCAATGCCAAATGCTCCATTGGGGACCAACTGCATCCTACTGGTATCATGGATAGCTCAACCTACGAACTAATTGGTGAAGCTTATGAAAAAGTTGCAAAGAAAGAGCCATGGTGTGAAGGCGCAAACGCGTTAGTGGACATAGCTGTAATGAACACAGAAGAATTTGTATTGCCTTTTAGAGGTGTTCCGGTACCGGAAATAATGATGGGAGCAGTGCGCCTCTTACAAGAAGGTGGTCACCAGTTTGATGTGGTTGACAGCGAAAGCGATTATTCAAAATACAAGGTGTTGATCCTTCCTGATACTATTCCTTTGAACGACCAGCTAAAAGAAAAAATCCAATACTATGTAAACAACGGGGGTGCCCTTCTTAGCTCTTACCAATCAGGACTAAATGTAGAAAAGAAAGCTTTTGTATTAGACAGTATGGGCGTTTCTCTTGTTGGGGAAGCGCCCTACAGTCCTGATTTTTTGGTAGCAGAGGGGCCGCTTTCAAAAAATCTTCCTCACACAGAACTGGTAATGTATAAGCAGGGAATGCAGGTGAAAGCAATGCCTGGTGCCGAAGTGCTGATGAACGTGGATGTTCCCTATTTCAACCGGGAATGGGATCACTTTAGCTCACACAAGCACACACCATCATCGGGAAAAATCGGCTATCCGGGAATTGTAAAAAATGGAAGAAGTATTTACTTTATGCATCCTATCTTTTCTCAATACAACAAAAATGCACCTCATTGGGTTAAGCTTATCTTTTTAAATGCTTTGGAAACTTTGTTGACATCGCCGCTTATAAAACATAACGGGCCTTCATCGCTGATTGTAACACTCAATGAACAAAAAGAAAGGAATCGATTAGTTATGCACCTTCTGCACTATGTGCCTGAGCGCCGCGGTACCGACTTTGATGTGATAGAAGATGTGTTACCCGTTTACAACATCTCATTATCTGTAAGTCCAGGCCGCCGGATAAAATCGGTGCAACTGGTACCGCAGTTGAAAAGACTTCCCTTCAAATTTATCGGCGAAAGAATAGAAATGATTGTACCTGAAATAAGGGGCCATCAAATGGTAGTAATGACATAAAAAACCCAGTTAAAAAATTAAGTAGCTTATTAAACTATAAACAAAATGCAACGAAGAGTGTTTACCGGAGTAATCGTGTCATTAGCTGGAGGAACTATTCTGTCCCCGCTTGGTAGCAATGCACAGGAATACAAGGAAGAGATTGGGAAGCAGGCAAATACTGGATTGCCCGCAAACCTGCCTGATAACCTTAAGCAAATGGTGTTAAACACTGTCAAAATTGACTTTCAGGATGTCAATACAGATTGGGATGGCACCATACGTATAGAGGGTTTGTTGCGGTTTTCGCAGCGTGGATATAGGGAAGGTCTGACCTATGCCAGCAACTGGTTTAACTACCACCTTAAAAATGATGCGAAGCTTGATGACGAAGCTTATTTTAACCAATATGATGGCCCGAGAGCGAGAATACTCAGAGACGGCCCACTTACATTTGTAATTTACTCTTCCGTTTTAAATCTTGCTTGTCCTGTTCACGAATTATACAAGCAAACTGGAAATAAAGTAGCCAAAGAAGTTTGTCTCGATGTTGCAGAGGCCATTGTACATTATGTGGCAAGGGATAAGTATGGAATGATGGCCCATGACGATAAGAATTTTACAAATTTCACTATTCCCGATACAGCCTATTATGCCGTTCGGGCAACCGCTATTGCAAGCAGTCTTACAAAAGGCGACCTTTCAAAAGTGTATTTAAAACAGTCTGTCTACCAGTTAGACCTTGCCATTAATCACTTTTTTGACAAAGACAAAAATCTTTCACGTTTAGGCATATTTGATAATAAGCCTTCAACCATTTACTGGTGCCGTTCTCAAGGCTGGCTGATGTGGAGCATTGCTGGCTTGCTACGTTACATACCTACTTCCCATTCTTATTATACTAAAGCTGCGACAACGTTTGCTGCATTGGCAAACGGTGTAAAAAAGTATCAAACAAAAAACGGAGGCCTACATGTTTATGTTGATGACCCTTCTACACCAGAAGATGTGACAAGTATTGCAATGGTGATAGCTGTTGTAAAAGAAGGTATGCGCAAAGGATGGCTGCCTAAGGAATACAATGATATGTGCGATAAAGGCTGGCAGTATATTCAAAAAAGTGTGGATGCTGATGGAAAGGTGCACAATGCATATACCGGCTGGGCGTTAACAGCACACCAGGGACAAAAAGATTTGATGGATACAAAGTTTCGGGGATTTGCTGTAGGAATATTGATGCTTGCTGCAGATGAAATGACAAGATAGATGGGACAAATGTTTGATGTTTACCCATCGCGTAAATACAAGCCAACCATTAAATTACGTTAAGATAAGGTCAGTAAAATGAATGCTGCGCAGTCTCGGATGTTAAAATTATTTTTAAAAGATATTGTTACAGTTTTCTTTAATGGATTTTTTTATGCAATCATTCATATTATGTTTTTTTTCTAGAGAAAAAGGGAGATTCCGTGAAATAATATCTATCAAGAAGAGCAAAGAAATTGATGGTGCTCAATAAATTGTTTTAAACCATTAATTTCCATTTATAAAGCCAGGTTAAGAATTTATTTATAGAAAATGCGACACCTTATCTTTTTGTTTAAAAGCAC
>Ga0105045_10002760_pt1 | contig 14909 bp, 15 predicted proteins | sample MAT02_FD_78089 | JGI IMG/M metagenome (GOLD analysis project Ga0105045, IMG submission 78089) | Freshwater microbial communities from Lake Fryxell liftoff mats and glacier meltwater in Antarctica - MAT-02 (megahit assembly) | ecosystem: Environmental > Aquatic > Freshwater > Ice > Liftoff...
GGCCACTGGCGTTCAAAATGCGTTGCACGCAATCTGCGCTGCCAATCGCTTCGTGCCCAAACGCTGCTGCATTGAGGTGCTGGGCGTCTGCCAGCAATGCTCGCAAAATTAACCAGAGCCGTGAAACGAAACGAGGTTACTGGTGAAAACGCGTCGGGCCCGGCAGGCCAACTGAACAGCCGCGAGATGCGAATATGGCTGGTGCGATACCATGCCGCGTTAGTTTTCCGGGTGTTTTCGTGTTTCGTTATGGCCCGGATCATTGGGTGCCAAACAGAAACCTCATTATATTACAGCGAATTAAGGGGGTGGTGCTGGCAACCCTTTTATCTCGCCCTCCAAAAACAGACCATAATCGGCCTTTCCAGACAATCTTGCCTCATCAGCGATACTCTATCCCCCGGCTATCCCCCTTTTTCCGGCAGCCTGTTTGTCTGCGCTGGGCTGCGGGGCGTAGTCAGGAGCAGCAGCGGCGATAGGGCGATACCGCTGTTTCAGGCATCATGACGCGCATGGAATCCATCAGACGAAAGCGAACGTCATGCCCCGCGCCCTGTCAAAAACCACGACCATGCCAGAAATTCCGCAGCTGCCACTTGAGCCATTGACCGTGCGCATCCCCTCGCGGTGCAGCTAACGGGCATTGGCCGGTCGAAGCTGTATGAGCTGATCGCGGCGGGCGAAGTCGATGTCGTCAAAATCGGTGCATCAACCCTCATCACCGTTGCCAGCCTGCGCCGCCTTATTCAGAAATCGCGGCGCTGAAAATTACGAACTAATGACTGCCACATGACCCGATAGGATTCCCTCTGCGCAAAGCTGAGGCTGAAACGGCAAGGGATGATCTGATCGTCCAGCACACGATATAGCCCGAAAAGTGTGGGAGAAAATGTGGGAGTGGATTTCTGCGTTAAATAAAACAGAGATAATTACAGTATCATCGGCACCAAGTTCGATACAAGCCTTACCACCATAGCTTGATGGTCAATATTGGCGGTCACTCTTTTGCTCGATAATTGTCCCATCAATCACTCGTGATCCCGGCACATGCTTATCGAGGTGCTTTTTCAGGATACGGATATTCCGGCTGTTTGATCGGAACACAACGTCAAACACGTCGCCCGCAATCGGGATCGCGCCAATGGCGGTGTCGACGCCCAGATTGCCGACCATCCGCCAGATCTTCCATTTGGGCAGGCCCAGATTGCGGGCCTCCCAGATAATATAAGCGCCCAGCGCAGCGCTGATCGCGTCGCCGACCACCGGGATCAGACCAAGGATGGCGTCAAGGCCGATCGGGCGCTTAAAGCCCGGGATGGGGATGCTGCGTTCCAGCAACATTTCCAGCATTTCGATCCGCTTGCGGGCGGCGTGCGGATCATTTGCGTCGACACGCAGCGCAGCGAACAATTGGTCAAACGGCGGTTGCGGCGATGACGGCATGGCGGGCGAAATCCTCTGGCGCGGACGGTACCGCTGACGATTGTCAAGTGGGCGCGGTGATTAACCTATTCAATGGGTGTTCGCCGCGATTATTGGCGCGCACGCCGGTCAGGCGGGGGGCAATAATTGACCAGCGCAGCGGCGTGGCCAGGGGGATCCACGCGGCATAGCCGACCATGATCGCTTCAGCCTCGGCAATACGGCGCGCCCGATCTTCTGGATCGGCGCTGGTCTCGGCGGCCTTGATTCGCGCATCGGCTTCGGGATTGCAACTGATCCGCCCGCCACAGGACAGACGCCGGAACGCCCAGATAGGATCGTCAGCGGGCGCCACTTCGTCGATCAGCAGCAAGTCGGCGGCATCGGTCATCGCGACGCGCTGCGCGCGCAGCCCCACGGCCCTGAGGTCAGCGGCGATCCACGCGAACAATATGCGACTGCCCGGTCCGGCGGGCAAGGCGATGCGCAGCGGCGGGATGTCCCGGCCACCGGATTGATAGGCCGCAACGATGGTGGCCGCACGCGCGCGCCGTTCATTCTGGCTAAGCTCAACCCACGCAGGCAGGAGCGGCGCGGCGTCGCTATTACGCAGCTTTTGTGACAATCGCAGCGAGGCTTGCGGCGTCCACTCGTCCAGCCCGAACGCCCCGATCACGCGCGCGCGATCAATCGCCATCGACACGGCATCCCGGTTGCGGTCGATGCCCAGGAACCCGTTGGCATTGACCACCGCCAATCCGAACAAGCCCGGTGCCGTGTCGATCACCAACCGGTTGCGCGCGATCCGCGATCCGACATAAACCGGGAAATCCTGGGCACGGCCACCAAAGACGCCATCGACGCTGCCTTCTTTGAACCGTGCAACGGCGACGGCGGCAGTGACCCCGCGCAGTTCCACCCATCCGGCGGGGTTTTCCGCCGCGTCGCGTGCAGCCTCGGGGTCTTCGGCCAGCGGATCGGGCTGCGGCACCAGCATGATCCGGCCGTTACCGCGCCGGGCATCCAGCGGGCCCCACCCGCGTCCGCGCATCGGCAGCGACATCGACGGGTGCGCGAGCAGTTCCAGCAGGTGCGATTGCGGCCGTTTCAACCGAATCTCGATCACTTGATCCGTCATCGCGCGGATCGATTCAACGTCACCAAAATTTGCGCGCTGCGGATGGCGGCTGGTTGGGGCAATATAGAGGGTCAGCAACCGGGCGACATCCTGCGCGGTCACCTTTTTGCCATCGTTCCACTCCGCCTCGCGTATGCGAAAGATATAGCTGCGACCGTCGGTCGTCACGGTCCAGCGTTCGGCCAGGCCAACATCGGTCTGCCCGTCAGCATCGATACTGACCAGCCCCTGTGCCGAAGCCATCAACAGCGCTGCATTGGGCGGCGACAGCGGGCCATTCAAGGGGTTGGGCGCCGTCATCAGCGGGCCGATCGAGGCAATCTGTACCGGATCATCGGCGCCGAACAGCCCGCAGCTCGTAAGCGACAGGGCCGCAATACTGATGGCAATATGGCGCAATACACCGGGCTTCATCGCGCAGTTACTCTCCCTTGTTGGTGCGGACGGCGGGACTCGAACCCGCACACCCAAAAAGATAACAGATTTTAAGTCTGCTGCGTCTACCGGTTCCGCCACGTCCGCACACCGCTATTCGAAAAGCCGATGGTTGGGGACAGGTCAAGCGGTCTTTGCCGCTTTCCGCTGCCTGACGGCTAGGGTAGGGCAAGCGAATGAACCATGTCCTCGAAATCTCTGGCCTCTGCAAAACTTATAAAAGCGGCCATGTTGCGTTAAATAATGTCAGCCTTACCATCCCGCGCGGCGAGATTTTTGCGCTGCTTGGCCCGAATGGTGCAGGCAAGACAACGTTGATTAATATTGTGTGCGGCATCGCAACCTCAAGCGGCGGCTCGGTGCTGGTCGGGGGTCATGATCATGCACGCGATTATCGTGCCGCGCGCAGCATGATCGGACTGGTCCCTCAGGAATTGCATACGGATGCGTTTGAAACCGTGCTCGCCACGGTCCGTTTCTCGCGCGGGCTGTTCGGCAAGTCTCGCAACGAAGGCTTTATTGAAAAATTGCTGCGCGATCTGTCCCTGTGGGACAAACGCAATTCGCAGATCAAGGAATTGTCCGGCGGGATGAAACGCCGCGTGATGATTGCCAAGGCGCTTAGCCATGAACCCGAAATATTGTTCCTGGATGAACCGACGGCGGGCGTCGATGTCGAATTGCGACGCGACATGTGGGCGATGGTTCGCGGTTTGCGCGAACGCGGCGTCACTGTAATCCTGACCACCCATTATATCGAGGAAGCCGAAGAAATGGCCGACCGGGTCGGCGTGATCAGCAAGGGCGAACTGATCCTGGTGGAGGAAAAGGACGCGCTGATCCGCAAGCTTGGGCGGCGGACGCTGACCCTGCAACTGAGCGAGCCGCTGATGGTGGTCCCGGCAGAGCTGGCGGATTGGGCCCTGATACTTGCGGATGGCGGACATGCGCTGGTGTATGAATTTGACAGTCACGCCGAGGCGACCGGCGTGCCGTCGCTGTTGCGGCGGATGAGCGACATCGGCCTTGGTTTCCGGGATCTCCACACCAGCCAAAGCTCGCTCGAAGATATTTTCGTCGGGCTGGTGCATGATGACGTTACAGCGAAAGGCCAGACGGCATGACGATGAACCTGCGCGGCATATCGACCATTTACCGGTTTGAACTGGCGCGGTTCAGAAGGACCGTGTGGACCAGCCTGGCGCTGCCGGTCATTACGACCGCGCTTTATTTCGTCGTGTTTGGTTCGGCCATCGGCGGCAAGATGACCAGCGTCGGCGGTGTGCCCTATGGCGCGTTCATCGTGCCGGGGCTGATGATGCTGACGATGTTCACCGAAAGCATGAGCAACGCCAGTTTCGGCATCTATATGCCGAAATGGTCAGGCACGATTTACGAAATGCTGTCCGCGCCGATGTCGCCGCTGGAATTGCTGATCGCTTATGTCGGGGCGGCGGCGACCAAATCGCTCATCATCGGTGCGATCATCTTTGCCACGGCCCACGCTTTTGTGGACGTGACTGTCGCTTATCCGCTGTTGATGGTTGCTTTCCTGATCCTGATGGCGATCACCTTTTGCCTGTTCGGGTTTATCATCGGCATCTGGGCAGAAAGCTTTGAACAGTTGCAGGTGATCCCCTTGCTGGTCATTTACCCGCTGACATTCCTTGGTGGGGCTTTTTACACGCTCGACATGTTACCCCCCGCTTGGCAGACGGTGACGCTGTTCAACCCCGTTGTGTATTTGATCAGCGGGTTTCGCTGGACATTCTTTGGGGTCGGTGATGTGTCAATAGCGGTCAGCCTGGGCGCGGTTGCCCTGTTCTTGACGCTGTGCCTCGCCATTATCTTTTGGATGTTCCGGACCGGCTACCGCCTCAAAAATTGAGGCGGCCGGCCTGAGCCGGGTCAGCGATTCAGGCGCTCACGGATTTCTTTGCCGGGCTTGAAATAAGGAACTTTTTTTGCGGTTACCGCCACCGCTTCGCCCGTACGCGGATTACGACCGGTGCGCGATTCGCGGGCGCGGGTTGAAAAGGCGCCGAAGCCCCTGAGCTCAACACGGCCACCCTCGGCCAGTTGTTTGATGATGGCATCGAAAAAAAGATCAACAATCTGTTCGACTTCTTCAAGTCGCAAGCCACTGTTTTCGGATGCAATTTTCTGAACCAGTTCTGAACGAATCATGCGCAAACCTCCGCGCGCTATCAGCAGAGGCAATGCCCTGCTTCGTGTTGCTGACCCGCACAAGATCATGACATGCTTTGCGCATTTTTCATGATGGCACAATCTTAACAGCAATTGGCTTTGTTTCAACCGAAATCAGGCGATTAACCAAGCAATCGGCCCGCCAGACGCAAGTCTGGCGGGCCGATTTCGTTATCGCACTGAAACAGCGAACCTAGCTGTCCTTACGTGCCTTAAGCGCTTCGCCAAGAATGTCGCCCAGCGACGCGCCGGAATCCGACGAGCCATATTGTGCGACCGCTTGCTTTTCGTCAGCAATTTGCATTGCCTTGACCGAGAAGGTTGGCTTTTTGGAACGGTCGAACCCAGTGACCATCGCGTCGAACTTTTGCCCGACCTGATAACGCTCGGCACGCTGCTCGTCACGGTCGCGGCCAAGGTCGGCGCGCTTGATAAAGCCGGTCGCGCCGTCATCGCCAGCCTGAACCTCCAGGCCATTGTCGCGGACTTCAAGCACGGTGATGGTGACAATGTCATTTTTCTTGATCGAACCCGTTGCCACCGCGCCTGCGGTCGGGGCACCCTTTTCAAGCTGCTTCATGCCCAGGCTGATGCGCTCTTTCTCGACATCGACGTCAAGCACGATGACCTGCACCGCTTCGCCCTTACGGTGAAGGTGCAGCGCTTCTTCGCCGGTGATGCCCCACGCGATGTCGGACATGTGGACCATGCCATCGACGTCGCCTGGCAGGCCGATGAACAGGCCGAACTCGGTCGCGTTCTTGACTTCGCCCTCGACAACGGCACCAACCGGATGTTCGTCGGCAAACGCGCCCCAGGGGTTCGACTGCGCCTGTTTCAGGCCCAGCGAGATGCGACGCTTGTCGCTGTCGACTTCCAGCACGATGACATCGACTTCCTGGCTGGTCGAAACGATCTTGCCAGGGTGAACATTCTTTTTGACCCACGACATTTCGCTGACATGCACCAGGCCTTCGATGCCGGCTTCGAGTTCGACAAAGGCACCGTAATCGGTGATGTTCGTGATTGTACCGGACAGTTTGGCACCGATCGGATATTTCGCCGCAACGCCGTCCCACGGATCCGATTCCAGCTGTTTCATGCCCAGGCTGATACGCTGGGTTTCGCGGTTGATGCGAACGATCTGAACGCGCACCGTGTCACCGATGTTGATGACTTCGCTGGGGTGGTTGACGCGCTTGTAGCTCATGTCGGTGACGTGCAGCAGGCCGTCGATCCCGCCCAGATCCACAAATGCGCCATAATCGGTGATGTTCTTTACAGCGCCTTCGATGATTTGACCTTCGGCCAGATTCTGGATCAGTCCGGTGCGCTGTTCGGCGCGCGTTTCTTCCAGAATGGCGCGGCGCGACACGACGATGTTGCCGCGGCGGCGATCCATCTTCAGGATCTGGAACGGCTGGGGCAGGTCCATCAGCGGGCCAACGTCGCGCACGGGACGGATATCGACCTGGCTGCCGGGCAGGAATGCCACCGCGCCGCCAAGATCAACAGTGAAGCCGCCCTTCACGCGGCCAAAGATGACGCCTTCGACGCGCACTTCCTTGGTGAATTCTTCTTCGAGGCGATCCCACGCAGCTTCGCGGCGAGCGCGGTCGCGCGACAGCATCGTTTCGCCATTGGCGTTCTCGACGCGGTCAACATAAACCTCGACTTCATCGCCGACGTTCAGATCGGCCTTTTGCCCTGGCATGGCGAATTCGCGTAACGGCACGCGGCCTTCGCTCTTCAGGCCAATGTCGATCACGGCGCAGTCATTATCAATCGCGGTTACGGTGCCCTTGACGACGCGGCCTTCAAAGCCGCCATCAGCACCACCCAGCGAATCGTTGAGCATCGCGGCAAAATCGTCGCGCGTCGGAAAAGCCGTTGTGGCCATGGTTGGAGTTCCTTATAGTCAATTGTCCGGCCAAGCGGTTGAATCCGCTGGTCTTGTGGCCGATATGCCGCAGATGCCGAATGCAGGCTGCAGCATCCGCCGGACGGCGCGATGGCAAGGGACGGACCAAGCAAAAAGGGCGCGAAGGGAATTGCCCATCGCGCCCGACGCTCGTGCCAATTTTCACTGGGAGCGCCGACTCAACCGTGCCTCAACCAGCGCAATCGCCCGTTGGACGGCTATTTCTATAACCAGATCGCTGGTATCAAGCAAGTCCGCATCATTGGCGCAGGTGAGGGGGGCAGCACCGCGCCCAGTGTCGCGCGCGTCGCGCCCGGCAATGTCGGCAGTGAGGGACGCAAGGCTGGTCGCGACCCCATGTCCGGCAAGCTCGGCCAGGCGCCGCCGCGCGCGGGCCTCGGCACTCGCCACGACGAACAGTTTGGCGTCGGCATGCGGCGCAATCACCGTGCCAATGTCGCGTCCGTCAAGCACCGCTCCGCCCGGCTGCGCGGCAAAGGCACGCTGACGGTCGAGCAGGGCCGCGCGTACCAGCGGATGCACCGAAACGCGGCTGGCCAGATCACCGGTACTTTCCAAGCGCAATTCGGGATCAGCGAGCAAGGTATCCGGGAAAGCGCAGGCAGCAACGGCGTCGCTTTCGCTGTCAGCATCGCCGCCGCCGCGCGCCACTTGCAACCCGACGGCGCGATAGAGCAGCCCGGTGTCAAGGTGCGGCACGCCGAAATGCGCGGCGAGCGCCTTGGCAATGGTGCCCTTGCCCGATGCCGTAGGACCGTCGATTGCGATAATCATGACATGGCCCTAGCGGCGCGGCGACGGCGCTGTCATCAATTAATCTGAAATGCGTCGATCCTGGCCGATGTCAGCATTCCCGTTCGGTCAAACAGCAATTTGAACCAACCACCCCGCTGAAATGATCCGCCGCACGAAGAAATGCCGTCCCCTTCGCCTGCTTTCCCAGCTTCAAGGCATTTGATTTTGATTTCCGGCAGGAACGCCCGAACCTGAACCAGCACATCGCGGCGCAGTCGTTTGGCACCGATATTCAATGCGTTAATCGGACGCGCCCCGCGCGCCTTGACGTCGATCGACTTGATCGCCAGCAACTTGCCACCGAAAATGTGAACGACGCCATTCTTATCCTGCCATTCGCAAAGCATGCTGTCATCATCGCAGCGATCACCATTGGTCAGGCGGCCGATCGATTGCGGCACGCCAGGCTTGTTTAGCGGAAAGCGCGAGAAGCTTTTGTCAGCGCGCACAAATGGGCCTGGCTTTGTGCTGATTGGCTGTTGCGCTGCAGCGCTGGCGGGCAACGCCAGACAGGCGGCAATGAACGCTGTTTGGAAAACCCATGTCATATCGGCGATCTCCGGCATAAATAGTATAAATATAGCCAGCGAACTTGCGATGCCGTCAAGCCGCACGAATGACCCGGTACTTCAGTCAGCCGACCGATAAGAGGTCAAGCGTTGCTTCGAATGTCGGAAAGCTGGTGCCCACCGGCGTCATGTCGTCGATTAATACCGGAGCCTTGCTGACCAGCCCGGCGACAGCAAAGCTCATGCAGATGCGGTGGTCGAGGTGGCCATTGATCGTTACGCCGCCGCCAAGCGGTTCGCCGCCAGTGCCATCGATAATCAGGCCGTCCGGGGTTTCTGTCACCCGCGCGCCGATGGCGGTCAGGCCTGCTGCCATGACGCTTAACCGGTCACATTCCTTGACGCGCAGTTCGTCAAGGCCGCAGGTGACAGTGCGTCCCTGGGCCATCGCGGCGGCGATGAACAGGATCGGAAATTCGTCGATCATACTCGGCGCGATGGCAGGGTCGACCTCTATCCCGTTGAGATCGCTGTAACGGACGTGCAAGTCGGCGACCGGTTCACCGCCGACTTCGCGTTGATCGACCAGCGTGATATTGCCGCCCATCGCTTGCAACACGCCGATCAGCCCAGCGCGCGTCGGGTTGATGCCGACATTGGTGATGGTTACGTCCGACCCCGGTACGATCAGCGCCGCAACGATGAAAAACGCCGCCGATGACGGATCGCCGGGTACGGTAATGTCCTGCGGGCGCAGTTCGGCCTCGCCCATCAAACGGATATGACGGATGCCACCGGGTGTGGTTTCAACCGTCAAATCCGCGCCGAACCCCGCCAGCATCCGTTCGCTGTGATCGCGTGTCGGCACTGGTTCGATCACTTCGGTTATGCCGGGCGTGTTGAGCCCCGCCAGCAGTACCGCCGACTTCACCTGGGCTGAAGCGACGGGCAGGGTATAGGACAGCGGCACCGCCGGGCACAGCCCGCGGACCATCAGCGGTAAGCGGCCGCCGGGGGATGCGGTAATGTCGGCGCCCATCGCGCTGAGCGGGGCGATAACGCGGTTCATCGGGCGGCCCGACAGGCTGGCATCGCCAATAAAAGTTGCGGTGATCGGGTGGCTGGCGACAAGGCCCATCAGCAGCCGGGTCGATGTGCCGCTGTTGCCCATGTCGAGTGCGCTGGTTGGTTGCAGCAGTCCGCCAACGCCGACACCGTGGATCGACCAGTCGCCGCTGGCGGCGCGCGTTATGGTCGCCCCCATCGCCCGGATGGCGGCGGCGGTGGCGAACACGTCATGCCCCTCCAGCAAGCCGCTGATCCGGGTTTCCCCGACGGCAAGCGCACCCAGCATCAGCGCGCGGTGCGACATGCTTTTGTCGCCGGGCACTGTGATGCTGCCGCGCAATGGATCTGCGGCGACAAAGGATTTGGAATAAGGCTGATCTGGCGGTGTCATCGTCGGCGCGGCTTTTGACAGCGCGATTACAATCTGGCAAGGCGCACGCCGATTTGCTGGTAGGTTCGTCACGGTTCCCCGCAGCCTTCTGTTACAATTCGTCCATTTCCAAGGATTAAGAGGCTCTTATGATTAAGGCTGAATGGGGCACCAAGCGCAGCTGCCCAAAATGTGCGACGCGATTCTATGATTTAACCAAAGAAGATCCCATCACCTGCATTAACTGTGGCTATGCATGGCTCCCGGAATCGGTGCTAAAATCGAAACAGCCGATGCCGTTTGAACAGGTGGTGAAACCTGGCGTAGTGGCTGACGCCGATCTGGCGGCAGACGAACTTGACGTCGATGTCGATGAAAATGCGGACTCGCCGGACAATGACGTCGATCTTGGCGGCGACGATGACCTGGGTGTTGAAACCTCTGACGGGGCCGAAGAGGATCATTGACGAAATTGCGCCTCTGGCAGGGGGCGTAAAATTGGCCTAATGGCCAATCCCCCTTGCCAGTGCGCCGCGGCCTGACTAGAGGGCCGTCTCTGCTTCGGACAAAACCAGACCGACGCGAAATATGTGGGGCCTTAGCTCAGCTGGTAGAGCGCTACGATGGCATTGTAGAGGCCAGCGGTTCGACTCCGCTAGGCTCCACCATTTTCCTTCATGCCCTTGCACAGGCATGGCCTCTTTACTCTGCTGCAGCGGCAAACAGCGGTTCGAGTTCAATCCGGTCGCCCAGCGTAATACTGTCCAAAATCGCGGCGGTATCATCGCGCACCTTGAGCATCAGACTGCGCAACCGGCACTCGCTTTCGGGCAAGCAGTTTTTGCAGGTTTCGTGCGCGTTGCGGCTGGCACATGGCACCAGTGCAATCGACCCGCGCGTCAGCCGCACCAGATCGCCATAACTGATGTCCACCGGGGGCAAGGCAAGTTGATAGCCGCCATCACGCCCGCGCTGCGAAATAACCAAACCTTCGCGGCCCATTTCCGACAAGATCACGGTCAGGAATTTGGGCGGGATATTCTGCGCCGCTGCAATCTCGGCAAGCTGGACCTGGCCCTTGCCATGGCGATCGGCCAAATGCTGGAATGCTCGGATCGTATATCGGGTTTTTTGCGACAACATGGTCACGCCAATGCCCTGCTTTGCCGTATAATTCAACCGGCCTGCAAGACAATCCTGCGGCGGTTGATCGAAATCACATGGCGCCGGACATTGAGACGGTATAGACAGGTCTTGCAATTGGGAAGGATGACAATGCGGGTTATGTTTCGATCCGGTTCTTATCTGGCGCTGCTAGCGGTTGTGAGCTTGGCGGCAAGCCCCGTCCACGCCCAGTTTGGCCGCCTGTTGAACCGTGTTCCGCAGGCCGCGGTCGAGGGGAATCAAGCCGCCGATGACAAGGGCGGCTGTCCAAAAGGCAAAAGCGGCAGCCGCGCTGGCCGCTCGATTTTGGGCGGCATCATCCGCGACACGGTTGGCGACGCCGCAAGCAAGGCGGGGGTATACAGCTTTGTCCCCATTGCCGAGGTGTCCGAATCGCTGACCAATGCCATCGCGTGCAAACTCGATTCCGCTGAACAGGTGCAGGCCGCCGCCGCGACTGAAGCGGCGACGCGCGGTGAAGATGTCGGATCGACCGTCGCCTGGACCAGCGAGACGCGCGAAAATGTCAGCGGCAGTTCGACCATCGTCGCGCGCAATGACGAAGCGGGCGGGCGGCGCTGTATGAACGTCACCGACTTCATCATTGTCGAGGGCGAGGAAACGCGGGTCACCAAACGCATGTGCAAGGAACGCGGTCAACCCCGCTATGTGATCGCCGAGGGATGAGGGCGGGGCTGAGGATCGGGATTGCGGCGCTAGCGCTGCTTGCGCTGGGGGCAACCCCGCCGCGCGATCCGGTCAACCCGACTTGCCCGCAAAATCCGGGGTGGTCGACGAAGCCCAAGATGGAATTCCGTGTCTTTAAGGTGAACGGCGTGGAAGTTATCGCTGGCGAAGGCCGGGTCGATGCAGGGGTTGTTGACCGGCTCAAAGCAGTGCTCAAAAAACACCCTGACCCTGGGGAGATCTGGCTGAGCTCGCCGGGCGGCGACGCGCGGGCGGGCAATGCCGCAGGACGGTTGATTCGCGATACATTGGACGTGGAAACGCGCATACCATCGGGCTGGGCCTGTTACAGTTCGTGCAATTTCATTTTCATGGGCGGCCGCAAGCGGACGATTGACCCTGGCGGCCAGTTCATCGTTCACATGTTCACCCAAACCGGCGACCGCGACAGCATCGACATGAGCGTCGCCATGGGCACCGATGCGACCACCGAGCTGATCGGCCAGATCGAACAGGACGCCGCCATGCTGGCGACCGAGGATAATGATTTCCTGATCCGCATGGGCGTGTCGCGCAAATTGCTGTCCGACATCATGTATAAGCAGAAAGCAGTCGCGGGGTCGGGTCGTGACCAATCGACCCGCCGCTGCCTGAACATCAAGGAAGCGATTTCCTATGGCGTGATGAGCGAGCCTGGTTAAACTGGCCCTATATCGGGAGAGCGACAATGAACGACATGGCCCACCCCCGCGCCAAATTCCGCGCGATGGAACAAGGTACTCAAGCGGACTGGGATATCATCGCGGCAGAGCAGAAGGTTTTCGCGCCGCAGAACGGCAAGCGCATCCTGGAGCACCTTAAGCTGCTCGCGGGCGATTATGGCGGCTTTCCTGTCGACCGGCTTACCCATTGCCTGCAAACCGCGACGCGCGCGCACCGAGATGGGCGCGACGAGGAATATGTCGTCATGGCGCTGCTCCACGACATCGGCGACACGCTGGGCGCGTTCAACCATCCCGAAGTGGCGGCGGCGATCCTGAAACCGTTCCTGTCAGCAGAAAACCTGTGGATCGTTCAGCATCACGGGATTTTTCAGGGCCATTACTTCTTTCACTACATCGGCCTCGACCGCGACATGCGCGATCAGTTCAAGGACCATCCGCACTATGCTGCGTGCGCCGAATTCTGTGAGAAATATGACCAGCCGGCCTTTGACCCCGACTATGACACGCTGCCGCTGGAGTTTTTTGAGGGCATGGTGGAGCGCGTCTGCGGTTATCCCAAAATCAGCATTTACAAGAAAGTGATGACAGCGGCGGAGTGATGTCGTGGGTATTCACGCCCCGGTAAAATTCGCGCTGCGCTTTTGCAGGAACGCCATCACGCCCTCCACCGAATCGCTGCTGTTTCCGGCAATAAACTGACCGCCCGCCTCGGCATCCAGCGTTACGGCAAAATCCTGCGTCAGCCCCGCGCGCACCACGCGGCGCAGTGCGCCGAGCGCGATCGTCGGCCCCTTGGCCAGCCGCAGCGCCAGCGCGCGCGCCTCGTCCATCAATGCGGCATCGTCGACCACCTTGTAGATTAATCCCCACTCCGCCGCCTGCGCTGCCGAAATCCGTTCGCCCAGCATCATCATCTGCATCGCGCGGGGCAACCCGATCAGGCGGGGCAGCAGCCATGACGATCCGCCGTCGGGCACCAGCCCGATGTTGACAAATGCCTGAAGGAAATAGGCGCTGGTTCCTGCAATGGCAAAATCACCCGACAGGGCGAAACTGCACCCGACACCGGCCGCCGGACCGTTGACCGCCGTAACCACGGGAATGTCGAGCCCCGCCAGCGCCAGCAGCATCGGGTTATAATGGTTGCGCAGGGCTTTCCGGCTGCGCGCGCCGCCGCTTACCGCCGAAGCGCCGCTGCGGTCACCAGCAAGATCCGCGCCCGAGCAAAAACCACGCCCTTCGCCCGTAATCAGTAGCGCCCGCGCGCCCAGCCCAGGCAGATGGTCCAGCGCCGCGCGAATGTCATCCGCCATCGCGGGCGGCATGCTGTTAAGCCGTTCGGGCCGGTTCAAGGTAATGGTGGCGACAGTATCGGTAACGTCGAGCAGTATCGTCTCGAAAGTCGGGGTGGTCATGGGGGCTTCCTCTCAGCGCAGCTTTACCTTTACGTTCACGTAAAGGTGGCATGGTTGGAGAGGGTATGCAAGTGCGAACCCCTTCCCTCAACCCCCGGCCCCTGCTAGCGCCCGCGCCAATGTCCAGCCCCCATCCCCAGCGCCGCACCTTTGCCATCATTTCGCACCCCGATGCGGGAAAGACGACGTTGACCGAGAAATTGCTGCTGTCCGGCGGCGCGATCCATATCGCAGGCGAGGTCAAGGCGCGCGGGCAAGCGCGGCGAGCACGGTCGGACTGGATGAAGATCGAACAACAGCGCGGGATTTCGGTCACCTCGTCGGTGATGACCTTCGAACATGCCGGCCTTGTGTTCAACCTGCTCGACACCCCGGGGCACGAGGATTTCAGCGAGGATACCTATCGCACGCTGACCGCCGTCGACAGCGCGGTGATGGTGATCGACGCTGCCAAGGGCATTGAACCACAGACGCTTAAATTGTTTGAGGTCTGCCGTCTGCGTTCGGTCCCGATCATCACCTTTATCAACAAGGTCGACCGCGAGGGGCAATCGCCGTTCGCACTGCTTGATGAAGTGGCCGACCGGCTTGCTCTCGACGTTTGCCCGATGAACTGGCCAGTGGGGATGGGGGGTACGTTTTCGGGCCTGTATGATCTGGTAAATCCATCGCTGGCGCTGCCGGGGACGGAGGCTTCGCGCGAATTTGCGGGGACACGTATCGCGCTCACCGGTCACGCCGACCCTGCGCTCGCCGCCAACGTCGATGCCCGCGCGCTCGATCAGTTCAATGAAGAAATTGAGCTAGCCTCGGCGGGTTATGCGCCGTTCGATCCCGCCGCTTACCGGGGCGGCGACCTGACGCCGGTTTACTTTGGCTCGGCGTTAAAGCTGTTCGGCGTGGCGGATTTGCTTGCTGCGCTTGCCAACCACGCGCCAGGGCCGCAGCCGCAGCCCGCTGAACCGGCACCGGTTGACCCAGAAGACACCGCCGTGACTGGCTTCGTATTCAAGGTGCAGGCCAATATGAAC
>Ga0105045_10002761_pt1 | contig 14909 bp, 18 predicted proteins | sample MAT02_FD_78089 | JGI IMG/M metagenome (GOLD analysis project Ga0105045, IMG submission 78089) | Freshwater microbial communities from Lake Fryxell liftoff mats and glacier meltwater in Antarctica - MAT-02 (megahit assembly) | ecosystem: Environmental > Aquatic > Freshwater > Ice > Liftoff...
CCAGCGAGGATTTCGCCGAGGGCGTGCGCAGCTTCCTGGCGCGCCGACCGGCGGTGTGGCGGGGATGCTAGTGGTGTGTACCGGACGGACGAATCCGCCTGGTACACACCACCAGTCATTGATTTGGCGGGCCGATTCACCCGGCGCTTGGGAACCAAGCGTCAGGATCGGACCACTGGAATATGATGCGTTCGCGTCGCTCACCCATCACGTTACGGCGCTTTTGCTGGCCGCGGGGCTCGACACTTTTGGCGGCTCGATCGCCACGCATCCCGCAATAGGCAGGCGTCTCCCCGCGCCGCGGGTCCGGGCACAAAAAAGCCGGCCACCCCTGGGGATGGCCGGCCATTCATGGCGCAGCTCGATCAGCCGCCCGGAGCGGTGATTGCCGCGCCGGCCATGATGGAGGCGCCTTGGTCGGCAGGGCCATAGGCGAAGACCGGGCGGCCATCATCCTCACCCACGAAGACCGGCGTGCCGCGCGCCGTGGTGCTGCACTGCGCCGGGCGCCCATAGGCCACCACCGGGCGCTGGTCGTTGGTGTCGGTGAAGACAGTGATACCGCCGCCCACCACGTTGCAGCGATCATTCGGCTCGTATTCGACATGCAGGTCGGACGAATCGCCGGAGAGGCGCGGATAGACGCAGGTGGCGTCAGCGGCGAAAGCCGGGGCGGGGGTGGCCAGGGCAAGGACGCTCAGGCTTGGAAGAATGCGGTTCACCCCGGCCTCCTGGGGCCCCATCGGGCCCCGTCTATCGGGTCGGCTACCATCCTGGGCCTCGGTGATCCCTGAATTGGGTCATCCGAGGCCACGCATGCAAACAAGTCTGGATATGCCGATCATAACCGATCGGCGTCACGCTACGGGCGGTTCAGCGGCTGCGATAGGCGCGGTGGCAGGCGCCGCAGGTCGGGCCCACCTGCTGCAAGGCGGCACTGTAGGCCGCGTTGTCGCCGGAGGCGGCGGCGGTGCGCAGATTGGCCAATGGGCCCGACAGGTTGTTCCACGCGGTGGTGAAGCCGGCGCGGTCGGTGAAGACGGCGGGCAGGGCGCGGGTGTCACCGGCCTGGGTGTTGGCTGGGAAGCGGTCGGGGAAATTGGCGAAGAAGGCGATGATGGCGTCGACGCGTTCGACCGCCGGGCGGGTGTCGCCGCGGGCCTGGCCAATGGCGGCGATGGCTTCCAGATGGGCGCCGGTGGCCTTCAGCCCGTCCCGCCGGTCACGGATGATCTGCGCAGGGTCGGCGGTCTGCGCAATGGCGGGGGTCGAGGTCGCCATCATGCTGGCGCACAGGGCGAGGGCTACCAGGCTCAGGCGGGTGATCTTCAGGCTGGGCATGTGAGACAATCTCCGTTGCGGGCCGGGTGGTCGGCCGGGGTTGGGAGCCCTGGTCAGGGCCGTGTGGGCAATGTGCATGGCATGGCGCGGACGGCAAAGCGTAAATTTTCCGTTGATGTTTGGCTGCGCCATGCGCGTGGGTTGCGGGGTTGCCCCCGGCTTGTGCCCCGGCTTGCGCCCCGGCTTGCCCCAGCGGGGGCGGCAGCGTATGAAGCGGTCGTCGGCGGAGTGTAGCTCAGCCTGGTAGAGCACCGTGTTCGGGACGCGGGGGCCGGAGGTTCGAATCCTCTCACTCCGACCACCACAGACACCATCAAACATCAGGTCTGGGCAGCGGGGCGAAGCATCCGCGTCAGCGTTTCAATGACCAATAGATCAGCCACTTTGCCGGCCAGACCCATGCAATTCCCGCTAACCCGAAGTAAATAAGCTGGATGCTCCAATGCGTCTCCAGCACCCAATCCCCCAATATCATCACCACCACCACGTAGGTGAGGATTCCAAAGAGGCCGATCAACCAGGCGATAAGGGAGCGTGACATGCCCCTGTCATCGGCCAGCGGGGCGCTTTCTGCAAGCGTTGGTTTGCGGGTGACGGAACAGCTTGCATCGATCAAGCAATGATCGTATTCTTTTCGGACAAGCAAGGAATATCCAAGCCGGTTTCGTCACCGGCGATGAGTTCACCCAGCCCGACGGCCCGCGCCTGGCGCGGGCCGGTCTGCGTTCGGTTCAAGGCTTGTCCTGCCCGCCGGCGGGGTGCTGAGGCACAGCCGGCCCTGATCTCTATGCAGCACCATCATCTCCGCCACCCATTGCGACTCCCGGAAAGAAAGCGAAACTGCCGTCTTGATCGATATGGCCGATGCCCGCAGCGCGAACCCTGAAAAAGGGAGACCCGACATGGACCTGAAGGCCCATATTCGTGGAATTGCGGATTTTCCCAAGCCCGGCATCCTGTTTTACGACATCTCCACGCTGCTGCGGCATGGCGAGGCCTGGGCGGAAACGGTGCGGCGGATGTCCCACATGGTGGCGGTACGCCAGCCCGACATTCTCGCCGGGATCGAGTCGCGCGGGTTTCTGCTGGCGGCGCCGGTGGCGAAGGCATTGGGCCTGGGCTTCATCATGCTGCGCAAGCCGCGCAAGCTGCCTGGCGCCGTGCTCGGGCTCTCCTACGCCCTCGAATACGGCGAGGACCGGATCGAGATGCAGGCTGACGCGGTGCACAAGGGCCAACGCGTGGTCCTGTTGGACGACCTCCTGGCGACAGGTGGGACAATGGCGGCAGGCATCTCCCTGCTGCAGCAGGCGGGCGCCGATGTGGTAGGCGGCGCCGCGCTCATCGAATTGACCTTCCTTGGCGGCAGGAGCCGCATCCATGTCCCATTCGATGCCCTGCTCGAATACCATGATTGAGGTAGAGGCCGGGATGGCCCCACCCCCCGACATCATCCGTGACCCGGGCGGCAACGCCTATCTGCGGCAGGCACTCGGCGCCACCACCGCCGCCGGGTTCGAAGGCGCGCTTGCCCTGGCGGTGGCCTCGGCCCCGACCGGCGTCGTGATCAGCGATCCCAACCTGCCCGACTGCCCCATCATCTTTTGCAACCCAGCATTCTCCAAGATCACCGGCTACCCGGCCGAGGAGGTGTTGGGCCGCAACTGCCGTTTCCTGCAAGGCCCGGGCACCGACGCCGCCGCCACCCATCTGCTGCGCCGCGCCATCGCCGAGCAGCGGCCGATCACGGTGGAACTCGTCAATTATCGGCGCGATCGCAAGCGCTTCATCAACGAACTTCGCACCTCCCCGGTCTTCTCGGCCGATGGCAAGCTGGTGGCCTTCGTCGGCATCCAGCATGACGTGACGGCCCGCGTGCGGGCCGAGCGTGAGGCAGCGCGGGAGCGCCGCGCGGCCGAACGCGCCAACCAGGAGAAAAGCGACTTCCTGGCCTTCATGAGCCACGAGGTCCGCACCCCGCTGCATGGCGTGATGGGCACTCTCTCGCTGCTGCTCGATACCAGCCTCGATGCCGAGCAGCGCGCCTATGCCGAGACCTCGCGGCGCTGCGGCCAGACGCTGCTGGGCGTGGTGAACGAATTGCTCGACCTCAGCCGGATCGAGGCTGGCAAGCTGAAGATCGGCTCCGAGCCCTTCACCCTGGCCGACCCGGTGCGCGATGTGCTCGATCTCGTGGCCCCCGCTGCGGCCGAGAAGGGACTGACCATTTCGGCCAGCCTGGACCATCATCTGCCCGCGCGCGCCATCGGCGATGCGCAGCGTCTGCAGCAGGTGCTGCTCAACCTCGTCGACAATGCGGTGAAGTTCACCTCACGCGGGTCGGTGGAAATTCGTATGGCAGCACTGCCCGATGGCCGCCTGGGCGTGGCAGTGACCGATACCGGCATCGGCATTGCGCCTAAGTTGCGGGCACGGCTTTTCAGCCACTTCGTCCAGGCTGAGGGGGCGCCCCTCGGCAATCAGGGCGGCACTGGGCTGGGATTGGCCATCTGCAAACGGCTGGTGGCGCTGATGGGCGGGCAGATCGCGGTGGACAGCACGCCCGGCAAGGGCAGCACCTTCTTCTTCGACCTGCCGCTGGTGCCGGTGCCGGCTTCCGGCGCGCCGCCCTCGCGTCTTTCGCCTGCGCCCGACGCCATACTGCCGCCCGTGCCCTTGGCCAATGGCCGCATATTGCTGGCCGAGGATGGCAAGGTGAACCAACTCGTCGCCGCCGCCATCCTGCGCAAGGCCGGCTACACGGTGGAAATCGCGCGTGATGGCGCCGAGGCCGTGGCCGCGGCGCAATCCTCCGAGTTCGACCTGGTGCTGATGGATGTCCGCCTGCCAGTCATGGATGGCCTGGAGGCAACAGGGCAGATCCGCAAGCTGCCCGGCATCCATGGCAGGGTGCCGATCATCGCCATGACCGCCTCTGCCATGCCCGGCGATGCCGAGGCATGCATCGCCGCCGGCATGGATGGCTACCTGCCCAAGCCGTTGGACCGGTTGCAGATGCTGGCCGCGGTGGAGGACGTGCTGAACGCCCGCCCCCGCCGCCCCCGCGCCGCCGTGCCGCTGCCCGAGCCGGGCCGTGTGGCGCCGCTCCTGGACCGTGAGACGCTGGAGGAACTGCGCTCTGCCGTCGGCCCCGGTCGGCTGCCGCGCCTGATCCATGTCTTCATCGACGAGACCCGCGCCCGCCTCGCCCGCATCATCGCCGCCAATGACGCGCGGCACATCGAGGATGAGGCGCATACGCTGAAGGCCGCCGCCGGCACTTTTGGCGCCGTGGCACTGCGCGAAGCCGCGGCTGCGTTGGAGACGGCCTGCCGCAAGGGCGATGCGACTGCCCGGCTGCAACTGGTGGGCATGCTGCCGGGCCTGGTGGACCGCACCATGTCGAGTTTCCCCGCGCAGCCGGTGCCGCGCCACGGCTGAGGAGGGCAGCGCCGTTCAGGCATTGCCCACCGGCCCCATGGTGTCGGCGTTGGTGGCACGGATGATGGCGGCGAAGAGCCGCAACGCGTCCGGGCCGCCGTGATCGCGCAGGGTGCCCTCCTCCATTTCGAAGGCCAGCAGTTCGGCCTGGTCAGCCAAGGTTGCGGCGGCGCGCATCATCGCCTCGCGCGCCAGCACGAGTTGCAGCGCATCGGGCAACGCGTGCCAGCCCTCCTTTTTGCGGGGAGGGGCGCCGTGTTCCGCCACAGCACGCGGCTCTCCCGGCCATCTGCCCGGGGGTCCTTTTGAAGACGGCATGGTGGTAATACTCCATGCGCCCTCCTGGCGTGTATGACGGCGAAAACGGCGCCCCAACGGCCAATCTGCACAGGCTGGCCTAACGGAAGGTCAACATGGCCTCGCCCAGTCCGGAATACGCCACTCGTACCGTGCACGGCCCCTCAAGCCAGATCGGCGGGGTGACCGAGCCCAGCCAGATCACCTGGCCTGCCCGCAGCCCGCCGAACACCTCGGCCGCGCCCGAGCCGGCCAGCCAGGCCAGCGCGTTCATCGGATGGCCGAGCAGGTCCCGCCCGAAGCCGAACCCGCGCGGGAGGCCATCGACAAACAATTCGCCCCGACTGGCGCCCAGATCGATCCCACTCCAATCCGCGACCGGCGCACCCAGCACGCCCGAGGCATGGAAGACCTGGTCGGCGATCAGTGTGGGCGTGCCGAGCTCCGCCAGGTCGCCATAGCGTTTCTCGACGATCTCGATGGCAGCCATCACCTCGCCCACCGCGGCGGCGGCCTGTTCGGGCGTGCAGGCGGCGGCGGGCAGGTCGGCGATGAGCCGCACCGCGATCTCGCACTCCACCCCCACGCCCAGGAAATCGGCATAATTCACCACCAGCGGTGAGCGGTTGATCGAGCCTGCCGGCACGAAGCCGGCGGCGGGGCCATCCAGGCCCAGATAGCTTTGCATCTGCGCGGTGGTGGCGCCGATCTTGAAGCCGGCCGGCGGCGTCGCGCCCAGCATCCCGGCCACCTGCCGCTGCACCGCGTAGCCGGCGGCGATATCGGTGGGTGCGGCGGTGCCGAGCGGCGCCAGAATCCGGCGTCCCTGCCGCGCCGCCAGAATCATCCGCGCCGCTTCCATCACATCCTCCCCAGTTCATACAACGCCACGGCGGCGGCGGCCGAGACGTTCAGGCTCTCCATCCTCTCATGGATCGGCAGCCGGGCAAGCTCGTCGCAATGCTCCCGCGTCAGGCGGCGCATGCCATCGCCCTCGGCGCCCAGCACCAGCGCCACCCGCCGGCCGGCCAGTCCGGCCTGGGCCAGCGTGGTGGGGGCAGCACCATCCAGGCCCACCACCCACAGCCCGTGCTTCTTCAACTCATCCAGCGCGCGGGCCAAATTCACCACGCGAACCACCGGCACCAGTTCCAAAGCGCCGGAGGCGGCGCGGGCCAGCGCGCCGGTCTCGGGCGGCGCGTGGCGGTCCTGCATCACCACGGCCGAGGCGCCGAAGGCGGCGGCCGAGCGCAGGATGGCGCCGACATTGCGTGGGTCCGTCACCTGGTCCAGCACCAGCACGGGGCCGCTGCCGGCCTCCACCGCGTCGATGATGTCCAGCGGCTCCAGCGCTTCGACCATCAGGGCGGCGCCCTGGTGAACCGCATCCTCGGGCATGAAGGCGGCGAAATGCGCGCGTTCCGCCAGTTCGGGCTGGATGCGCCAGGGCGGCGCGATACGGGCGGAGAGTTCCTTATGCGCCTCCGAGGTCAGCAGCAGCCGCCGCAGGCGCCGCGCCGGGTTGGCCAGGGCCGCGGCCACGGTGTGCAACCCGTGCAGCCAGAGCATGCCGCCCGGGGTGGCACCCGGGGTGGCGCCCGGGGTGGCGTCCGCAGCCGCGGCGCGGCGCGGGTCGGCAGTGGTGAGACGTTCGGTGTGGCGTTGACCGCGCGAGGGCGGGCGTGGGGGACGGCGCATGGCGGCATGTGAGGGCTGGCGGGGGGTGCTGTCCAGCCATCGCGCGATGCGCCAGGCTTGGCTGGTGCATATTCCCCTGTCCCAGACCCTGCGCGCCGCCCTGGCCCTGCCCGGCTGGGCCGCCCATCTGGGGCCGATCGACCCCGAGAGCGCTGGGCTGGAGGGACTGCCGGTGCTGCGCCAGGCTGACCTGCCGACGATGCAGGCTGCCAGCCCGCCCTTCGCGGGCTTTGCCCCCACCACCGGGCGCGCGCGGCTTTTCGCCTCGCCCGGCCCAATCTTCGAGGGTGTAGGCGATGGCCCGGACCCCTGGCGCTTCGCTCCCGCCCTGGCGGCGGCGGGCATCGGCGCGGGCGATGTTGTGCTGAACACCTTCGGCTATCACCTGACGCCGGGCGGCTTCATCTTCGACAGCGCGGCCCGCGCGCTGGGCTGCGCCGTCATCCCCGCCGGCCCGGGCAATACGGCGCAGACGCTGGAGGCGATCCGCGCCTACCGTCCCGTGGCCTATACCGGCACGCCGGATTTCCTGAAAATCTTGCTTGAGGCCGCGGATGCGGCGGGGGGCGAGGCCGGCTGCATCACCCGCGCCGTCGTCACCGGTGCCGCCTTCCCGCCCTCGCTGCGGGACTGGGTGGTGGGGCGCGGCATCACCGTGGTGGAGGCCTATGGCACGGCCGAGCTTGGCCTGATCGCCCATACCGTGCCGGGCGAGGCGGGCATGCGGGTGGCCGATGGCATCATCCTGGAGATTGTCCGCCCCGGCACCGGTGAGCGCCTGCCCGATGGCGAGATCGGCGAGGTGGTGGTCACCATTCCCGACCCTGCCCACCCCGTGCTGCGTTTTTCGCCCGGCGACATGTCGGCCTTTCTGCCGGGCGGCACGCATATTCGTGGCTGGCTGGGCCGGGCGGATCAGACGGCCAAGATGCGCGGCCAGTTCATCCGGCCCGAGCAGGTGGCGGCCATCGCCCAAGCCATGCCCGGCCTGGGCCGGCTGAGATTGTGCATCACGCGGGTGGGCGAGCAGGATCGGATGGAATTGCTGGCCGAGGGTGAGGGCGACGCCGCCGCGCTGGCCGAGGCGTTGCGGGCGGCTACGGGGCTGCGGGGGGCCGCGCGATTCGTGCCACCCGGCAGTCTGCCGGCCGACGGCCGGGTGATCGACGACCGGCGGTAAATCGGCGTAGCCTTCTCCTCGGAGACGCCCATGAACAGAAAAATCACTCGCCGCCCCTTGCTGGGCGCGGCTCTTGCCCTGCCAACCCTCGCCCATGCCGCATGGCCGGAGCGCCCGGTGCGCCTCATCGTGCCCTTCGGCGGCGGCGGGCAGACCGATATCGTCAGCCGCGTCATGGCCGACGCACTGCAATCGCGCCTGGGCCAGCCGGTGCTGGCCGACAACCGGCCGGGCGGCAATGGCTCGGCCGCGGCCGAGGCGGTGATGCGCGCGGCCCCGGATGGCTACACCATCCTGATCGCGGGGCTGGGCACCAATTCCGGCCTGAATGCGCTGCTCTATCGCGGCATCACCTACGATGCGGAGCGCGATTTCCTTCCCATTGGGTATTTCTGCACCACGGCCAACATGCTGCTGGTGCACAATTCCATCCCCGGCACGGATTTCGCCCAGCTGCTGGCATGGATTCGCGCCAATCCCGGCCGCTTCACCTATGCCTCGGCCAGCGTGGGCGCCATCACCCATCTGGTGATGGAGGATATCGGCGCGCGGCTCGGGCTCGACATGCTGCATGTGCCTTACCGCCAATCCACCCAGGCGATGACAGATCTGCTCGCGGGGCGCATCCATGCCCGGGCGCTGGGCCTGCCGGAGGGCGAGGCTGTGCGTGGTGCCCCAACTGTGCGGCCGGTGGCACTCACCACGCTCACGCGCCGCCCGGAATGGCCTGGTGTGCCGGCGGTGGCCGAGACCATCCCCGGCTTCGAGGCCAATGCCTATTTCGGCCTGGCCGCCCCCGCCCGCACCCCGCCCGAGGCGGTGGCCCGACTCAACGCCGCGATGAACGACGCGCTGGGCGATCAGCGGGTGCGCGCCGCCTTCGCCCGCGTCGGCGCCGACGCCGCGCCGCCCAACACCCCCGCAGAGTTTACCGCCCGCGCCCGGGCCGACGGTGCGCGGTGGGGCGCATTGATCCGCCGCCTCAACCTGGCGGCCGAGTGATGGAACTCTCGCCCGAACTCATGGCCTGGGTCGGCCGCACCCGCGTGGTGGAGGAGGATGTCGGCCTGGCCGCCACCCGGCGCATCGCCAGCATGCTGGACCTGGACCCCGCGGGGTTCCGCATGGGCGACGCGCTGCCGGCGCATTGGTTCGCGCTGTTTTTCGCCGAACCGCCACGGCAATCCGATATCGGCCCCGATGGCCACCCCAACCCCGGCGTGGTGCTGCCGCCCATCCCGCTGCCGCGCCGCATGGGTGCTGGCCGGCGCGTGACGCTGCACGGGGCGCTGCGGATAGGCGAGGTCGCCACCCGCACCGCCGAGGTGGCGGCAATTATGCCCAAGCAGGCCCGCACAGGCTTCATCACCGTGCTGACCATGCGCCACACCATCCGCCGTGGCGAGGAGGTGCTGGCGGTGGATGAGTTCGACGCCGTGTATCGTGAGGCGGTGAAGCCGGGCGAGAAAAGTGCGGTGAACACGCCCGTTCCGGCCCCCGCCGAGGCAGCCTGGGCGGTGGAGAAACACCTCTCCTCCACCCTGCTCTTCCGCTATTCCGCGGTGACCTGGAACGCCCATCGTATCCACTACGACGCGGATTACGCCAGGGGTGAGGAAGGCTACCCGGCCACGGTGCAGAATGGCGGGCTGACCATGCAGTTGCTGCTGGATGCGGTGGTGGCGAACACGCCGGGCCGATTGCTGGGCTTCTCGGCCCGCCTGACCCGGCCGCTGCATGTGGGCGAGACGATCACCCTGGCCGGGCACGCGGCCGTGGATGGCGTGGCACATGCCTGGGTGGCCAATGGGCGGGGCGAGCTCTGTGCCCAGCTGGAGGCACGCTTCGGATAGCGGCACAGGTTGGGTTTTGGCGAGCCTGCCTTGCCGCATCCCGCTCTACGGTGCCACCGCCATCCAGGCTGGTTCCGGGCCGCAGGCGATCATCGCCTGCGGCCCAGAGGTGGTTTGCGGCCCAAGGTCGCGCCGAGGAACGGTGCGGCCAGCAGGGTGATGAGGTGCATGGCAAGGGGCGGTGTCGCTGCGTGCGGACCCCGCCCCGCGGCGCTGAGCGGGGGCTTGGCGCCTAGGCCGCCGTCAGGATGATCCGCCCGGTCACATGGCCGGCCTTGAGCCGGTTCAATGCTGCATCGGCATTCTCGAAGGGCTCATGGGTCAGCGGGATGGCCGGCAGGCCGCCCTTCTGGGCGATGGCGACGAGTGCGCGCAGCTCCTTCACGCTGCCGACATAGCTGCCCTGGATGGTCAGCGCCTTGATCGGCACCAGCGGCAGCGGCACCACCAACTCGCCACCGAACAGCCCGACCTGGATGAGCTTGCCGCCCTTGCGCAGCGCGTCGAAGGCGAAGCGCGCGGTCTGGGTGCCGTTCACCAGGTCGATCACCGCGGCCACAGGGCCGCCGCAGGCTTCCGTGATGCGCCTGGTGGTACCCTCGTCGCTGGCCAGCACCGTGTCGGTGGCGCCCTGGGCGCGGGCGGCGGCCAGCTTGTCCTCGGCCACATCCACGACACAGATCCGCCGGTGGCCGAGTGCCTGGAGGATGGCGATGGCGTTCAGCCCGAGGCCACCGGCGCCCACCAGCACCACAGCCTCATCCGGCGGGAGCGGAAACACCTTGTTGATGGCGGAATAGACCGTGATGCCCGAGCAGGCATAGGTCGCGGCCAGCCCCGGATCGATGCCGTCGAAGGCCACAAGATGCTTCCAATGCGTCGCCAGCACATGGGTGGCATAGCCGCCATTCTGATAGACGCCGAGGGAGCGGCCGTTCGAGCACATGTTCTCCTCATCATCGAGGCAATATGAACATTTGCCGCAACCCACCCAGGGGAACACCACGCGATGGTCGCCCGGCTTCACATGCCCCACCGCGCCGGGGCCGCATTTCAGCACCCGGCCGACGATTTCATGGCCCATGGCGAGCGGCAGCTTCATGCCGCGATCGGCCATCCGCATCTCACCCCGGCTGCCCATGTCGTAGACGCCTTCCCAGATATGCAGGTCGGAATGGCAGACGCCGGCATGGGTGACTTCCAGCAGCACCTCGTCGCCCTGCGGTTCGGGGGTGGGGAGATCGATCTCGACGAGGGGTTTTCCGTGTTCGATGACGGCCCAGGCGCGCATGATGCTTTCCTCCGGTTTTCCGGCAGGCAGCCTGCCGGCAAAGCCGGTGGCTGTCAGCCCTCGGTTTCCAGCCTTTCGATATCGCCGTCGCTCAGGCCGAAATGGTGTCCGATCTCGTGGATCAGCACATTGCGGACGAGGCGGAACAGCTCCTCGCCCGTCTCGATCCACTCCAGCAGAATGGGCTCGCGGTAGAGAAAGATGGTGTCAGGCTGCGTGGCGACGTCGAACACGGATTTTTGGGTGAGCGGCGTGCCGCGGTACAGCCCTGTCAGCTCCCAGGGGTTCTCCATGCCCATCTCCTCCAGTGTCTCGTCATCGGCCACCTCCTCGACGATGATGGCGATCCCGCGCACCATCTCCCGCAGTTGCGCTGGGATGGCGTCGAGCGCGTGCTCGGCCATCTGGATGATCTCTTCGGTGGTCGGCGGTGTGGTATGGCGCATGGGCCATCCCCACCCCGGGTCGGCCGCCAAGTCAAGGATGCGAATGATGATCGAAATGCTCGACGATGCCGCCCGGGCGGCACTGGGCGAAACCCTGCCGCAATGGCGCATGGTGGAGGGGCGCGATGCCATCGCCAGGGAATTCCGGTTTCGCGATTTCTCGCAGGCCTGGGGCTTCATGTCGCGCGTGGCATTGCTGGCCGAGGCCGCGGACCATCACCCCGAATGGTTCAACGTCTACAACCGTGTGGCGGTGACGCTGACCACGCACGATGCCGGCGGGCTTTCGGCGCGCGATGTGGCGCTGGCCTTGGCAATGGATGGGCTGGTGGCGCCGCCGGGTTGAGCATCACCAGGGCGGCGGCGCGCTGGTGCCTGGCGCAGGCCTGGGCACCGTTGGTGGAGGTGCCGCTGCCCGATGGCCGTCGCGCCGATATCCTCGCACTCACGCCGCGCGGCGATCTCGTCATCATCGAGGCCAAATCGGGCGCGCGGGATTTCCTGACCGATCAGAAATGGCCGGAATACCGGGCCTGGTGCGACCGGCTGTATTTCGCGGTGGATCTGGAGTTTCCGCGCTCGCTGCTGCCCGATGACACGGGCCTGGTGGTGACCGATGGCCGCGAGGCCACCCTGCTGCGCGAAGCACCGGGCCACCCCATGGCGCCAGCCCGCCGCCGTTCGCTCAGCCTGCGATTCGCGTTGCTGGCGGGCAGACGACTGGCCGCCGAGCAGGACCCCTGGGGGGCGGAGGAGCAGCGCCTGGCGCTGCGCGCCGAATAGGCACCAGCCCGACCGCTACCAGCTGAGCGGAATGCGCAGATGGGCGCCGGGTGAGGGCCGGAACAGCCTGTCCTGCAACGAGCCGGGCGATCCCGTTTCCTGGGCCAGGCCTCGGCCGGGGATGGTGGGGGCGATCACGCCGGGCGTCAGCCGCGCGCCTTGGGGCTGCACGATACCCCGCGGCGCCTCAAGACGAGAATTGGGTACAGGTGCGGGCTCCGGCCGATGCGCGGCAAAGGCCTGATTGCCGAGATCGGGTGTGGTCTGCAGCACCATTCCGCCGCCCATAAACGCGCCATCCGCAGGGTCTGGCCGCCGTGGCCGTGGCGCCCGACGCGGCGGCTGTTCCTGCGCCAGGGCATGGCCCGTGGCGAGGAGAGGGAGCGTCAAGCCTAGCAAAAGGGAGCGCCTGTTCATATGATCTTAGGTAGTGATTCACGGGTTTTGAGACAAGCTCTATTTGCCGCCGGGCAACAGAAGCGAGACCGAAAGCCCCGGCGGATCGGCGCCGGGCATGGCGTCGCCCAGCTCCAGGATCCCGCCATGGAGTTGCGCGACGGCGCGAACCAGCGAAAGGCCCAGCCCCGAACCGGGGGTGTTGCGGGACTGGTCGGCACGAAAAAACCGTTCTCCAACACGGCTTTGGTCCTCGTTGGCGAGCCCGGGGCCTGAATCGCTGACCATGATCTCGATGCTGCCATCCTCATGCCGGCGCGCGGCGAGGCGTACCACGCCGCCATCGGGGGTAAACTTCACGGCATTGTCCAGCAGGTTCGCAACCGCCTGCAATAGCAGGTCGCGGTCGCCCACCATGGGCAGGGAGGCCGGCAGGTCGGTCTCCAGGCGCTGGTCGCGGGCTTCGGCCGCGGCCTGGTAGAATTCGGCCGCATCGGCCAGCACCTCGGGCAGGTCGAGCGGCGCGAAGGCGGCGCGGCGGGCGCCTGCCTCGGCCTCGGCGATGCGCAGCAGGGCGCGGAAAATCCGGCTGATATTGTCCAGGTCGGCGATGCCCTGCTCGACCGCAGCGCGCAGCTCCGCCTCGGTGCTGGCGACGGAGAGGCTTTCCTCCAACTTGGTGCGGGCGCGGGCGATGGGTGTGCGCAGGTCATGCGCGATGGCGTCCGACACACCGCGCGCACCGGTCATCAGCGTCTCGATCCGGTCGAGCATGGCGTTCATGCCCTGGCCCAGGCGGTCGAACTCGTCCCCACGATCCGAAAGCGGCACGCGGGCGGAGAGGTCACCGCTGGCGATGCCCATGGCGGTGCGGAAGGTCGGCGCCAGCCGGCGTTCCAGCGCCCTGCGGATCAGCGACGCGCCGGTGATGGCGATAAGCATGGAGGCGCCCAGCGACCACACCACGCCCTCGGTCAGCACCAGGCGAAGCTGCAGCCGCTCGCTTTCGTCGCGGCCCACCAGGAGGCGCAGATTGGGCAGGTCGCGCCGCAGGAAGCGGGCATCGGCCGGTATGCCGTCATGGCTGATGCGGGTGCGGCTGAAGGTGCCGTCGGAGGTGGCGTTGGCCGGCCAGGCCTCCAGATTGCCGGCCAGCTTGCGGCCGTCGCGGTCTAGCAGGAGATAGATCGCCTCGTTCGAGACATCGAGCGCCAGGCGCTCCTCGATCGCCTCGGCCAGGCCATTGGCGCCGGCCTCGCGCCAGCGCTCGGTCAGCGCCACGGCATCGGCGCGGATGGCGGCCGCCACCTGGCGGTCCAACGCGCCCGCCGTCGCCCACCACAGCACCGCCACCAGGGCCAGGGAGGAGAGCGCGAAGACAATGGTGAAGAGTGCCGCGAAACGCAGCCCGGCACTTTGCATCAGCCGGGGCGGCGCCGCCCCTGGGATGGTCGCGCGCCGGCTTGTGTTCCCGCTCAAGCCGGCTCAGGGCTCCGCACGGATCATGTAGCCGGAGTTTCGCACGGTGTGGATCAGCGGCTTGTCGAAGCCCTTGTCCAGTTTCTGGCGCAGCCGGCTGACATGCACGTCGATCACATTGGTCTGCGGGTCGAAATGATAGTCCCAGACTTTTTCCAGCAGCATGGTGCGCGTCACCACCTGTCCGGCATGGCGCATCAGATGCTCCAGCAGGCGGAATTCACGCGGCTGGACGTCGATCTTCTTGGCGCCGCGGGTAACGGTGCGGCTGAGCAGATCGAGCTCCAGGTCGGAGACGCGCAGACGGGTGGCCGGCGCGTCCACGCTGGGGCGGCGCGCCAGGGCTTCGACGCGCGCCAGCAGTTCGGCGAAGGCGAAGGGCTTTACCAGATAATCGTCGCCGCCCGCTTTGAGGCCCTTCACCCGCTCATCCACCGCGCCCAGCGCCGAGAGAAACAGCACCGGGGTCCGGTTGCCCTGGCCGCGCAATGTCTCAACCAGCCGCACACCGTCCACGCCGCCGGGCAGCATGCGGTCGAGCACCAGCAGGTCGAACTGCTCGGAGGCGGCAAGGAACAGGCCGTCGCGGCCGTTGGCCGCGTGTTCGACCGTGTGTCCGGCCTCCTGCAAACCCTTTTTAACGAAGCGCGCGACTTCGACGTCGTCCTCGACCAGCAGGATGCGCATGGTTTTGTTCCCTCCTC
>Ga0105045_10002762_pt1 | contig 14909 bp, 10 predicted proteins | sample MAT02_FD_78089 | JGI IMG/M metagenome (GOLD analysis project Ga0105045, IMG submission 78089) | Freshwater microbial communities from Lake Fryxell liftoff mats and glacier meltwater in Antarctica - MAT-02 (megahit assembly) | ecosystem: Environmental > Aquatic > Freshwater > Ice > Liftoff...
CCTCGGAGCCGGGCAAAATCCTGATCGGCCTAGTCAATACCGAGGAGGAACACGCCCTCAAAAACGGCAGCCCATATCAGCGCAATGCGATGGGCGGGTTTGATCTGGTCAACCCACCCGTCTTTCTGAACTTGTATGTTTTGGTTTGTGCCACGTACAGCACGAGCGAAACCTACACTACTGCGCTCAAAAGCTTGGGCCGGGCAGTGCAGTGTTTTCAGCAAAAGAATGTGTTTTCCCTGGCCAATTCGCCCAATGCTACGGGCCTGCTCGACCCGCAAGCAGTCGGCTTGCGGGTTTCGGTTGAACTTTGTTCGCTATCCTTCGAGCGCATGAACCAACTCTGGGGCACGCTTGGCGGCAAACAAGTGCCTTTCGTGCTCTACAAAGTGCGGGTAGTGGAAGAACAGGCGCAAGAACCAGTGGGCAGCGGGTCTGCCATCATGACCATCGAGGGAAATATAGGGGGACGGATTGTGGAAAATTAAATAAGATAGTATGGAAAAATTCCTGATCGGTTATCGCCGGTTGTTCAAAGTGGAGGTGTTGCACCGCTATTTCCTTGACGTGGGCCAAACTCCGTATGATTTTGCCCCAGCCGTACCTAATGCCGATGAACTTAAAAAATTGGCAGAATTGCGCTTGGTGCGGGCCAACTATGACGTGAAAAGTTTTTGGGCCATCCAGCCGACGCCAGCCACCCAACTGCGGTTGCGCAATCAGCGGTTGATCTTTGCGCCTTTGCCCGATGGTTTTCAGGTCGGAGTGTCGGTTGATCCGCTCGGCAAGCCCCAAATCCCCTTGGCCGAGGGGTTGGCCCTGACGTTTGCCATTTCGCTGATCGATGGCTTTTTTCCGCTCTACACCGAGCTGTCACTGGCCACGATGAACAGTTTGGCCAAAGGCGGGCAAGTTGCCTGGCTCCAAAACAAGGCGGGAACCAATTTGCTCAATGCGGGCGGTACATTGGGCAGTGTGCCCGACGAGCTCAAGGCCCGCGATACGGCCGAAGCTACCAACGCGCCTGTATTTGGCTTGGTAAATATTGTACACAACCCTACTCTGGGGCTTTCCCTGCTCGACGGCGGAGGACAACCCGAAACAGACCAGGTATTTCGCATTGTCCTGCTCAACCGGGTCACCGTTTGGCAGTACCAAGCCGCCAGTTTGGGTTCGTTTGGACTGGTACAGCATGGGCGCATTGCCCTGAGCAGCGGTGACAAAGCGTTGCCCAATCCGGGCCCGGCCACTACGGCCTACCGGGAGGCCGATGGAAAATTTTATTCTACCATTTATTGATTTTACCCAAAACCATTCATTGTATGGCAAGCACCCTAAATTTGGCTTCGCTCAAAACGCCCGGCGTTTACATCGATGAGGTCGCGCTGTTCCCGCCTTCGGTGGCGCAAGTCGAGACCGCCATCCCGGCCTTTATTGGCTACACAGAGCGGGCAAACTTGCGAGTCCCCGGCGATCTGACCAATGTCCCCTTTCGCATCACCTCGCTACTGGAATATGAACAGTATTTTGGCAAAGCCTCCAAGGAAGGGGCCAGTATCACGGTCAAAATCACCGAAAGTGCCACAGGCACCAAGGTGATCGCTGATATTGACCCGGCCACTCGTTCCAAAAATTTCCTTTATTACGCCATGCAATTGTTTTTTGGCAATGGCGGCGGAGCCTGTTACATCGTTTCAGTGGGGCCCCAAACGGGAACCATTGCGTTCGGCACGGCCACCGGAGCGGGCTTGCGCCGGGGCTTGGAAGAAATCGGCAAGATCGACGAGCCAACTTTACTCGTTTTTCCCGAGGCCATTGCCTTGTCGGACGGAGACTTGCAATCGCTCCACAATGACGCCCTGGCCCAAGCAGCCTTGCTCCAAGACCGGTTCGTGGTAATGGACGTGAAAATCGATGACATGACCAGCTCGGCCAGCACCGCCGTCACTGATTTCCGTGGCAACCAAGTGGGGATCAACAACCTCAAGTATGGGGCGGCCTACACGCCTTACCTCCAAACGGTCATTGATTTTGAATATGACGAAGCCACCGTTGCCATTGACCATACCGTCGTTGGGGGCGGGGCGGGCCCATTTGATGCCGTCACCTTGTCGGGGGTAACCAATGGCGCCCTCAAATCGCAAGCTTTGTTGGCCATTGCCAATATTACCAACCTCTTGCCGCCCAGTGCCGCTGTGGTGGGCATTTATGCCGCGGTGGACAGCTCCCGGGGGGTTTGGAAAGCGCCGGCCAATGTGAGCCTCAACTATGTGATCGGGCCGAGCCATTTTATCAACGATAAAGAACAAGAAGGGATCAATGTGGATGTGACCGCTGGCAAATCGGTGAACGCCATCCGGGCCTTCACGGGCAAGGGCACCTTGGTGTGGGGCGCGCGCACCTTGGCGGGCAACGACAACGAATGGCGTTACGTGCCGGTGCGACGGTTTTACAACATGGTGGAAGAATCGGTCAAAAAGGCTTCGGGGCAATTCGTGTTCGAGCCCAACGATGCCAATACCTGGGTCAAAGTGCGGGCCATGATCGAGAATTTTCTCACCCTTCAATGGCGGGCCGGGGCACTGGCCGGGGCCAAAACCGAACAGGCATTCTTCGTGCGGGTCGGCCTAGGCCAAACCATGACCGCCCAAGACGTGCTCAATGGCATCATGATCGTCGAGATCGGGATGGCCGTGGTCAGGCCGGCCGAATTTATTGTGCTGCGCTTCTCCCACAAAATGCAAGAAAGCTAAATCCAAACCACTAAACCAACGTTACAATGGCCACAACTTATCCATTGCCCAAATTCCATTTCCAAGTCGAGTGGGGCGGAGCCCGGATCGGGTTCACTGAAGTCTCCGGGCTGAATATCGAGACCGAAGTGATCGAGTACCGCGACGGGGTGTCACCCGAGTACCATAAAATCAAAATGCCGGGGATGCAAAAATTCTCCAACATTACCCTCAAGCGGGGCAGTTTCAAGGGCGACAATGACTTTTTCAAGTGGTGGAACACCGTGGCCCTCAACTCCATTGAGCGGCGCGACCTGACCATCAGCCTCCTCAATGAAAAGCATGAGCCAGTCATTGTCTGGAAAGTGAAAAATGCTTGGCCCAACAAAGTGACCCCCGGTGACTTGAAATCTGATGCCAATGAAGTGATGATCGAGAGCATCGAGCTGGTTCATGAAGGGTTGAGCATCCAAAACGAGGGCTAGTCATGACCGGTTTTACGTATCCAGCTACGGGTTTTCATTTTTTGGTCGGCTTTGAGCTCTTCCCGCAAACTGTCCAAGATGTCCGCTTTCAGGAAGTTTCGGGCCTGAATGTGGAAATGCAGATGGAAAGCATCAAAGAAGGAGGCGAAAACCGCTTTGAGCACCAACTGCCCCTGCGGGCCAAGTACGGTGATCTGGTGCTCAAGCGCGGCATGTTTGTCGGGTCGGGCATTCACTTGTGGTGCAAAAACGCCTTCGAGGCGTTCGAGTTCCAGCCCGTGAATTTGATTGTGTCGCTGCTCAATGATCAGCATATTCCGCTCTTTACGTGGTATGTGGTCCATGCTTTGCCCAAAAAGTGGGACATCTCGGGCTTTGATGCGGAAAAAAGCACGGTGGCCATCGAAACGCTCACGCTCACTTATCGCTATTACCAAACGATCCGGATATAAAGCAGTTGGCTTGGGCAAATAGATGAGTGATCGATGGTGTGCCCTAGACAAATGCTGACTGCTCTGCTTGACCAAACTGGCCAATCAACCATTTTTGACCCCAAAACTGCAAATGTTATGCCCATTATGATCAAGGAACTTACCATCCGGGCCACCATTGACCCCAATGCCACTGCCCCAACGGGCCCGGTACCGGCAGCCGAAGTGCAGCAGCTAGTGGAGCAGTGTGTGGCGCAAGTACTGGCCATTTTGCAAGAAAAGGACGAACGCTAAAGCACCAACGGACCAGTCGGCTGGCTGGTGGGCAGGGTGCATTGTTTTATGATTGATAACTGATCCCCCTTATGTTCAATTCTCTCGGTGAACTCAAAAAGATGACCCTCACAGGCTATCTGGACAGTGGCTTCAGTGAAGCCTCCGGCCAAGTATATGTGGCCGTGATCAACCCCGAGACCTATACGCTCAACTACGAAATCCAGCAAAACCAAGAACAAGCGGCCGGAACTAGTGGCAATCAAAGTACCCTCTCCCGGATGTTGCCCCGGAAATTGGCGTTTGAATTTTTGTTTGATTCTACCGGGGCACTCAATGTCGGCGGGCTTGCCCTGCCCCTGAGCGCAAGCACCAATGAGGGCGTGTGGGAACAGGTGGAACAGTTCAAAAAAACAGTATTCTACTACCTTGGCGATACCCACCAACCGCCATTTGTCAAATTGGAATGGGGCAAACTGCTTTTCAAGTGCAAACTGGATAAGCTGGGTATTACCTATAAACTGTTCAAACCCGACGGCTCGCCCGTGCGGGCCATTGCCAAGGCATCATTCACCGAGACCATCGCCGACGACTTGCGGGTGGCCCAGGAAAACGCCAACTCCCCCGACCTGACCCACTTGCGCACCGTGGCCGAGGGCGACAACCTGCCCCTGATGTGTTTCCGGATCTACGGGGATGCTACCCTGTATCGCGAGATCGCTAAAGTAAATAATTTAATCAATTTTCGCCAACTAACCGTCGGCCAACAATTGTTCTTTCCCCCGATCCGCAAAACCAGCTAACGGCTACCACAATGACCGAGAATCCGCGCCAGTTGACCACGCCTGCCCCCCGCGATCTACCCACCTACTCCATCAAAGTAGGGAGCGCAGCCTTGGCCAAAACTTACCAAGTGTTGTCGGTGCGGGTGCAAAAGGAGGTGAACCGGATACCAACGGCCCACCTGCTGATCAAGGATGGCGATGCCGCCGCGGGCGATTTTTTGGTGAGCAACCAAGAGTTGTTCGTGCCCGGCAAAGCCCTGGAAATTTGGGCGGGGTATCAGGGAATTGAAAAAATAATTTTCAAGGGGCTAGTGGTTAAACACGGGATCGAAGCCCTGTCCAGCGGCAGCACCCGGCTCAAGGTCGTGTGCAAGGATGCGTTGGTCAAAACCACCCTGACCGCCCGTCAGCGTTATTTTACCAATAAAAAGGATTCGGAAGCCGCCGAGGAAATCGGGCAATCTTACGCCGATCTGGCCATTGAGGCCGAGGCCACCGCTTTCGCTCACCCAGAGTTGATCCAATATGACACGACTGACTGGGATTATGTGGTCATGCGGGCCGAAGCCAATGGCCAACTTTGCTTCGTGGACGACGGCAAGCTGACCATCGCTAAACCCAACTTTGACCAAAAACCAGTGCTGGGCTTGCAGTTTGGGGCCACCATGCTGGCTTTCGAGGCCGAAATGGATGCGCGGGATCAGGTACTTGATCTCAAAACGGTGGCTTGGAACCCCGCCGATCTGGCCACCGTCGAAACGGAGGCCACTGAGCCGAATTGGGCCGAGCAAGGCAATCTATCAGCCAAAACGGTGGCCGAAGCCCTGTCGGCCAGCCTGCTACTGCAACATGCGGGACAGTTGCCCCCGGAAGAGCTACAAACTTGGGCCGATGCCGCTTTGCTGAAGCGACGCCTGGCCAAGATCCGGGGGCGGGTGCAGTGCTACGGCAATGGCGACTTGAAGCCGGGCGACCTGATTGAGCTGAGTGGGGTGGGCGAACGTTTCAATGGCCAAGTACTTGTAACGGGCGTGAGCCACCGGCTGGAAAACGGTCAATGGCTAACTGATACCCAGTTTGGCTTAAATCCCCGCTGGTTTGTCAATGAATTTACCGTGAGCTCGCCAGCCGCCAGCGGTTTGCGGCCAATGGTGTCCGGCCTCCAAATTGGCGTGGTCACGGGCCTTGCCGGCGATCCGTCGGGGGAAGAGCGGATGTTGGTGCGCCTTCCAGCCATTAGTAGCTCCGATGAGGGCACTTATGCCAGGGTTGTGAGCCTCGATGCAGGCAATGAGCGAGGGTTCTTCTTCCGGCCCGAAATCGGCGACGAAGTGGTGGTGGGGTTTGTGAACAACGACCCAAGCAACCCCATTGTGCTGGGGGCTTTGCACAGCAGCAAGCATCCGGCGCCCATCAAGGCCGATGAGGCAAACCCATTGAAGGGCTACGTGTCGCGGAGTAAAATGAAATTGACCTTTGATGATGAGAAAAAAACAATGACCCTCGAGACCCCGGCGGGCAATCTGCTCAAACTGGACGAAGATGAAAAAAGCCTGACTATTCAAGATCAAAATGGCAATAAAATCATATTGAACGATCAAGGAATCACGATTGATAGTAGCAAAGATTTAATTCTCAAAGCCGCCAATGACGTAACCGTGGACGGGTTGAACATCTCTCAAACGGCTTCGGCCCAGTTCAAGGCCAGTGGCTCGGCGGGACTGGAAGTGAGCAGCAGTGCGGTCGCTACGGTCAAAGGGAGTTTGGTCCAGATCAACTGAGTGAACAAAATTGAATATTTTAGCAATAAAAAAAGACATAAAAATGGCATTGGAAGACGATTTTTTGGGCCGGGGCTGGAGCTTTCCCCCCACTTTCAGCAAAGCGGACCAGGGCGTACAAATGGTCGCCGGGGTGCGGGACATTGAGCAGAGCTTGGCCATCTTGTTGTCCACGCGCCTGCGGGAGCGGTTGTTGACCCCTGATTTTGGGTGCGACCTCCACAATTCAGTTTTTGAGGCCATGAACACCACCATGATTACCCGGATCAAAGACATGGTCAGTACCGCTATTCTGTACCACGAAGCCCGGATCGAGCTGCTAGAAGTGTCGGTTTCTGAGCCGCCCGAAAGTTTGGGTACATTGCTCATCGAGGTGCAGTACCGTGTACGGGCCACTAACTCGCGGCGAAATTATGTCTATCCATTTTACAAGGTAGAAGGCAGCGAAATCGGTGGTTAGTGGAAGTTGCACCACCAAAATGGAACATCACTATGCTTACGACTACAAATCATTCAAGATCAATTCGTTGCAAATAGGAAACCCTCGAAATGATTTTGCGCAAGAGGTAACTTAACTGGTAAGACTACTTGATTTTATCCAACATTATTGATAAGAATATGTCCAGTAATTGTCCCGAACACAACCCTTTGCAACGCGACGGCTTGAACCAAGCCCAGCGTCAACTGGCCGCCTTGCTGCCCAGCTACGTGGGGATGGACGAGCGCGGGCTGCCCGAACTGCTGGAATTTACTGCCAAGTATGCCGAAAAAATAGGAATAAAATTCTTTGATCTGCACAATGCGGCTGATAACGGAGAAACTTGGCAACAGTTGATGGATTATCGGCAGTTCTTTGCCGATGCCCAAAACCTGGAGCCCGAACTGGCCCAGCGCCAAGACTATGAGCCCCATTTTGCCTTGCTGCTGACCTTTTTGCGGCTCTTTGGCATCGTCCAGTCCGACCTGAACCAACTTACCCAGCGGCACTTGGATTTTTATTACCAAGAGGTATTGCAATTGGCCTTGCGCCCACCCACGCCCGATCGGGTACATTTGGTATTTGAACTGGCCAAAAATATGGCCGAACAGATCGTGCCCAGTGCAATCGAACTGGATGCCGGCAAAGATGCGGGCAAACAGCCCCTGACATATATAAGTGAGGAAGAATTGGTTGTCAACCGGGCTGGCATTGCCCATTTGCGCACGGTCTATCGGCCGGCTGGCGGCAAAGTATTTTACGCGCCAGCGGCCAACACTGCCGACGGCGTGGCCAAAGCCCTGCCTGAAGCCGATCCAACTTGGAATGCCTTCGGGCCAAAGCTCAACCCGGCCACGCCCTGCGGTGCCGGATCGGTGGCCGCCACCGTTGGCCTGCCCGAAGCTCGGTTGGGTTTTGCGCTGGCCTCGCCCGTGTTGCTGCTGGCCGAGGGCGATCGCCTAATCACCGTCACTTTTACCACTGCCGCCACTGCCCCGGTCACTTTGGCGGGCAAAAAATTAAACATCCAACTGAGCGGCCAAAAAGCGTGGATTGATGCTCCCCAAACCAGTTTTACCGTCAGTGGCCAATCGCTAGCGTTCACGGTGCGGCTGGGCCCAGAAGTGAAGGAAGCGGCGGTGGGCTATCAAGCCACCAAGCTCGAGGGCAATTACACGACCGAGTTGCCCATGCTGCGGGCCTGGCTGGCCGACACCGCCGACTATGCACTACTGGCCGGGGTAGTCATTACCCATGCCAAGGTGGATGCCACCGTAACTGGCCTGAAAAAGAGCCTGATTGTGGAAAACGACTTTGGCAAGCTCAACCCCGAAAAACCTTTTCCGCCTTTTGGGCCTATCCCCACCATTGGGTCAGCCTGCTATGTGGGTTGTCCCGAGGCAGTGGGCAAGACCTTGCGCTCGGTCAAAGTCAGGTTCACTGAATGGGTGGGGCTGCCCACTTGGTCTACCTATTATGCCGCTTATGGCAGCACTTACACCAATGCCAATGCCTATACGGCCAATGTTGCCCTGCTCAACGGCAACCTCAAAAACCAAAGCTCGGGCACGCAAACGCTGTTCAGCCGTTTTGGGCCAGGGGTCACGATCCCACCCACGCCGGTGGCCAGCCCGATCGTGGCCCTGATGCCCAGTTATTACACCTACAACAATTATTTCTTGTTCAATGGTGGTTATGTGATGTCGACGGACTTGATCAGCCGCCCACTCCAATCGAGCGCCCCGGCCACCGCCAACGACTACTTGCTGAAAATCACGCTCCAAAAAGATTTTGGCCACAATGGCTTCGCCAAACTATTGACCGAAACTGTCATCTTCAACGCAAATCCTGACAATAAGAACAAAAACAAACCCATTCCCAACCAGCCCTACACCCCTTTGGCCAAAGAACTGTTGATCGACTATGAGGCGACCACCAATTCGGTTTCCCTGATCGACGCATCGACGGATAGCTACACCCAAACGGCGCAACAACTCCAATTTTTTCACCTTGGTGCTTTTGGCCACGCCGACCAGCACCCCTTTCTGCGGCAAGGCTTGGCTTTTTTGGACAATTCAGATCGCCAGCACACCTATTTGTTGCCCCAGTACCAAGCCGAAGGGACTTTTTTCTTGGGTTTGACCAATGTTGGCCCGCGCGAAAAGGTGAACCTCCTTTGCCAAATGGCCGTGGGGAGTGCCAATCCCGAGCGGGAAGCCCCCCTGATCGATTGGAGCGTGTTGGCCAGCAACCAATGGCGCAAACTGACCGAGGAAGAGGTATTGGCCGATGCAAGTAACCACTTGCTCACTTCGGGTATTGTCACGTTTTATTTCCCAGCGGAGGCCACCACCGATAATACGCTGATGGAACCGGGCCTCCTCTGGCTCAAGGGCGAACTCAAAACCCGGGGCGAAGTTCCTGGGCCCGCCCCGATTGACAGTGTGTGCAAATTCATCGCCTTGCACCCCCAGGCCGTCCAGGCGGTGCTCCGCGATGCCAACAATGATCCAAGCCATTATATCCAACCGTCGGCCGCCAGTATGATCAAAAAGTCGCGCCAAGGCTTGGGGGCCGTCAAATCCATTGCCCAGCCCTATGTTTCTTTTGGCGGCCAGCCCCAAGAGGATCAAGCCATGTTTTGCACCCGCGTGAGCGAGCGGCTGCGCCACAAACAACGCGCCTTGGGCATTTGGGATTATGAACATTTGGTTTTGCAGGCATTTCCGGCCGTTTACAAGGTCAAATGCCTCAACCACACCCATTTGACCGGGGAAACCCTCGATGAGCTGGCCCCCGGCCACGTCACGCTGGTGGTGATCCCCGATCTGCGCAACCGCAACGCAGTGAACCCCTTGGAGCCGAAAGTGGACTTGGGCACGCTGGAGCAAATCACCCAATTCTTGCAACAACACGCCGGGCTATTTGTGGCGATCAAAACAGCAAACCCAGTTTATGAACAGATCCAGCTCGATTTTCAGGTGCGTTTTGTCCGGGGCTATGCCTTTGCCACCCACCAAAAGGTGCTCCGGCAAGCCTTGACCGCCTACTTGGCACCTTGGGCATTTGATACTTTGGCCGATGTGCCCTTCGGTGGCACGCTGACCAAGAGCGTGCTCATCAACTTCATCGAGCGCTTGGAATATGTTGATTTTGTTACCCAAGTCAAACTCAAACATTTTGTGGGCAATGCCCAAATCGGGGGCGATGAACTGGAAACCGTCAGTGCGTCCAGTGCCAGGGCGGTGCTGGTGTCTTGCCCCAACCACCTCATCCGGGAATTTGTAAACTGTTAAGCACGTGGCCGAAAGCATCACCATATCGAACCAAGCCCCTTCCCAGCTCGCTGTGGACTATGCCGCCCTGCGCAAGGCCGGACTGGCCTACATTGAGCAATTTGCCAGTGGCCTCTGGACCGACTACAACACCCATGATCCGGGCATTACCGTGCTGGAAATGCTTTGCTACGCCATCACGGATCTGGGCCTGCGCACGAGCCTACCCACCAAGGATCTGTTGGCCTCTTCGGCGGGCAGCCTGGCCGCGCTCTACAAAGCGTTCCCGGCGGCGGAAACGGTGCTGCCCACTTGCCCCATCAGTGAATTGGACTACCGCAAGCTGTTCATCGATGTGGACGGGGTGCGCAACGCTTGGCTGGAGCAAGCCTCGCCCACCATTCACGTCAACTGCCGCGAGACCGCCGATCCCAACCCCGCCAAACGTCAGCAACTCCGCTACCTTCCCTTGCCGGCCAGTGTGCCGTTGGCCAACCAAACCCAGTTTGCTCTGCGGGGATTGCTAAACCTCAAATTGGATCTCGATGATTTTTTCATTGCCGAGCAAATCAGGGCCGCCGCCGGCAATGCGCTGACTTACCTCGAGGTGCAGCAGCAGATCATGGCGGCCGTTCGCCAAGCCTACCTGGCCAACCGCCATTTGTGCGAGGATTTGCACCAAGTGTTGCCCGTTCCAGTCCAACATTTGCTGTTTTGTGCCGATGTGGATTTGATGCCCGAGGCCAAAGTGAGTGACGTGTATGCCCAAATTTTGTTAGTGGTGCAGCAATACCTCAACCCGGCCGTCAAACGTTACTCCCTGGCCGAAATGCGGGCCAAGACCAATCCCGATGGCAACCCGTTGAGCATTGATCAAATTTTTGAAGGCCCGTTGTTGAAAAATGGGTTCATTGTCGATCAAGAATTGCTCGCAACTAGCTTGCGCCAAGTTGTTTATGCCTCCGATCTGATCAATTTGCTGATGGGGATTCCTGGGGTGCGGGCCGTGAAAAAGGTACGGCTCAACACCCTCGTGCCAAACCTGGGCAAGCCCTGCGGCGAATGGGCCACCAGCACGCCCGAGGGGGAGCGCTGGTGCCTGCACATTGCCACGGGCCACCAGCCCCAACTCTGCGTGGACAAAGCAGCCTTGGCGTTTTACAAGGACATTATCCCCGTTGGCAGCCTGACCGACAAAGCCCGGGCAATACAACAGCTCATTGGCTTACAACGGGAAGCCTACGAGGCTAACCGCAAACAAATCGATCCCTTGCCCTTGCCCGCGGGCGAAGTGCACGATTTGGCGGCTTACCAGTCCATCAGCCAAGAATTTCCCGATAACTATGGGATTGGCCGCCGGGGCCTTGGCCCTTCCGCCACGCCCGCCCGGCAGGCCCAAGCCAAGCAATTGAAGGCTTACTTGCTCTTTTTTGACCAGTTATTGGCCAATTACTTGGCCCAATTGGCCAATGTACAACAACTCTTCGGCACCCAGCCCGCCGACATTGCCGATCCCCGCACCTATTTTTCCCAAGTGGTAGCCGGTCTGGAGGGGGCCGGCGAATTGTACGTTGACCATGCCAATCTGCCCACCGCCTTGGCCGATCTGGGCCGCCAACTGGAAGGCTATGACCTCAACCCCGAACGCAAAAACCGGTTGTTGGATCACTTGTTGGCCCGTTTTGCCGAAAACTTTAATGAATATGCCTTGTTGATGCACACCCTGTTTGGTGAGCGGAATGGCCAAGAGATTTTACAAGACAAAGCTGATTTTTTGAACGAATACCACCAAACTTGCCGGGCCACAGCCTATCATTATGGCCAACCAGCGTGGAACAATGACAACGTGGCGGGTGTGACCCGGCGGGTGGCCCGCTTGGCCGGAATCAACGATTACCGTGCCCATGCAGCCACTGCCCAGACCGTGATGCGGGTTTTTCCTTCCGAAGAGGGTGCCCCGCCCAAGTTTAAGTTCCGGCTCCATGAGTTGGAGGCCGATACGCTCAAGCGGGTTTTTACCACTTCCACCCGCATTTTTGACACCGAAGCCGCCGCCAAAACCGCCATGCGCCGGGCGTTTTTGCCCGTGCCCGCCAGAGAGCGGTTTGAGGTATATCCGGTGAGTGGCGGGTTCAAGCACGTGCTCCGCGATGCAAAAGACAATACCGTGGCCCGTACCCCGGCCAAATTTGCCACCAAAAAAGCGGCTTGGGCCGATATTGATGCGCTCTTGGCCACCTTGATTTATGGGGGCGAATCCCTGTTTTTGGTCGAGCACCTGCTCCTCCGCCCCGAACCCGGCCAAACCGATGAGGGCTGGCTGGCGGCTTGCACCGAACCCGACTGTGATCATTGCAAACCGCTGGATCCGTACAGTTTCCGGGTCAGTGTAATCTTGCCAGGCTACACGACTAGGTTTGCCAATGTAGATTTTCGCCGTTATGTAGAAAAATTAATCCGCTCTGAGCTGCCAGCGCATGTCTTGGCCCGCATCTGCTGGGTGAGCCGCCCGCACCTGCGCAACTTTGAGGTGAAGTACCGCGCTTGGCTCGCTGCCAAACTACAAGCCACCGTCGGGAACAAAGCCCCCGCTTATGGCTTGGCACTGAACGAACTGATCATTGCCCTGGAAACCCTGCACACCGTTTATCCGGCGGGGGTGCTGCACGATTGTGAAAACGAGAACGAAGAACAGCCCATTGTGCTTGGGCGCAGCACACTGGGATCATTGCCTGAAACACCCTAAAATCAATTGAACCAATAGATCACCCTGTTATTCAACTAAAAGGACACGGCCATGCCTAACCTACTTTTGCCCGTAAATTTCAATCCCAATGATTATGGCTTGACGGTTTTTAAACCCGACATGGTGCTAACTGCTGAACAGTTGAACACGTTGTTTGGCTTTCTCACCGACCAAGACCAGCGCAGCCGCCGCCACTTGATTGGCGTAGGCGTGGTGTGCGGGCTAACGGTCAAGCGCAATTCCAATCAGAGCATCTTCCTCTCGCAGGGCTGCGGGATCACCAGCGAAGGCGACCTTCTGAATGTGGAGGCCGACCTGACCCTCGATTCCTTCGCTCCATACGCACTGGCCGACCATCCAGCCTATCCGCCGTTTCAGGCCATTGGCAGACTGAAATTATGGGAACTATTCCCGGCCGTTCACCAAAGCCCCGCTACTGTGCGGCCTTTGGCGTCAGCACTTCCCACCGAGTTCCGCCTTGAAAATATGGTCGTGCTCCTGTATTTGGAAACCGAGCTCAAAGCTGCCGATAATTGCACTGGGGTGGCCTGCGATAACAAAGGCGATTCCCTTGCCAACCGGTTGCGGATACTGCTGGTGGCCAAGCCCGATGCCGAAGAGCTCATCGAGCCCGCCCATGTTCAAGCTGCGGCGGCTTGCAGCCAGTTGGTGCCGCTGCGGGCCAGACGCGCCAGGCTGGATGATCTGCCCTACGACCTTTCGCTCAAACGCTTTCAAACATTTATCAATCACGCTCTCAACGACTTAATGCTCGAATTGGAGCGGGCTTATAACCTGATGCCCAATGTGCTGACCCCGTTTTATGGGGGGAGCTCGCCAATGCCCAGTTGGCGGGCAGCTCTCCGCCAAGTGGCCAGCACTGCCCTGACCGATGGCCGGATCCAGTATGTATATGGTTGGCTCAAAGATCTTTACGAGGCTTACAACGAGTTTCGGGCCGCCACTTGCCATTGGTTGGTGGTTTGCCTGCCGGATCGGGCTTGGTTTCCCCGGCATTTGTTGCTGGGGGAACTGGACAAAGCCCCTAGCGACTGCCAGCCCCGGTGGCGGCATTCCCTGCTGCGCTCACCAGCCGTAGCCCCCGAGGCCGATGCCCGGCAGCACGCTGGCTGGCTGCACCAGCGGATCGGCAAAATGATCGAGTTGTTTGCAGTGCCCCCGGCCAAAACCGAAGCCGTTTTCCGTGGTTCGGCCGCGCTCGCCTTTGGGCTGTCAATGATCGGCGGCCCGAAAATGGTATCGCGCACCAAAAATCCTTCGGCGCGAGGGCGGACAGCGGCAACTTCCCAGAACATTTTTGTGGTGCCGACCCTCAAAATCACCTTGGATCAAATGCGGGTTGCGGCGTTTGATCAGCGGGCCATTCCCTTTTATTACCAACCCGCAATGCGGCAGTTTTGGAGCTACCCGCATACCAAGCACTGCCAGCAGGCCCAGATCCAGTCCTATCACTTGCCGGGGCCGCCCGTGGCCGATGCGGTGGCCCGGCCGTTCAGCTATGGCAGCGAGGGCTTTGACTTTTACCGGATCGAGGGCTTCTTAAACCAGCGCACCGGTGCCGTGCTGCAACAGGTGCTAGAACTGCGCCGCGACCATCAATTGGCTTTCGAAGTGATCGCCGTCCGGGCCGATGCCCAGCAACGGCTGATCACCCAAGATTTGGGGCTTGATTTTGAAGATTTACAACTGGACTTCGATGATCTAATCAATCAAATCCAAGGCCATGAGAAAGAACTCACTCCGATTCCAAAGCTCATTCCGACCCGGTTACAGGTGACCCTACCCATGCCCACCACCGTGTTTGCCAAGGCTTTGACCGACTACCGGGCCAGCCTAGTGCCGTTCAACAAACAGGTCCCGGCGCAATTCATTTTGGGTACGCTGCCCCTTTTGCAGCGGCTC
>Ga0105045_10002763_pt1 | contig 14893 bp, 14 predicted proteins | sample MAT02_FD_78089 | JGI IMG/M metagenome (GOLD analysis project Ga0105045, IMG submission 78089) | Freshwater microbial communities from Lake Fryxell liftoff mats and glacier meltwater in Antarctica - MAT-02 (megahit assembly) | ecosystem: Environmental > Aquatic > Freshwater > Ice > Liftoff...
AGTACTCAACCTCAATATCGCACCTAGCTACCAATCTACTCAAAACGCTAACGCATGTGAGCAATACACCTGGCCAACCAATCAAATCACCTATAAACAGAGCGGCAACTATACGCAATCGCTACGTACGCAAGCAGGTTGCGATTCCATACAGACATTAGCACTACGCATAGATCCAGTGTTTGAGTTTAGAGATACCATCAGCAGTGCTACGACTTACACCTGGCCAATCAACGCACAAGACTATGATCTGTCAGGTGTATTTAGCGAAGTATATCAAAGTATATCGGTCTGCGATTCGGTCTATTGGCTACATTTGACTATCAAAAAAGACATAGATATCTATACTCCCAACATCATCAGCACGAGCGGACCTAATAATTATTTCACCCTGTTCAGCAATAATAGTTCCGTAGTTGTAGAGGTGATGAACATCTATGACCGCTGGGGCAATCTGATCTACACCAAGCAAAACTTCCCGCTCAATGACCCTTCCTCTGGCTGGAATGGCAAGATGGGCGGCAAAGATGTAATTCCCGGCGTATATGTATGGATTGCACAACTGCGTCTGCCTGACGGCACTCAAGTAACCAAGCAAGGCGATGTAACGGTGATTAGGTAAAGGTTTTTTGGTTTTTTTGGTGTTGGCTGTTAGCTTCTGGCTATTTTTTTAAAGGTGTAATGAACAGTCTCAAACCCACGGTTTTAACCATGGGATTATAAAGGCGAAGGAATGTTTCACAATTCCTCTTATCAAAGCATTTGTCGAAGAATCAAGTTAAAGACTCGGCATGGCCCAAGCGTAGGTGCAGCTTACGCTTAGCGGAGCCAAAAAAGAAGGACGACAAATCAAGCAAATCGACAAATTCAGCGATTCCTCAGTTTAAGCAATTCTAGCAATTCAACAATCCAACAATTCCGCAGTTCGACAATTCTGCAGTTCTAGCAGTTCTAGCAATCCAACAATTCCGCAATTCGACAATTCTGCAGTTCTAGTAGTTCTAGCAAATAACCTTAACCACCTTGGTCATAAATCGTTGTCCAACAAAAGGAGTGTTTTTGGATTTGCTTTTTGAATGTGCATGCGTGTAAATCCACTGTTGGTTAGTGTCAAAAACGCAAAGTTCGGCAGTTGTACCTTCAGTGATGGTAGGAATGTTTATTCCTGCTATTTTGCGTGGGTTGATGGTGAGTTTTTCTATGATTTTGTCTATAGGAAGTATGTTTTTTAACTCATCTATACAAGCGGGCAGACAGGTTTCTAGTCCGATAGCTCCAGATTTTGCGTAAGCAAATTCTAATACTTTGCCTTCCTCGTCTATAGGATGATGATTTGTGACGATGAAGTCTATTATGCCATTTTTTAGTCCTTCGACGAGTGCTACTCTGTCTTCCTCGCCTCTTAGTACAGGTTTGAGTTTGAGATTGCTATCGTAGTCATGTAAGTCTTCGTCTCTGAAAAACAGGTTTTTATAGGAACATGAAGCGAAGAGTTTTTGTGTTTTTCCTTTGGCTCTAGCCAAAAGCTCTAAACCTCCTGCTGTAGCAACACAATGAACTACGAGGTTACAGTCGTTGTACTCACGCAACTCAAGATCTCTAAATAAAGGCACCAATTCTGCTAGTGAAGGAATGCCCGTCATACCTAGCTTCGTGGACATCTCACCCTCGTGCATTTGACCACCCACAGCTAGTTGACGATCAGTAGGATGAAGCAATATCGTACCATCAAACTGGGTGACATAAGACATCGCTCGTTGCAACAACCTGTGATTTTCTATAGCATTAAGTCCATCGCTAAAGAGATTGCATCCGCTCTCGTGGAGATCTAGGTACTCGGCTATTTCTTTGCCTTCGCCATGCTGACTAAGTGCTCCGATGGCGATGATATTGACACCATTGCGATGCTCATGATTGGTCAGGTAAAAGACATCAGATTTGGTTTGTGTATAAGGATTGAGCGTCGGAAAAACTGCAAGCTGTGTATATCCACCATTGAGTGCAGCTAGCGTCAGACTATTCATATCCTCTTTGGATTCATAGCCTGGATCTCCTCCCTGCACACCTATATCACACAAGCCTATAGATGTATAGAGTGCATTGCCTTCGATGACTTTCGCATCATTGCTAACAATCTCTGCTGCAATACTTTTAATTATTCCATCTACAACCAATATGTCCATAACTTGGAGATGATGCGGCGAAGTAGGATCTATGATGGTCGTGTTTTTTACTAAATAATTCATGAGACTACTTTAGTGAATGGTGAGATGAAATGCTGTCAAGACACAAAAGTAAAACCATAAAAGGGAATTTTTATTTTTTGAATATAAATTTTAACAATAAAACTTCTATGCCCAAGAAAATCAACGCAAAAATCAAAAACCACTTCCACAATACGACTCCCTTATCCTTTTCGGTAACGGTGCTAGATACATTGGCCTGAAGCGCTTCGTCCAGAATAGAAATTTTAGCATTTTGACCAGTCAACTCGCCCAATCCACTATCTGTATATATATCCATAGCAGACTCGCGACGATCGTAGTTAAAAGCTAACCTATCTACGATATTATCATCCAGTATCAAGTCAAAATAGCCTGCTTTAGTTACATTATTAGCAAGATCTAGCGATACTTTATTGCCTGACGGAAACTGTGCAGGTATAAACTCCTTCTCGCCCTTCATCTTGTAAGCGAAGTCACCAGATGTACGTTTATTTAAGGTTTGGATTACTATTTTGTTACTGATAGTATAGCTGAGTGGTTTTTGCACTGGAGTAGCCAAGGCGATTTTGTAGATCATCGGTACAAAAACCTCAGCATTGAGCACCAGATCATTTGAAGTATTGTCTAGTGGTGCACTACACACAAACAGTTGTCCGTCACCATGCCTATAACTGCTCAGATAACTACTCCCATCTCTATAAGTGATCAAAACTTCCTCTAATCGTGAAGTATTGGCGGCTTTATCAAAACTCACATTGGTCACCGGAAGACGAAGATTGCTAGTCAAATTGTTATATACATCTGAGAATACAAAAGACTTGGTATTGAGTGAAGCAACTTCTTTTTTGGTTTTATTTATACTATTAAATCGACCCGCACCCATAGAGTTGAAGAAATCATTGTAAGTATTAATATTTGCATTTGCACCAGGAAAAACAAGAACTTTGCCACCTCCATTGATGTACTTATTTAACTCAGAAGCCAATCCTGATGTAATCTGCGTCAAATCGCTCAAGATGATAAGGTTGAAATCCTTAAACTTCTGAAACTGTAATTGATTGACACTTTGATTGGTCAACTGAAAGTATTTGACTCCTCTGAAAAGTGCATCTATATACTTGTTGGCCGCGCTCTCATGCACAAACAATGTGCTGATCGTATCTGGCACAAAGTAACTGATGTAGTAATCATCATCAAACTGAACTGGAAAATCTGTCACCGAGATAGTGGCTTGTTGGTATCCCGCCTTAGTTATCGTCACCGTGACGGTATCAGTCCTAGACCCTCCTGCTGGTATATCTATAATGCCTACAGGCTTGTCTTGGCCATCTGCCTTATAAGAAAGCTTGATCTGCTCGGCATCCGTCGGACTATAGTTGGTGGTGCGGATGACTAGCTTATTGTTTTGGTTAAAAAACGGCATCGGACCCATAAACCAGGCGCTATCTATCCCTATGTTTTTTGGTGAGTTAGTTTGTAGTGGTAGTAGATTGACCTCCATTGTAGTATCTCTGTAGGTTGCTAACTCAGATGCGATACTTTTCTGAAAGTCAGAGATGATGTAAGAAATCTTATTGTCGCTAGGGTTGGTCAGTGTTTGTTTTTGTCTATTTAGGATTTTTTCTATTTCCTGCACATTTGCCGTAGGTACGATCTCCTCTACCATAGCTAGGGCATCTTCCTTAGACAGGAGGCGAAGATGCTTGCCTTCGAGATCGTGTGTCAAAACCTGAAATCTGTCCTCTTCGGAGTACGCATTGATGATCGCTCGTGCACGCTGTTTCGCTATGTCTAGCAATGGTATACCTTGTCTATCAGTCGTCATACTGAACGAGTTGTCCACAAAAACGGACACTTGACTGTTACCAGTTTTGATGGTATCGCCCTTTGGTATAAATGGTTGTGCAAAGGCAAATACAAGGGAAGCGAGCGCAAGGCAGCGGCTCAGCAATACGAGCAGGTGCTTGAGTTTATTGCTATTGGAAGTTTCCTCTTTTATCTCGGCGAGGAGTTTCACATTGGTAAAATAAACCTTCTTAAACCTTCGGAAATAAAAAAGATGAATAATGATAGGTATGGCTAACGCTAACATTGCCCATAAAAAACTAGGATATAGAAACTGCATAGATTTCTTTATTGTGTCTGCAAAAGTAGTTAATTAATGTTTTATAAGTAAGGAATGTTTAAAATTCCTGATTTAAAGTTATCATAATGTAGTTTTGGATAGCAATATGATAGCATAATATGTCTAGTTATCTACTACTTTAAGCCTTAGTCTCAGTTTAAAAGCTATACAAAAATAACCAAATACTACACGAATTTTGAATTTACTTTGTGCCGTGTTAGTTAAAACGTGTACCTGATATATTAATATGAAACATCTATTTTATTTATTATTAGTATTTTTACTTTGTAATTGTCCACTTAGTGGACAATCTATATCTCACTCGTATGGTGCAACTTACATCAATGATAAGCCAAAAGTTAAATTGCACCCCGAAGTCCTAGGTAAGGGTGTAGTGGGCAACGATGATATGTATTATCATGTCAGTTATGGTCATCAGATTGATAGGCATTTTACACTTTTGGGTAGTTTTTCTAGATCCCCGAAAGCTACTTCATTTAATTTTTATAAAGAAAATGAAGGAGGAAGAATAGGGTGGAATGGAATAAATACCCAAAGGTATGCTGTAGGCATAAAATACAACATTTTTACTAAAGGTAACTTTATTATACAACCTAATATTGGGTTTGGAATCCAAAAGTCTTTATCAAGAGGTGTGGGTATCATCAGTGATATTCCAGATGGTATAAAGCCAGATTTTTTTTGAGTTAACATAAAGATATCAAGTCTGATGCTTATAGCAACACACAGCTAGTCCCCATTATAGGTCTAAAACTGGGTTAGGCATTCTGGAGGCGGCTAGAATTTTTTCTAGATATACAGCAAGTTTTTGGGTTCAAGACTGTGCAGGAGTTGCGACTTAACTACACCTAAAAAGGTGTGGCGCAGCCTACCGCCATCAACTATTCTAATGGGAGTGGACGATTCTGTACGCTAGGCTAGGCTATAGGATTGTAAGTCCAAAGAAGTAGGTAATAAGTGTAAAACGGCTTATCAAATTTTTGGTAAGCCGTTTATTACTATGTAGAAATCTGCTATTATGGCTTACGCCAAAAGCTAAAATTTACAAAAAAGTCAAAGAATATTTTTTTAATTCAGAATTTACCGTTTACTTTACATCTTCTAAAATAATAGAACACAAAATGACAATAATAAATACTCAATGGTGGTGGCAAACAACGATTCCCAATCAGGAAATGTCGTAGGCAACTGTTTTGTATTGTAATAAATATCATAAAACGGCTTATCAAATTCCTGATAAGCCGTTTTTTTTTGCATTAATACGAAAAATTAAAATATGAGTTTCATCACATCACATATAGAATTGCTCTCTGATCTCACGACACCTGTCAATGTGTTTCTGAAGTTGCGCGAGCATTATCCTGAGATATTGCTGCTGGAGAGTTCCGAATATGGCAGCAGAGAAAACAATCTTTCTTTCATCTGTTTTGACTCTCTCATGACCTTGAAAGTAGAAGAAAACGAACGTACTATAAATGACAAAATTCAAGGCACGACCCTAAATCTAACTGATAAAACAGCTATAGCATGTGTGGACGAATTTGTAAACAGCATAAAAATAGTACCAAACGAAATGGCCGACAAATATGCAGGAGTGTTTGGATTCTCAACCTTTGACATGGTGACAGAATGGGAGAATATACCTTTTGGCGATAAGCCGAAAGCAGAAAAAACGCCCTTGCTTAGGTATGATTTTTTTAGATACATGATTGTTTTTGATCACTACTTTGAAAAGCTGATATTAATAGAAAATAGACCCGAAAACGAAAATGAATCGCTGGACAAAGTACTTAATATCATATCTAGACAAGATCATCAAACCTACCCATTCAGCCTAAAAGGCGAGACCAAGGCCAATATGACCGACCAAAACTACCTTGATATGGTCAACAAAGCTAAGCAACACTGTAAACGAGGTGACGTCTTTCAGATGGTATTGTCTAGACGATTCTCACAGCAGTTTGAAGGAGATGAGTTTAATGTATATCGTACATTGAGGTCTATCAACCCTAGTCCGTATTTGTTTTATTTTGACTACAGTCAATATAAAATTTTCGGTTCGTCACCCGAAGCACAGATGGTCGTTAAGGACAATAAAGCCGAGATTCACCCCATCGCAGGGACATTCCGCAGAACAGGAGATTACCAGCAAGATCAAGTGCTCGCACAACAGCTACTAGCCGATGATAAAGAGAATGCGGAACATATCATGCTCGTAGATCTTGCGAGAAATGACCTGAGCAAGTCGTGTAGGGATGTGAAAATCACACAATATAAGGAGGTACAGTATTTTAGCCACGTCATCCATCTCGTATCCAAGGTGACTGGCACCTTAAAGAATCGAAAAAGTAAGTTTAAGATTTTTGCTGATACTTTTCCGGCAGGTACATTATCTGGTGCACCTAAACATAAAGCACTGGGTCTTATCACTGAATATGAACCGAATCGCAGAGGATTCTATGGTGGTGGCATAGGACTGATCAAGCTCAATGGAGATATCAATCATGCGATCATCATCCGTTCGTTTCTCAGTCAAAACAATGAACTCCACTTCCAATCTGGTGCAGGAATCGTCATAGATAGCGTACCAGAAAACGAACTCAATGAAGTTCAAAACAAACTGGCCGCACTCAAAAAAGCACTCATACAAGCTCAAAACCTTTAAAAACTGATCAAAATGCAAGACAATAATAAAAAAGTAGTTCTGATAGATAATTATGATTCGTTCACCTATAATCTCGTGCATATCATCAATGAACTCATCGTGGGTGAAGTAACTGTACTCAAAAACGATCAATTTCAACTAAAAGATTTAGAAGCTTATGACTATATAATCCTATCGCCTGGTCCCGGAGTACCCGACGAAGCTGGCTTGCTCAAAGACGTGATCAAAACGTATCGAGGAAGCAAAAAAATATTTGGTGTGTGTCTAGGTCTCCAAGCAATAGGCGAAGTCTATGGAGCCGAGCTACGAAACTTAGACCAAGTATATCATGGTCGCAAGACAGAGATCTTCACTACAGCTATAGAGGATCAGACTTTTGCAGGAATCGACAAAGTTTTTGATGCAGGAAGATACCACTCTTGGGTCATCGACAAAGCGACCATGCCAAGCGAATTACTAATAACCGCTATAGATAAAAATGGAGAAATCATGGCTGCTAGACATACGAGTGATCATGTATCTGGAGTTCAATTTCATCCTGAATCGATCATGACACCAACAGGAAAACAAATGCTGGCCAATTTTTTAGAAATATTAATATAAAATATAATATGAAAAACATTCTTAATCAACTATTTGATCATCAAAAGCTAACACATGACCAAGCGCGTGAAGTCATAATCAATATAGCACAAGAGCAATATAACGATTCAGAAATTGCAGCTTTTATCAGTGTATATCTGATGCGCAATATCTCACTGGAGGAACTGTCTGGGTTTAGATCAGCCCTGATGGAGCTCTGTATTCCTGTTGATCTAAGTCATCTTGATACTATAGATCTTTGTGGAACTGGAGGTGACGGCAAAAACACCTTTAATATCTCTACCCTAGCCTCTTTTGTGGTAGCAGGAGCAGGATACCACGTAGCTAAACATGGCAATTATGGTGTGTCATCTATCAGCGGTTCATCCAATGTACTTGAAAATCTGGGTATCAAATTCACCAATGACACAGACTCAATCACTCGACAAATAGAGACTACTAATATCTGTTTTCTTCATGCACCGCTTTTTCATCCTGCACTCAAAACCGTAGGTCCAATCCGTAAGGCACTCGGAGTAAAAACATTTTTTAATATGCTGGGCCCATTAGTTAATCCTGCTAAACCAACTTACCAAAGTGTAGGTGTTTTTTCGCTCAAGTTAGCTAGGTTGTATCAGTTTTTGCTTCAGACTGAGAGTGCTGAATTTTGTATATTGTACGGACTAGATGGCTATGATGAAATCTCTCTAACTTCAGAAACCAAAATGATCACCAAGACCAAAGAAGAAATCATCGACCATAAATATTTTGGTTTTGATCAATGGAGTTTGGCAGATCTTCATGGAGGTGCAACGATCCCAGATGCAGCAGAAATATTTGTAAAGATCCTAAATAATTCAGGAAGCAAAGCACAAAACCAAGTAGTAATCGCAAATGCTGCCACAGCGATACAGTGTTTTGACAGTCAGAAAAGCATAAGCGACTGTGTAGCAGAAGCTGAGGAATCACTTCGTTCAGGTCGCGCGCTAGCTGCATTGCACAAGCTCATAGAGTTGTGTTAGTAACGCTATGAATAGTCTCAAAACAGAAATTATATTTTAAAAATACCCAAATAAACAATCCATGAACATATTAGACAAAATCGTAATACAAAAACGGATGGAAGTAGCAGAGAGAAAAAAAAATATAACTGAAAACACATTAACTGAAAGTTTAGATTTCAACAAACCTATTCACTCGCTTGCCAAAAAGCTTAATGAAAATCAGTATGGAATCATCGCAGAATTTAAACGCAAATCGCCATCAAAGCCGACCATCAACCTCTATGGAAACATAAAAACTATCACGCAAGGCTATCAAAATGCTGGTGCAAGTGCCGTCTCAATATTGACAGACAAGCAGTTTTTTGGAGGAAGTGATGCAGATGTGATTATGGCTAGAAAAAACTTGAATATTCCTATTTTGCGTAAAGAATTCATCATAGATCAATACCAAATCATCGAAGCTAAAAGCATGGGTGCCGATGTAATTTTACTCATTGCTGAAATCCTAGATGCCAACCAAATCAAGGAATTAGCTACTTTTGCGCAAAGTCTGGAACTAGAAATAATTCTTGAAATACATACCAAAGATCAATTGATAAAGTACCATGAATCTATCCATCACATCGGTGTCAATAATCGCAATCTCAAAAACTTCACCACAGATATTACTCAATCTATATCTTTAAAACCTTTTTTGCCAAGTGATGCTATCCCTATATCAGAAAGTGGATTGCACACTGCAGAGCATATCGTCAAACTTATAGAATATGGTTACAAAGGTTTCCTAATCGGAGAGCACTTCATGACCTCTGATGATCCAAGTAAGGCTTGTGGACAGTTTATCCAACAAATAAATACGCTACTATGATCATAAAAGTATGTGGACTGACCCAACCAAAAAATACGGATGACATTATCAATCTTGGGGTGGACATGATTGGACTCAATTTTTATCCACCGTCTCTTAGAATGGTGCATGCTCCTTATCCTATCTCTAACTCAAATGTACAAAAAGTAGGTGTATTTGTCAATGAAACTTATGAAAAAATCGCTATTACAATTGATGCTTTTGGCCTAGATATGGTACAATTGCACGGGGACGAAAACCAAGTAAAAGTAAAAAAAATAAGTAAGCTAGCCCCTGTGGTCAAAGTATTCAGGATAGGAAATAATTTTGATTACGAGCAATTAAAAGCGGACTGGAATTGTAGTTTTTTTCTCTTTGATACAGCTAGCAAAGACTATGGTGGTACAGGTCTTAAATTTGATTGGAATGTATTAGAAAAATTAGAAATATCGTCTCCATTTTTGCTAAGTGGTGGCATCGGTTCTGATGACATCCCAAGTTTGAAGGTAGTGAATCACCCTCAGTTTTTAGGAATTGACATCAATAGTAAGTTTGAATCCTCACCTGGTGTTAAATCAATAAATTTAGTTAGAGCGTTTTTAGATAAACTTCACGGTTAGTCTGTTGAAAAGTATAATTTGGCTATTGGCCATTTGCTTTTAGCTTATCAGAATAATGGCATAGCAATCTTTGATTGTAATAATCTTGTACTTTCAAATTAAATTTGAATGGCCATTAAGAGCAATTCGAGAAATAAAATAAATAAAACAAATCCACGATTCAATGGGTTCGCCACCAAGGCATTTTCCTAGGGTCAAGTTGAAAACTTGGCATCGCAAAAGAGTAAGCAAAGCTTACGCTTAGCGGTTTGAAACTATTTATTAAATAAAACAAATAAAACGATTCCAAAGTTCGACAGTTCAACAAGTTTGTCATTTCAAGAAGTTTAGGCATTTTTTATTGATATCAATTACTTTCTACTTTTAGAAAAGGGATGATTCTTTCGCCATCTTCTTCTTTGATAGAGATAATTTTACGTATTGCTATCACGCTTTTAAAATCACCATGTTGTTTTTTGTAATTGAGGATACTTTTGACTAGCGCAGGAGTCATTATAGGGTGGCTTATGAGCATCTTGTAATCAGCTTTGTTTAGGTCAGTTCTGACGATATCTTTTGCATCCACCGTGAATTGATCCTTTATGAGCTGAAAAAGACTATCTTTCAACAGATTGTATTCTACCAGCTGATTGATATCGCTGAAGCCCCCAGATCGTCTTTTGAATCTCATGATTTTACCTGCGGTCATAGGAGCAATACCACTGATCTTGATCCAATCGGCACTGTCAGAAGTATTGATATCTACGATAATTCGCTCATAATCAAAGGGTTTGTAGACTGTTGGATATTTTAAATCCCTTGGATCATCTTTAGTGAAAACTATATAAGGCTTCAGTACATTTACCAAGTTTGTATCTATCCCGTACATAGATTTCAGTTTCTGTATTGTTCGTATTTTGCCACCTTTGGAGATATATTTAGCGATACTTACGCTGTTAAACTTACTGAAGCCGAGCAAGAGCAAAGAGTCAATAGATATTTTTTCAGGGTTAAAGATGAATTTTTGTTTTGGTCTAGATTTTTGATTGTAATCTGGAAACGATCTTTTGCTTGACGCAAACCAATCATTGGATTCATCAGCTTCTTCAAAGTCTGGAATACTGTCTTTAGGTATATAGAACGCTTCTAAAGATGGATATGCTTTCGGATTGACATCAGGCCAAAAATAACTAACCGATGCAATCATGGACAATAATATAGTAAACACCAAAATACCTCTCCTTTCTTTACGTGTAAATTTAAAATTTTCTTCAAATCCGCTCATTGGTCTAACACTTCGTAAATATAAAATGGATGCCCACAACTAAATTCATTTCCATACAGAATAATAATATATTATAATAAAATAGCATACATAAATCAATCTAATAGGAGCAAATAAACTATCAAAATGTATTAAAGCATATATACAAAACTACTCCTCAGCCTCAGGGTCAATCCTAGATACAAACATCAGAATTGCACCACCAAAAACCATCAATAACTGTAGTATCAAAGTTACAACTCCATGATCGTACATGATTCCTAGCAGTGTAAACCTAAGACCTACCAATGACAAAATCAAAGATAAAACTCCCAGACCAAACATCACAAAACCTATAATTACCCAAAGAGGCCTTTTCATAAATATCGTTTTCAATTTTTAAATAATCATTTTTTAAATTAAGAAGCTACACAATAATACAAACCAATTAGCATCTAGTTCAAAACATAGTACAAAAGTAATCAAACTATCGCAATAATTGGATAAAATGAAGATAAGAATAGACATTTTATAATAACGAACAGATATCAGCATCCATTTTAGTTTAAATATGTTTATATTTGCGGGTGTTTGAAAATTTTGGTTGGTAAGTCAAGATGACTTTTAATGTATCCCAATCCATTTTGATAAAACGAACTTTATACATTACAAAAAATTGTCATATATGATACAAAAATGTTGGAATAAAGAAATAATGGGCATTAAATTAAAATTGCTTTGATGATAAAAATAATAGAATGTCCTAGAGATGCCATGCAAGGTATTACAACCTATATTCCCGCACAAACCAAAGCTGATTATATCAATAAACTTTTAGATGTGGGTTATGATACCATAGATTTTGGTAGTTTCGTATCACCCAAAGCCATTCCACAGATGCGAGACACTGCGGAAGTTTTGAGCTTGTTAGACTTATCCAAAACCGAATCAAAACTCCTTGCTATTATCGCCAATGAACGAGGTGCTAGAGACGCAATACAGTTTGAAGAAATTAATTATTTGGGTTATCCATTTTCGATATCAGAGACCTTTCAACTACGCAATACCAACGCTACCATCGAAGAATCGCTCAGCAGAGTCGAAGAAATTCAAAACCTATGCGCACGGTACAATAAAGAGTCGGTCATCTACATATCTATGGGTTTTGGCAATCCTTATGGAGATAGATGGAGCGTGGAGATATGCCAACAATGGGTAGATAAGCTTGCTGATATGGGTGTCAAAATAATGGCACTCTCTGATACAATCGGTGTAGCCACTCCAGATAGTATTTCCTATCTATTTAAACATTTGATACCGCCGTATCCTGATGTAGAGTTCGGTGCACACTTGCATTCTCAGCCCCACAATTGGGAGCCAAGAATAGAGGCAGCGTACCAAAGCGGGTGTAGAAGATTTGATGCTGCTATGAAAGGGTATGGTGGCTGCCCTATGGCAAAAGACGACCTAACGGGCAATATAGCAACCGAAAATCTCGTTCAGTATCTAGATAATCATCATATATCACACGGGCTTGATCATAATGCTTTTAATATAGCATTACAAGCCACAAATGAAGTTTTTTTGAATCATTAGAAATAATTAAACAATAATATAACTTCATGAATACAAGCAGATTAGTTTTTCAGTTTTTGGCAGAGCCCAATGATGTCAATTTTGGTGGCAAAGTACATGGTGGTGCCGTCATGAAATGGATAGATCAGACAGGTTTTGCATGCGCTAGTGCTTGGGCTACATCCTATTGTGTGACGGTCTATGTAGGTGGTATAAGATTTATGAAACCTATTCTGATAGGTGATCTAGTAAAGGTAGAAGCTAAAATTATTTACACAGGCAACTCAAGTATGCATATAGCTGTAGACGTGAGTAGCAAGCGTGTAGATGGTAAGGATTTTGCTAAAACTACCCATTGTATTATAGTTTTTGTAGCCGTAGATGAAAACGGAAAAACTATCTCTGTTCCTAAATGGCATCCTATCACCGAAAAAGAGCTGGAACAAGAAAAACATGCTGTCAAACTCATGGATCTTCGCAAAACGATAGAGAATGAGATGTTTCCTTTTAAATAATATTTATAGTCTAAAGCTCATTAATACTAGATTAGTATGAGAATTCTAAGCTCAATTCAGGTGATCAAAAATCTTGAAGATTTAGCTACTTTTTAATTATAATTATTATGAAGTAGGTCAGATTCCTTCAGTTCCAAAACAGGCTGATTTAATACTTTTGTAATAAATAAAATAATATTTTAACAAAACTGTACAAAATTAAAAAACGATAATTATCTTTGACACATGGACAACATTCATGACAAGTATTTCAAGGAGAGTTTAGAGGATAAAGACAATGCAATTGACTTTCTCAATGTCACTTTGCCTACTAGTGTGAGTAGTTTGCTTGATTTAAAAACCTTAATCACTGCTAAAGAATCTTTCATCACCACTGAGCTCACAGGTCTATTTGCAGATGTGGTTTTTGACTGCAAGCTTGCTACAGGAGAAGACGTTTACTGTTCCATACTGATTGAGCACAAAAGCTATCAAGATCCTTATGTGTCGTTTCAAATAGGTAGCTATATTTTTGCAGCATACAAAGCTCAAATCAAAGCAAAACAACCATTAAAAGTGATCATTCCCCTTCTATTTTATCATCATAATATGGAGTGGAAGTTTAGATCTGTGGATAGTTTTTTTGAAGACTTTCCTAAGGAAATACAACGATTTGTGCCAAGATTTGATATGGTATTTTTTGATGTCAAGCGAATGTCTGATGAAGAAATCATGAGTGTTCAGAATCTTGCAATTGCTACGTTTCTGCTATCACAAAAGCACATTCACGATCTTGACGGATTGGTAGAAAAGATGTTAAAAATCGTCGAATCTTTACAAAATTATGAAGAGCGGAACTCATTGGCAGCTACGCTTGTTTATATAATGCTACAAGTTGTAAAAATTTCAAATAAAGAGAAAGATAAGAATATTAACCCTATAAATAAAAAATTTATGTCAGTCGTTGAAGAATTATTTACAGATATTAAAAAAAGAGTTAAAGCGGAAGGTAAAGCGGAAGGTAAAGCGGAAGGTAAAGCAGAAGGTAAAGCGGAAGGTAAAGCAGAAGGCAAAGCGGAAGGTAAAGCAGAAGGTAAAGCGGAAGGCATTGGTATAGGAATAGAGAAAAAAGTAATAGAAGTTGTAATAAATGGTTACAAAAAAGGACTAGATATATCCATGTTATCCAATATCACACAATTAACTGACAAACGAGTAATTGAAATCCTGAAGGAACATAAGTTGACATCACCCAATAAATAAAAAATTTATGTCAGTCGTTGAAGAATTATTTACAGATATTAAAAAAAGAGTTAAAGCGGAAGGTAAAGCAGAAGGTAAAGCAGAAGGTAAAGCGGAAGGTAAAGTAGAAGGTAAAGCGGAAGGTAGAGCAGAAGGCAAAGCGGAAGGTAAAGCGGAAGGTAAAGCGGAAGGCATTGGTATAGGAATAGAGAAAAAAGTAATAGAAGTTGTAATAAATGGTTACAAAAAA
>Ga0105045_10002765_pt1 | contig 14880 bp, 14 predicted proteins | sample MAT02_FD_78089 | JGI IMG/M metagenome (GOLD analysis project Ga0105045, IMG submission 78089) | Freshwater microbial communities from Lake Fryxell liftoff mats and glacier meltwater in Antarctica - MAT-02 (megahit assembly) | ecosystem: Environmental > Aquatic > Freshwater > Ice > Liftoff...
AATACTGTCTAAAAACCAGTCCCCATCGGTATCGTGCGCTACAAACGTTTGGTCAAATGTGCTGCCGTCCGTAGCGGTCAAATGCAATTCGATTCGGTTGAGGGGCTCTCCGTCGGAGCCTTGTGGACATCGCAAGTTGGCGAACAAGATAAATGCTAGTAAAGCGAGGCTCAAACGTTTAAAAGATTGGAAGTGTGCCATGATGTCAAAATTGATTAAGTAGGTGGGCAGAATAAATTGATCTGTTCTGCACACATACTTTAGTGAACGATTTATTGAATTTTCGTAAAAACATAGCGACCACCGAACGGCCCTACACCTAAGTTTTTACGAATTTTCAAGGGGAAAGTTACATCAAAATCTGTTTCACCGCTACGGTCGCTCGCATTTTTTTTGTTGAAGTTGAAAAGACCAAGACTGTGCGTATTTGATTAAAAAAAAAATTTGGGTTTTCACTTTGAATCCAACGTGAAAACCCAAATAAGTTCTTACTGAATCGTTACGCCAAAGGATACATCAAAATCTGTTTCACCGCCTGGGTCGGTCGCATTTTTGTCGCTTGGCTCGTGAATCAGTGTAACCTGAACGGTTCCGACACCGGCAGAAGTCGTAGTCCAAATGGATGTTAGTCCAAAGGGAGCACCATCATCGTCGGTATTGAGGTTGGAAATAGTAAGGCCACTGTTAAAGCTTTTGAATACAAAAAGGTGCTCCTTATTATCCTTTTCAATCTCTTTCGTAACGTCTTCTACAGGATTTTTCGTGTCGTCATACACATGCAGGTCGCAGTTGAACACAGTACCTGCAGGAATAACAATCGGGTCAATGCTGTTGAAAACGCCATCACCATCCGAATCTATTGCCTCAAACTCTTTGTCGAAGGTGCTACCAGCCGTTCCAGTTAGGTGTACTACCACCCGGGTGATAAGTTCTTGCTTGGTCTTTTTATCGTCTTTGTCACATTGCGTGGTGGTAACTGCTAGGGAGGAAATCAAAAGCAGTGTCCAAAAACGGTAAGATTTTGAATTAATCATGTTGTAAACTGTTTAAAAGTAAATGGTTGAAAAAATGTGAAAATGCTTCGTTTTATTTGTTTTTGGGGGTATTTTCAAAAGATCCATTTAGCCCGTACCCCTACATTCACCCCGGGTGAATCGGCGTACAAGCGGAAAAAATCTAAGTATTCTCGATATTTAACATTGAACAGGTTTTGCACCTGAAAGCCGAGTTCTAGGCTGCTTTTACGCAGTAAGAGGGTATGAGCAGCATCCAAAGCGAGGGTGGTGAAAGTATTGGGGGCCGCTTTGGTCAGGCCTTCCTTCGGAATGCGCCATTGACGCAGGCTGGTTTGGGCGTTGATGCGCACAAAACTGGCTGCACGGGTCTTGGTAGCAGACAAAAACTGCCATTTTAACCCATATTGATACCGGTCAATCGGCATTAGTGGCAACCAGTCGAACCGTTCGCCTCCTTTTTCGGAAGACAATATTCTTTGTCCATACAAAGTCGAAAATCGCCCTTCCGCCCATAAAGGCCCCCAAAGTTGAGCGCTTAGAGAGGCATCTACGCCCCGCAATACTGCGTCGTCTTGTTCGTAAAAATAGGCGGGAAATGGCCCCCGAATGGTCAATACCACGCTGTCGCGGGGCTGATTGAGGTAAATGAAATTCGATACAGCATTTCTATACACCGACACTTGGGCTTGCCATTGATCGGCATCGTAGTTTAAAGTTAGGTTGCTGTTCCAGGCTTTTTCTGCTTCTAACAATGGATTTCCTTGTTCATACGTGCCAGCCCCCTGGTGCACTCCCCTGGCAAATAACTCATTCACATGAGGCGGTCGCCAAGCGTACCCCGTATTGAGCCGCGCGGTGAAGTTCGGATTGATCCGGTACAAGGCCCCAACATTGCCACTGATACTACCAAAAGCCAAGTTTTGGTCCAAATCCCGCAAATTCCCCTCCGTGGTCACATGGCTCCAACGATAATCATAACGCAGGCCCCATTCAAACTCCCAAGGCATTGGATACCGGCGATACCGTTCTGTAACCCATATCGAGCCGCCCAAACTCTGATAATCAGGGATAAATCCGCCACGAGAAACGTAGTTGAGTTGCTGAAATCCCTGAACGCCTACGCTGCCTTGCCAATGCCGCCAAGGCTGGTGTTCGAGCGAAAAATCCAGCGTATTGGTCCACAACTCAAACGTGATTTGCGGTTTGTTATGGGCTATGACCGAACTGCGGCCCCGGTCAAATTCCTGCCGTTTGTTGTACTGAAAATTATACTGGAAATCGGCTTTCCAAATATCAGAAAGTCGAAATAAAGCCTTGTACTTCAACACATTGTGTTGAACTTTTTGTCGAGGCCGGTCTATCCGGTAAGAAAATTCATCTAGGTTATTGCGGGGCACATCGCTGTCAATAGCCAGTCGCAAATCGGTCAAACTACCCGTGTGGGCCGCCCGCAAAATGCCATAAGTTTGGTTGAATTGAGACCCGCTAATCTGCTGTTGGATGCGCGGCTTTTTCCATTCCAGTATCGCCGAAAAATCGGCTTCCAAAGCACCCGTATTTCCCAACCAATAATCGGGGGCGCGCAGGTTGCCACTTCTTTTAGCGGTGGACTGCAAGCGCATGGCAAAGGCGGTATTTCGGGGGCGCCAATCCACACTTCCCGACAATACTCCGGCAGCTCCGTTGCTGAAACCGCCCACAGAAAGCCAGCCGCCCAGCCCTTTGTCGGTGCGGAGGGGCGCGGGCTCGAGCACTACTGCCCCAGCCATTGCCCCCACACCATAACGAAGTCCGGCAGCCCCTTTCACCACTTTCACCGTTTCGGAAGAGAAGGGGTCTATTTCGGGCGCATGGTCGCTGCCCCATTGCTGACTTTGCAGCAAAACACCGTCGTTGACCAAGGCGATTCGGTTACTATGAAGGCCCTGTATGACCGGTTTGGCCACGGTACTGCCCGAACTAAGCAACGAAACACCGGGCAGTTTTTTGAGGGTTTCGCCCAAATTAATGCCTTTTGCTGCGTCTAAGTCTGCTTTTTCGACCGTTTCGACCGCTTGTGTAGGTGGAGGAGGGGTGGCCTTTTCAATGATTACAATCTCGTTGAGGATGGTGTTGTGGGGCAAATGAAATTCGAGCAAGGTGTTTTCGCTGAGCGCTACGATTTGGGTAAAATGCGCACATTCAACGTGCCTAATTTCGACCGTGTAAGGCGTTTTTTCGCACAAATTCGAAAATTCGAAATACCCTTTCTCATCGGTTAGGGTACTTTTTTGAATTTCGCCTATCCAAACGCTTGCGTAGGCCAAGGGCTCGTTGTTGTCCAACTCGGTCACATGACCACGGAGGGCAAAATGGCAATCTTGGGCCTGTAAGCCCAGAAAGCACAGCGAGCAAAAGACCACCAAGGCGGCTTTGCTGTTGAGCATATCACAAAAAAAAAGTAAAAAAAGAAAATATACCCTGAAAAAAGTCAGAGCATTCAGTCAAGGGCAGGGATGATTCTGCCTACATCAGGCCCGGAAAACGGGAGGGCCCCGTCGCATCCCACTGCTGCCCAAGTCGCGGCAAAACGTAGCAGATTGGTAAAAATTATCCGAAGTGGCTAAGGGCAAAGAAGAGGCAAAAATGAGCCAGGAATCACTTAAAAAATGGTCTTGCGTAACCACAACAAAGGCACAAATGTCACAGTCTTCAGAGGCCCAGCGCTCATCGTGAATGTGGGTAGTGCCGTCTTTGCTAACATGGCAAACGGGGTGTTCGGAGGAATCGTGGTGATGCTCCAGCAAAGCGTGAAGAGCCTTAATCGAGCCAAAGGTCGAAAAAAGCAGCAGCAACGCCCATGCGCCGAAACGCCGATATAGTCCAGATTTTCTCAAAAAGTCACCATTAATTTTACCCTTGTACGGCAGTGAGCAAACCGCTCTTGCGGAGCTATCTAACTCAAGTAGTACAAAGGTAGCAGATTAACTCGAAAAATGCACCTGCTTTAGGTAATTTGTTCGCGTACTTATTTATTCAAACGCTTCCCAATCTTCCCCCAATTCCTGCGGATGCCAAAAGTGGGACTTAAACTCCACCACCACCTCATTTTCTACTCGAACACCTTCCTGCGCTAAAAGTTCTTGCATAAGCGTCGGCGTGGCAAAATGATGCCGGCCACTCAGCTCGCCTTTTCGATTCACCACCCGGTGTGCGGGCACGCCATCCATGCTGTGGCAGTTGTTCAAGGCCCAACCCACCATCCGCGACGAGCCAAGCGCGATAAAGTCAGCAATGGCCCCATAATTGGTAACCCTACCCCGCGGTATTTGCCGCACCACGGCATATACCAAGTCGTAATAAGTAGGCTGGGGCGCAGGAGTTACTTTTTTATGGGCCATAAGATGAGTCCGTTATGATTCCTCCTTTTTTTGAGCGGCTACATCGTTGGTGAGTTGAACGTATTCCTCCCAGTGCAGCGCCTCAGGGCGTTTTTCAAAATAGGGATTTGACATCAATACATCGCCCGCTAAAAAGGGTTTCAGCGTGTTGCGCAGCATTTTGCGGCGTTGTCCAAAGGCGGTTTTGACAATGGTGCGAAACAATCGCTCATCGCAGTCGAGCGTGAAATTTTCCTTACGCGTGAGCCGAATCACCGCTGATTGCACCTTGGGCGGCGGGGTGAAGGCCGAAGGGGGCACGGTAAATAAGTATTCGGTATCAAAATAAGCCTGCGCCAACACACTGGTAATGCCATACACCCTCGACCCTGGCGGCGATACAATGCGGTCGGCTACTTCTTTTTGAAACATCCCAACCATCTCTGGGATTTGGCTGCGCCATTCCAGGAGTTTAAAAAGGATTTGAGTGGAAATGTTGTACGGATAATTTCCGATCAAACAAAAGGGCCTTTCCCCAAAATATTCGGGGGCATTAAAATCCAAAAAATCTTTGGGAATTAGCCGTTTTTCGGCCAATTCCGGGTATGTTTTGCTCAAATACTCCACCATATCGCGGTCTGCCTCAATGGCAAATAACTCAAATTCCGAATGCTGCAGTAGATATTGTGTGAGCATACCCATACCCGGTCCTACCTCAAGCACACAGCCCGTTTGGCCAGCGAGCCGCAGGCTGTTGGCAATGCTTTCGGCGAGGTCGGTATCTTTTAAAAAGTGCTGCCCGAAGGATTTTTTTGCTTGCATGGGGGCGTTTTTGTTAAAATTTTTGAGAAGTCTGATATGGTTGAGGGGTTTAGAGCGTGTTTAAGTTTTATTGAACTGAAAATAAAAATTTAAACACGCACTTATCTTGGCTCTTTTTGCAAAAACCAGAGGGTGTAAAATAGAAACCACGCTACGCCAATGGCATTTTGAATCGTACATTCAATAACAAAAGAAGAAAACGCCATCACTTGTAACAATAGAAATAGCAAATTGCCTCGGCCTGCGTAGAAAATTCGGCCAAAAGCGTACAAACTCAAAGCCAAGCCGAACAATCCGGTACTGGCCAAGATAAATACAAACTGGTTGTGGGGCAAATGGGCTTCCTGACTATAAAGGGGGAATTTTTCAGCCGTCACCCGCGCTGTTTCGGCCCGCAAATCACCTACGCCCGTACCCAATAAAGGGTTTTGTTTCCACACTTGCCAGCCTACTTGCATCGAAACCCAGCGCCCTGCATCGGAGTAAGATTCCCCACCGTCGTTTTTGACAAACCGTTCCCAGTCGTATTTCATGTAGGCGACTCGTTTGTTCAAACTGGGTATATAGGTAATGGCCACCCAAATTGTGCCCAACAACAAGACCATATAGGCAAAGCCCCGCCCCCATTTTCGGTTCTTCCAAACGTACCAAAACAGTCCAAATAGCAGGGCACTGTACAAGGCCAAAATTCCGCCTCGCACAGAGAGCACATGAATAAAAACAAATAAAAACAAGACTGAAATGGCTAAAATTGGGCGTTCCCAGGGTTTTTTGAACCAAAAACCCGAATGCCACAACCATGCCCCAATGACAATCGCCGTGGCCAATATTAAACTAAAGCGCACATGCGAACGCGGTACTGGAATGGGATTGCCTCTGCCCAATCCTTCTAAAATAACCGCATAATGTAGGTAAAAATTCACCCCGATGCCGATACAAAGCCCGACCATAAACCAGAAAAATAAATACAAAACACTTTTCCATGCCCGGTCAGATAGGGTAGGGAGGTTGGCAAAAGCCCATGGCAAAACCAAAAAAGGGAGGCTTATTTGTACCCATCTAAGCCAATAGGCGACATCTTGCGACCAAAAAAAACTCAACACGGGCGCTAATAACAAACAAGTTAGGGCACTTAACTCAGGGCGCCGAAACAATCGGACAAAGGAATCTTGAAGTACTTCCCACCAAGACCTTGCCGAACGCAGGTAGACCCATGCCGAACGAAGGCCTTTTTTTTCGGATAATTGTTGGGATACCTGCCACCAAGACGCAAAAACCATTCCCCACATACCAACTGAAAGCAAAAATGGAGAGACCACCATGCTGACTACCAGTAAATTGGCCGACCAAAAAGCCAAACCCGAGGGGGTAGAAAACGGTTTTAACATGTCGAATTTAGCGTAGGTTTAAGGTGCATAAGGGTTGAAAACTTTGTTCAAATGCTGGATAACCAAGTAGCAGATTAAGGTGTTCTATGGTTGCGAGAACGTCCTCGGTCGAAGGATTCGGGGCAAAGATAGAAGCCACCTGCTAGTTTCGCCGAACTTACCTACTTTTGTCGCACGAGCGCTTTACCTGTTTTATCACATGAAGTACATTACTACTTTAATTTTTTTGTCCCTGTGGGGCCTTGCTTGCAAGCAGGACACTCGCCGCAGCACGGAGAATACATCCCTTTTTCAGGATAAACAAACGTCGGCATCACCTGTTTCTGAGCCAGTTTTGTTTACCAACACCAGCGATGGAAACTTTGAAAGCCTGGTGGCTGATTTTGAGTCTAAAGATCGGGGGATTTGGCAAAAACCGGAGTTGGTGATTTCATATTTGGGCGATTTGGAGGATAAAACCGTGGCTGATATTGGGGCTGGAACGGGTTATTTCACTTTTCGGTTACTCCCTAAAGCGAAAAAAGTCATTGCCATAGACATTGACCCTCGATTTATCAACTTTCTGGACAGCGTCAAAGTGAGGCTTTCTGATTCTTATCGCGACCGGTTTGAAAGCCGATTAGCCACTTTTGATGACCCACTTTTGCAACCAGAAGAAGCCGATAATGTTATGATTGTCAACACCTATGGTTATATCGAAAATCGAGGCCAATACCTTAAGACTTTGTACAAGGGTATTGCTTTCGAGGGACAAATTTTAATCATAGATTTTAAAATAAACAACCTGCCGGTGGGGCCTAGCGACGAGTTTAAAGTGTCGTCTAGGCAGGTAGAACGCGAGTTAATCGCTGCCGGATTCGAGATTGCAAAAACAGACACGGAGTCCCTTGATTATCAGTACATCATTTTAGCAAAAAAAACTAAGAAATAGTCTTTTTTGTAACATTTCACCTTTTTTTACCAATTTTAACGATACATGCGCGGTTCATTCAAGTTATTTACTTGGCTCGGTATTCCTGTTTTCTTACACTGGACTTTTGGGCTAATTTTCATTTATATTCTTTGGCATGCTCAGTCGCAGGAGTTGGACACCGTTGAAACAATTTGGCTGACGGGGCTTTTTATGTCTCTCTTTTTTTGTGTTCTTCTACACGAATTCGGCCATGCCATCGCGGCCAAAAAATATTCCATTCCCACCCGTGATATTGTGCTTATGCCCATTGGAGGGGTAGCGCGGCTCGAAAAAATGCCAGAAAAACCCATTCAAGAATTTGTGGTCGCCCTCGCTGGCCCAGCCGTGAATGTGGTCATCGCCTTGCTGCTTTTTGTGGGCATCGCAGCTACGGTGGACGGGAGTATGGTGGAATTGTTTGTCACGGCCATCAACAACGATATTGGTTCCGAACTGGTCACAGAATCGGGCGATTTTCTCAGCCCAACCCTTCATTTTCTCATAAAATTAGCGTTCACCAACGTGGCGCTCGTTATTTTTAACATGATCCCAGCCTTCCCGATGGATGGTGGGCGGGTATTTCGTGCCCTTCTTTCGATGTGGTTGGGTAGGCCGCGGGCTACCAAAATTGCTGCTTGGTTGGGTCAGTTGATTGCTTTGTTGCTGGTCATTGGTGGTTTTTGGGGCGGCGATTTTATGCTCAGTATTTTGGGCCTGTTTGTCATCGTGGCGGCCCGCTCCGAAAACGATTCCGTTCAAACGGAAGCCCTGCTCTCGCGTTTTAAAGCGCGTGATTTGGTTCGTCCGCAATTTACACGACTGCGCTCCAATGATTGGATGATGAGCGCCATTGAAACATTCAGACACGGGTTAGAACGAAACTTTTTGGTTTTTGACATTCAGGGCCAACTGGTCGGGATGCTGGAACAAGAAGATATCGTGCGCGCCATGCGCAAGAAAGATATTACCGCTGAAATTGGGTCTTACGCGCAGCGAGCAGAAATGGTTAGTATCGAAGAATCCTTGGTAAAAGTGCACCGATTGCTTCGGCATCAAGGCTACGGTATTTTGGGTATTCAAGATGAAATAGGGAACATGGTTGGTGTTATTGATCAGGTTGGCTTGCTCAATTTCATTCAACTGGAGGAAAGCCGATAGGTGTTTGCCGAACCAATGACCGGAAATCTGTATCCTATCCACTATGTTTGTGGCGAAAAAACACATTGCCCTTGAGTCCTGCATTTTTTGTTGATCTTTCTGTTGGTTCAGTGCTGGCGCTCGTCATGTTCGGGGTAGGCTTGTCGCTTTCATTCTCCGATTTTATGCGCGTGGTGCGGCATCCGCAAGCGTTTTTTACCGCACTGACCGTTCAGATGATTGCCTTGCCGAGCATCGCGTTTCTACTCACCGCGCTGCTGCCCATTCCAGTAGAATTAAAAATTGGGTTTATCATCTTAGCCGCTAGTCCGGGCGGAGCCACCTCCGGTTTCTTAACCTATTTGTGGCGGGGGAATGTAGCCCTTTCTTTGTCCCTCACGGCAGTTAACAGCGCACTTACGCTTTTTTCTATCCCAATTGTCGTGAATTTGGCCTTGCATGTTTATCTCGGTAAGTCAACCGACTTACACCTTCCATTTTGGGAAACGGTGGGCCACATCTTTTTTATTACCATTATTCCCGCTTTTTTAGGCATTTTCCTGCGAAAAATTAGGCCTGTTTTTGCAGAAAGAATCAGTAAACCTGCCAAATTGATCATGTTGGGCCTACTAGCCATCGTATTTGCCGTCAAATTATTCGGCAATAAAAGTATGGGTGGTACAGGCTTAAATGCCCAAGATATTTTGCTCATCTTACCAGTGGGCTTGATTCAAAATGCAGCCTGTTTGCTCGTCGGGTACTTTGCCTTGTATTATATGAGAGCACCGCACCCCGCTCGCCTGACCGGCGCGATGGAAAGTGGGGTACAAAACACCACCCTCGCATTTCTGATTGCGGGCAATTTGCTGGGCAATGCCGATATGGTCAAGCCCGCGCTGGTGTATTCCATGTTTTCATTCTGGACAGCCTGCCTTTTTGCCTATTTGGCCAATAAATTGGCTGGAAAAGACACATCACTGCGGCATTAAGGTTAATATTGCCCGTTCTTTACCGTATTTCTTATGATTTTCAGATTCCTTTTTTGTTTGCTAATGGGCATTTTTGCCCTCCCATCCTTCGCCCAAACCCCCGTTCCTGCCCCGCCCCAATCAGGTGCGGTGCTGATTATGGGTGCTACGGCGCACCTGGGTAATGGTGCGGTGATTGCCAATAGTGCCATTGGCTTTGAAGGCGGTAAACTGACCCTCGTGGCCGATGCTACAACCATTCGGATTGACCGTTCAAAGTATGCTACGGTGTATGATGCAGCGGGAAAGCACATTTACCCAGGCTTTATTGCACCCAATTCCACTTTGGGGTTGGTGGAGATTCAAGCCGCTCGTGCCACCGTTGATTTTGCGGATATTGGACAGTTTAACCCCAATTTGCGCAGCATCGTTGCCTATAATGCCGAGTCTGAAATCACACCGACTATTCGGTCCAATGGTATTTTAATGGCGCAAATAACCCCGCAAGGTGGCACCATTTCAGGTGCTTCCTCCGTGGTGCAGTTGGACGCTTGGAACTGGGAAGACGCCGTATATCGGACAGATGGAGGCATACACCTCAACTGGCCACAAATTCGTCGAGTAGGCGACGGACAAACGGGCAATCCCGCCGCACAGAAAAATGTGGATCAATACGGGAACGAGATTTCGGCGATTCGCCGTTTCTTTGATGAAGCAGCATCTTACGCCAAACAAGCCAACCCGACGGCTAAAAACCTTCGTTTTGAGGCCATGCGCAGCCTTTTCGAACAAAAAAGCACCTTGTTTATCCACGTTGATCAGGCTAAGTACATACAAGAATCAGTGTTGTTTGCCGAGTCATTGGGGCTGAAAAAAGTCCTCGTGGGTGCCAACGATGCTTGGCTAATTCCCGATTTTCTGCAAGCCCACCAAGTGCCCGTGATATTGGGTAAAACCCAAAGCCTGCCTGCACGGGAGGACGAAGCCGTGGATCAAACCTTCAAAACAGCCAATCTTTTACATCAAAAAGGGGTGCTGTTCGCCTTCTCCAACGAAGGTTTTTGGCAGCAACGCAATTTGCCTTTCCAAGCCGGTCAAGCCATTGGGTACGGACTGCCCGCCGAGGCAGCCGTCAGCGCACTCACCCTGCACACCGCCCAAATACTCGGAATGGATGCCACCTGTGGCTCACTCGAAACGGGTAAAGATGCCACCCTTTTTGTCTCCGAAGGAGACGCGCTTGATATGCGGACCTGTAAAGTGACCTTAGCATTTATTCAGGGAAGAAATATTTCGCTCGACAATAAACACAAGGAGTTGAATCAAAAATACGGACAAAAATTACGCCAATAATTGATATGAATATCGAAGAGTTTCGAACCTACTGCTTGGCTAAAAAAGCCAGTTCGGAAGGCTTTCCTTTCGGCCCTGAAACGCTGGTCCTGAAAGTTGGCGGTAAAATTTTTGCCATCACCGGATTGGACGGCGAAGGGTTTACAGTTAACTTAAAATGCGACCCCGAACGAGTCGAGGAACTGAGAGAAAGCCACCCAGAAATACAGCCGGGTTGGCACATGAATAAAACCCACTGGAATACGGTTGATTTTGAAGGGTCTTTGGCGCCCCAGTTGCTGCGCGAATTGATTGACCTTTCTTACGAATTAGTCGCAAAATCGCTTAAAAAAGCCGATAAAATTGCCTTGGGCTTGTAAGCGCGCGTTTACTACACCTCGGTTTGTCCCCCAATTTCCAATAAAGTGAGGCTTTTCCCCTTTTCGCTAAATGCTTTTGTTGCAGCCTTGTGGTCTATTTGGATATAGCCAAAGGTGTCATAATGCGCCCCAATAATCTGCGAGCACTGAATGAAATCACTGGCAATCAACGCATCCTGGTAGTCCATCGTAAAATTGGAGCCGATGGGTAAAATTGCCACATCAAGTGGCCTACAAGTCATGGGAATTAACTGCATGTCCATTGTAAGGGCCGTATCGCCTGCAAAATAAAGCACTCCCTCCGCCGTTTCGAGCACAAAACCTGCCGGATCACCCGCATACGCGCCATTTGGCCAACTGCTCGAATGCACGGCTTGTACCATTTTTACCCGTCCAAAATCAAAAGTCCACCAACCTCCAATATTCATGGGGTGGGTTTTGAAGCCCATTTTGCTGTAATATTCGTGTATTTCCCAAATCCCCACGATGGTGACTGCCGGATTGTTGCGGGCGATACGCTCCAAATCAGCGCAGTGGTCAGAATGCCCATGCGATAATAAGATATAATCGCAGCGAATTTGGTCAATGTCCACCGATTCGGCTAAGGGATTAGCCGCGATAAAGGGGTCGAATAGAATCCGCTTACCAGTGGTTTCGACCAAAAAACACGCGTGCCCGAAGTAGGTAATATTCATAAAAAGAGGAAGTGTTGTTTGCACAAAATAACGCAACTTGCGGCGCGAATTCACCTTTCCAAGATTATTTTTCTGAAAATTGAACCCGAAGTTGCAAGAGGCTGTTCCGATAGGGATCCCCTTTCGGCTGTTCAGAACAAGCCTAATCTTCTGTACCCTTTCTCCTGATAAGATATGACATCGGTTTTCAAACATCCTTTTACCCCACACGTTATAAGTCTATTGCCCCTTTTTTATATTGGTTGGAGCGATAGTGTGCTCAGTCCCACCGAAATGGCGGTGATTCACAGGCGTATATTGAACCTCTCTTTTCTTACGCCAGAAGAAAAAGAGTACCTCATTCGGCACACCGACCCACAAAATCCTCCTACAGAGTCCACCTTTAAATCTTGGCTGGAAATCTTGCGCGCTGAAGCGGCCAAACTTCCGCCAGGCAGCAAACAAACCTTGTCCGAACTGGGACTAGACTTGGCAAAATCCAGCAGTTCGCGGTCTGAAATGACCTTAGACGGTGTCATGCTTGGGCAAGCCTTACTCGAAATTGAAAAAGAATTGGGTGTTTATACCGAGGAAGATTTGCAGTCCATGCTCCACCAGTTGGATGTTTCGCACCTGCATGCCGCTTCCAAGCCTGCTTCTTTTCGGCCGGATGCTCTGTTGGCGATAATTGACGGACAGCGTTCCAACATTAAACAAAAAACCCGCCGATTGCTAAAGGACCCCTTTTTTAGCCCGGAGCGCGTGCGCGACAAAGAAACGCATCGCCAGCAAACCCTTGAAATGACCCGCGCTTTGGCGCAACAAGGGCTGGGAAGCCTTGCCTACCCAGAAGCCTACGGCGGCCAATCCGATATGGGCGAATACATTGGTGTGTTTCAAGTTTTGGCCAACCACGATTTGAGCCTAACCATCAAATTTGGGGTGCAGTTTGGCCTCTTTGGCGGGGCGATTATGCACTTAGGTACCGAAAAACACCATCGAAAGTACTTGGTGCCCACGGGTACGACCGACTTGTTGGGCTGTTTTGCCATGACCGAAACAGGGCACGGCTCTAACGTAAAAGATTTAGAAACTACTGCGACCTACGACCATGCTACGCGCAGCATCCTTATTCATACACCCCACCGGGGCGCAGGAAAAGAATACATCGGCAATGCTTTGCATGGCTCTTTGGCGGTGGTTTTTGCGCAGTTGTTGGTCAACGGACAAGCACACGGGATCCACGCCGTTCTGGTGCCATATCGCGATCCGGCGGGTGCCCTGCTGCCGGGTATTGAAGTGACTGACTGTGGCTATAAAATGGGCTTAAATGGCGTTGATAATGGCCGTTTTTGGTTTAATCAAGTGACAGTGCCAGCAGAAAACCTTCTGAATCGCTACGGAGATATTGATGAAAATGGCGCGTACACCAGTCCACTCGAAAACCCCAATCGCCGCTTTTTTACGATGTTAGGTGCCTTGGTTGGTGGTCGAATTTGCGTTGGATTAGCGGGGATTAGCGCAGCGAATACGGCCCTGACTATAGCGGTAAAATATGCGCTGAAAAGGCGACAATTTGCCCCCAGAGAAGGGGAGCCGGAAACCCTTTTGATGGATTATCCGACGCATCAGCACCGTTTAATCCCTTTGATTGTACGGAGTTATGTGTTTCAATTAGCACTGAGAAACCTAGGTGAGCAGTACGCGGTGGTGAAAGAATCCGATATGCGTAAAATTGAGACAAAAGCGGCGGGATTAAAAGCATTGGCTACTTGGCACGCCACGCATACCATTCAAACTTGTAGAGAGGCCTGTGGCGGTAAAGGATACCTTAGTGAGAATAATTTGGCAGATTTGAAGGCTGATTCTGATGTATTTACCACTTTTGAAGGCGATAATACGGTACTGCTTCAACTGGTGGCCAAAGGCTTGTTGACCGAATTTAAGGAGTCGTTTCATGAAGAAGGATTTGTAGCCGTGATTCGGTATTTGGGCGGAAAAATCAACCAAAACTTGACTACTTACAATCCTTATTTTACTAGAAATACGGCTGTTGAACACTTATTAGGAGCCGATTTTCATGCCGATGCGCTTCGATATCGCGAAAAAAAAATGCTTATTTCGTTGTCCGATCGTATGCGCGACTATTTGAAAAAAAGACTTCGCCCATACGAAGCATTTTTGAAATGTCAGATGCACATGGTCGCCTTAGCCAAGGCTTACATTGAGCGCTTGGCATACCGAGAAATGATAAAAACAATTGAGCCACTGCCTGCAAGTGCTGAAAAAGATATGTTGGTTAAAATGGCGGCTTACTACGCCCTGCATTGCATTGAGTCGGATAAAGGTTGGTTCCTCGAAGCCAATTATATGAATGGCGACAAATCCAAAGCAATTCGGCGGGTACTGCACAAACTCACGCAAGAATTGCGACCAGAATGCCTTGCTCTAGTGGACGCATTCGGTATCAGTGAATCCTCCCTGCGGGCGGAAATTGTTGAGTAGGGTTGAGAAAGGTTGAGGTGATTGAGATTGTACAGGTCTAATAAAAGAACCATCCGTATGCTGTCCCAGATTTGGATTCGAGCTAGGCAGAGGCCGAATATTGGTAGCCTTAAAACAAAAGCAGCCAACCGAAATTTATTCCGGTTGGCTGCTTTTATTTTGGGCAAGTGCTACAAAGGTGCGACTTCTCCGAAGTCGGTAGAGGGGGCGGCTCGGGTTTCTACAAATGGGTGACTTCTCCGAAGTCCTTATTTGCAAAAAGCGTGCAATTGCCTGCAAATCAAATGGGTGACTTCTCCGAAGTCCTTATTTGCAAAAAGCATGCAATTGCCTGCAAATCAAATGGG
>Ga0105045_10002767_pt1 | contig 14873 bp, 14 predicted proteins | sample MAT02_FD_78089 | JGI IMG/M metagenome (GOLD analysis project Ga0105045, IMG submission 78089) | Freshwater microbial communities from Lake Fryxell liftoff mats and glacier meltwater in Antarctica - MAT-02 (megahit assembly) | ecosystem: Environmental > Aquatic > Freshwater > Ice > Liftoff...
TTCCTGATCTATTGTCATTGGTAGTCGTTCATCGTCATTTATAGTTTCCTGCTGAAACACCGCTAATGACTACTAAATGACTAATAGCTATGCGGGTTCTTTTCATTGTACAGGGCGAAGGCCGGGGGCATTTGACGCAGGCTGTTTCGTTGGCGCAGATTCTGAAAACCGCCGGGCATGAGGTAGTTGGTGCGTTGGTAGGCGTAACGGAAAATCGCGATGTACCAGCCTTTTTCAGAGAGTCATTTGCAGCCTCTATTACGCCCGTTTTCAGTCCTGGCCTGGTCTATAACGCTGGTACCAATGAACTGGAGCCGGTCAAAACGGTCATTCAGGCTGTAAAGCACGCACGCCCATTCTGGAAAAGCTTAAAGCAGGTACGGAAGGCTATTGACACACAACGACCCGATGTGGTAGTTAATTTTTACGAAATGCTGGGTGGACTGACCTACGCACTGCTGCGTCCGACGGTGCCGATGGTTTGCATTGCCCACCAGTATTTTGCGTTTCACCCCAACTTCCAGCGACCCCGCAACAAGCTGTTCATCGAACTGGCGTTCAAGCTGAACACTCGCCTGACCTGCTTCGGAGCGCGGGAACTGCTCACGCTCTCGTTCGACAAACAGGCTGATTATGCACCGCAGCGCATTCGGATTGTGCCGCCCTTGCTTCGGTGCGAGGTAACTCAGCTAACGCCAACCGAAGGTGATTTTCTGCTGGCTTACGTAACACAGGCTGGCCTGAGAACCGAACTCGAAAAAGCCCACCGCCAGCAACCCGATATTCAGATGCACGGCTTTCACGGGGGCGTGACGGGGCCAGATCAGGTTGTTGATGAGACGCTGACTTACCACGCCATCGACGGAAAACGGTTTCTGGAATTCATGGCCCGTTGCAAAGCCATTGTAACTACAGCGGGTTTTGAGTCGGTTTGTGAAGCGGCTTATCTGGGCAAACCCGTGCTGATGATTCCGCAGCCCAACCACTTCGAGCAGGCCGGTAACGCCATTGACGGGCAACGCGCAGGTGTGGGTATAGCCGCCGACCGCTTCGACCTGAACCTGTTGCTCAATTATCTGCCCAACCACAACCCGCAGGTGAGCGAACGCTTTCGCCACTGGTATGCTCAGGGAAACTATCTGTTTCTGAACGCCATACATCGCGCAGCTACTGTAAAGCCTACTCGTTCAGAAGGATTTTTCATCAGCCGGATGCGTCAATTGCTTCGGGGGTAGATTCAGCTATCTATACAAAAAATCCAGCGGGTTCGGGTACTGAAAATCGTACTTCGTTTCCTGAATCAGCTTGTTGGGGCTAACAATTTTGTAGAGGATTGGCGCGTCGGGCTGGACAAAAACAGGCAATTCGTAGCTAAAATCTTTGCAGCTTTTCCGGTAGACAGCCTCGCGGGTTGGGTGTTCAGGCGCGACGCCATTGAAAACGCCCGTTGGCTGCTGCCCAATGATGATCTGCAAAATACCAGCCGCGTCGTTTTGATGGATGTAGTTGACCGGAACGGCACCGCTGTCGACGGTTTTACCGGCTACGTATTTTCCGGGGATGCGGTCGTAGCCCATCAGCCCGCCGAAGCGCACTACTGTCACGAGCTTTTCCGGCATGAGCGACTGCACCAACTGTTCCGCCCGGACCAGCATTGGCGCACCCGCCCCAGTTTCTGTTGTTACGTCGGCTTCCACAACCGTCCGGTTCAGTTCGGGATAGACTGAGGTTGAACTGACATAAATCACGTGCTGAATGCCGGATAGCCGAATGGCGTTGGTAAGCTGCTCGATCTGTTGCGGGTGAAACCCCTCGCCCATCTTCCCGGCTTTGGGTGGGATGTTAATTATGAGCGTATCGGCGTCAAGCAACGCGTTCAGATTGCCGATGGGTTCGGGGTTGAGCAGCAGTTGGTAGGCGTCAATGCTTTGCTGAATCAGTACCGCCCGTTTCTGCGCCGACGTTGTGCTGCCTTTTACGGTGTAGCCCGCCCCCAGCAGTTGTTCGGCCAGGGGTAAGCCGAGCCAGCCACAGCCGATAATCGAGATGATTTTTTGATTCATAATCAGAAACTTATGCCAAAACTAATAGCCCGTAAATCAGGACCGAGGTTGGTTTTGAACAGCGGGCTGAGGTCATACTTAACAAAGAAACTCGTGTCGCCAATGCCCACGTCGGCCATGACCCCATAGCGAAAATCGTTCAGGTCAAAATTAGAATGTTGCCGGTCTTTACTGCCGTCAGACTCCTTGATTTTCCGATAGCTGTCGAGCCGGTAGTTGCCATAGACGCCAACACCGACGTAGCCGGTCTGGCGGTTGCTGCTGTTATAGAACGTAACGCGCGGTACAAACGGAATACCAAGCGTGGCTACGGTCATCTTGCTCTTCTGCAACTCGCGCCCGGCATCCGGGAAGGCCACACCACTGGCGGTTTTCTCGGCCACGTTGTTGCCATCGAACATGAAATTCTGCCAGGCCACTTCCACCCCGTAATACAACTTCAACGATACCCGGTTGCCCCGAATCAACGTAGGCCGAAACCCCGCCGACAGGGCGAAGTACCGCGAACCGGCTGGCCGTAGATCATAGCTGTCTTCGGGATAGGCGGGCAGGTTGCTCTGCGTAATGTAGTTGTTCAACCCGATGCTGAGGCCATACGTTAGCCGGTTGCCGTCGCGCCGGTCGCGTCGTTTGGCGTTGCGGTAGTCGCGGTCTTGATCCGAAAATTTTCTAATGGTGTCCCGCCGGATAGTATCTGATTTGGTATCGCCCAGTACGATTTTTATGCCGTTTCGGGTTTTTGTTACGACCAGTACCGTGTCTTTCAGGTATTGGTCGCCGTTGCGTTCCATATTAGACTTTCCCTCCGGTATCGAGTCGAGCTGCGCACTCATTTCGCGGACAATTTTATTCAGGTCGTAGTTCGAGAGAGCCTGAATACCGGCTTTGTCAGGGGCGTAAATGACGAGCCGGGTTTTGTTGGCAAACCGAATTACGAGTGAGTCGGCGGGTTGCGATGCAGCCCACAGGGCAGTTGTGTTCAGAAATGAGAGGGCCATTATTGCCCCACAAATAAATCGGTTCATTGCCGGGCTGTTTTGTCTTTTTCGATACTGTTTTTGAGACCATTGAAGGCTCGGTTCAGCAACCCGCGTTCATCGGCGGGGCCGTCGGGCCGGGCAAATACTTCGCCTTCTTTCACGCGCCGAACCTGCTCCCAGAAACCGGGTTTGTCGGCTTTTTCGGGTTTACTGGCCGCAGCAAGGGCGGTTTCCATCTCTTCCATTTTCACGGCCTGCCGGGCAGCAATCAGTCGCTCTGGCTCGGCAATGGTCACGACGAGTACGCGCTGGGTGGGTACTGGCGTGGCAGCGGCAACCTGATCGGGCGAGGCCGAAAGAGGAGCCTGATCAACCATTTTTTTCGGAGCAGGCTGTTCGGCTTTCGGCTGTTCAGTCAGTTTATTCTGCGCGAGTTCGGTGCGAGGGCTGGGGGGGATGGCGTTTGGATTCTGCCGATCCTGCGTATTACCGATTTGGTTCTGCCTTTTGGTTTTCGGTGCAACGCGGGCAACCTGCCCGGTTGGCTGGTTATCGGTTGTTGGGTTCGATCCGCCAGGCCGTTCAGTAGTTGGCGCGTTGAGTACGTTGCCCTGTGGCGTTACCGGTACGTCGATAGTCGGACGGTTCCCGGATTTGGTAGCGGCCATTTGCGGTCCCTGCAAGCGCTCAGATGTGTCATTGGACAGATAGTACCAGCCAAACAGACAGACCAGCAACAGACAGGCGGCAATGGCCATGAACCGCTGTACGTTTGGGTTGCGCCAAATCACAAAGCCCGGCTTTCTTTCGGCCTGCGTTTGCCCCATACGGGCCTGCAGCCGTGCAAAACCGTCGGCGTTGGTCGGTAGAACTACGTTGCCCAGTTTATGGGCAAACAGGTCATCGACGGGGTGTTTATCGGGTTCGTTGTTTTTGTTCATTGTATGTTGTTGACGGGGTGCGCTGTGTTGCTGAGTGCGGCACCGGGTTTTGTTCTGCTTTTTTCAATTGCGCCTGTAACAGCGCGCGGGCGCGGCTCAACTGCGATTTCGACGTGCCTTCCGAAATGCCGAGCGTATCGGCAATTTCGGCGTGCGAGTAACCCTCAATGGCATATAGGTTAAACACCGTTCGGTAGCCATCGGGTAACTGCCCGACCATACGCAGCAAATCCTCGGCATTCAGTGAGGCATCGGCCCATTGGTAGTCAGGTTCTTCGGGTACGTCGTCGAGTGGGAGTTCGTGCCGCCACTGCTTCGATTTTCTGAGAAACATCAGCGATTCTGTCACCATCACGCGCCGAATCCAGCCTTCAAAGCTACCGTCTTCCCGAAACTGGTCGATCTTCTCGAACACGCGCATGAAGCCGTCGAGCATAATTTCTTCGGCGTCGGCGCGGTTGGCACAGTAGCGGGTACAAACGGCCATCATCTTGCCCGCAAATCGCTCATAAACAATCTTATGCGCTTTCGCTTCGCCCCGCTTCAGCGCAGCTACGAGTTGCGTTTCGGTCGTGAAAAACGGTATAAGAAGACGCATAGAGGTTCAGGTTCAGGAGCAAGATGCAGAAAAGGTGGGGGCAGGTTGCACGGCGTTGAAAAAAAAATGGAACCGCCCGTACGATTCCATCCTTTGCTTACTTCCGGCGTTTTAACGCCAAGTCGTGCGCGGTGTCGTAGTAGGCGCGGAGGTTGCTCCAGTCGAAGACTTCGGCGATGCTCTCGACGCGGTTGCGTTGCTGGATACGGTCGCGCTGGGCCATTTTCACGAAGCGGAATAAGACGTCGGCCAGTTGGTCGGCGGCTTCGGTGAAGTTCTGCGTCCGACGGTTGATGACGTAGATACCCCGGTTTTCGTAGTCACGCATGATCTGCATAATGAAATCGCCGAAACCCGACTGATCGCTGGTAACGGTTGGAATACCGCGTACTACGCACTCCAATGGCGTATAGCCCCAGGGTTCGTAATAGCTCGGAAACACGCCGAGGTGGCAGCCGCGCACAAACTGGCTGTAATCCAGCCCAAACAGCGGATTGGTGGAGGCAATGAAATCGGGGTGATAGACGATCTTGACACGGTCGCTTTCGTTATTGACGAGGTTGGCCTGCCGAATGAAGCGCGTCATGTCGTCTTCCTGCACCAGATTATGCGTCAGAAACGGCGGCTGTTTTTTGGTTTTCCAGCTTTGTACGGTACGCCGTAGGCGCAGCCGCCAGTATTCATCCACGAAGCTGTTGAGGTCGGGCAGGGTATTGGCCGTTGGGTTGGAGGCTGCAGCCAGAAAGAGCCGTTCGCCCACCTGCTTTTCAATGGCACGGGTGGTTTCCTGAATCTCGTCGAGCAGGGCGCGGGAATGGAGTACCTCGGGGTCGATGCTGGTAAACGGCTGTTTGGTAACCATGAACATCACAACTGTCATATCCATATCGGCCTGTTTCATGCGGTAGTTGAGCCGGGCTAGGGCCTCAAGCGTCAGGTCATACCCTTTATTGGTAAACTCAAACCGGCCCGACGTAAAAAAGTACAGCGTCTTCTCCAGATCGAACGAGTAACTCTGAAAAAAGTGACCCATGATGAACTCATGAATCTTGTCCTTGAACCGAACATGCAGGTTCTGAAACTCGTGGACGGCGGCAAAGCGCGTGATATTCAGGCCATTGGGCAACACCAGATCGGTTTGCCGCCCCAGAAACACCTCGCACTCGCGGGCCGTTACGTCGCTGACGGTGGTAAAGACGTGGCTTTGCTGTGCGGCTAATCGCTCAATAGTGGCCTGGGTTTCGATGCCGTAATGCCGGGCTTCGCGCAGCCAGTCGAAGAAGGGAAGTTTACCGTAGAAGCCGGGTTCGTTCTGGGCCAGATACCGCCCCAGCATGGTGGCGTGGGTCGTGAAAATGGTGGCAATTTTCACGTTGTCTTTGCGCAGATCGGGCAGGCCGCTGCTGGCCATCCATTCGTGAAAATGCGCCACAAAATCAACGCGTTTGCTGTGGTCAGCGGCCAGTAAAGTCAGAAACTGCCGGACCATTTCGCCAAAGATAAGCGTCTGGTCAACAAGCGGTTCTACGTTCAGTGTCGTGAGTTGATGTCGTTTCCAGAGTTCGCCCTTGATGACGTTTAGCTGATCGGTACTGACGCTGGCAATGTCGAACAGAACGATACGCGGGCGACCCGTAATGAGCCAGTGACCATATTGAACGCCGTAGCCCATCTGCTGCATTTTTCGTACCGTTTGGCCAATCACAGTCTCGTCAGATTCGGTCATCGGCTCAAACTCGGCGTCGGCCCGTTGTGGGAAATACGGCCCAACAGCGACGTAATTATCGTCCCATTTTTCGACCATGGCCGGTACCTTCGACCGGATTACGGTGTAGATGCCGCCCACCTGATTGCAGACCTCCCAGGCAATTTCGAGCAGGAGTTTTCGCTTTGTTGCAGAGAATACCGATTCCAAAGTACGATAGGGTTATTAGGTGATTCTTTTGAACGTTGGCGATAGTAAGAATAACAACAGCCATCCGTAAGAGTTTAAAAACAGGCCAAACTACGGACACCAGCCCGCAAACCCCAAACTATTTGTTCAGAAAAGATTTGGCTTCCAGCACCTGCGTCCGGCCATTCTGCGAGACAGTATAGTTGAAGCCCGGCTGAATGCTGTACGCGCCTACGTCGCCCTGTTTGTTCACCGCCAGAAAACCCACCTGAATGTCTTTGTATTCCTGCTTGCCAACAATCCGTTTGGCCGCTTCTTCGCACGCCTGTTGCGGGGTCCGGCCCTGCCGCATCAGTTCTACTACCAAAAACGACCCGCAGGTGCGCATCACCAACTCGCCGAGTCCGGTGGCGCAGGCCCCGCCAATTTCGTTATCGACAAACAGTCCGGCCCCAATAATCGGTGAGTCGCCTACGCGCCCGTTCATCTTGTAGGCCAGCCCGCTTGTGGTACACGCGCCCGACAAATCGCCTTTGCTGTCAATGGCCAGCATCCCGATGGTATCGTGCCGTTCAATGTTGACTTTCGGTTCGTATTTGGCCGTCTTGAGCCACTCGCGCCAGGCCTTCTCCGACGATACCGTGAGCAGTTTTTCCTTCTTAAACCCCTGTGATAGTGCGAAGGCCAAGGCACCTTCGCCACTGAGCATAACGTGGGGCGTTTTCTCCATCACGGCCCGCGCCACCGATATCGGATGCAGAATATTTTCGAGATACGTAACGGACCCGGCGTTGCCCTTCTCGTCCATAATGCAGGCATCGAGCGTAACGCGGCCATCGCGGTCGGGCAGGCCGCCGTAACCCACGCTGGTATCGTTGGGGTCGGCTTCGGGCACGCGAACCCCCGCTTCTACGGCGTCGAGGGCGCGTTTGCCCTGTTTCAGCACGGCTTCGGCAGCCGCATTGGCCTTTGGCTGATTCCAGGTCGAGACAATAAGGGGCGCGGGTGCAGCGCAGTTAGGACTGAGCGCGAAAAGATCGGGGCTGAGCGCGGTTAGCGAACTCAGGGTCAGAAAGCGACGGCGGTTTAGCATGATGATTGGAGGTTGTGCAAAATAATCTCCGGCCAAGATAGGCGGTTTGTTTGTTTCAGCGACGCTCTGCCCGTATTTTCATGCGCTATTCTACCTCGCCTTGTATGCCAAAAACGTTACTCGTCTTCTTCCTGCTCACCCTGCCCCTATTCACTACGGCCCAATCTCGGTTTAAACTGGCGGGTTCGGTGCTGAATGCGCAAACCGACGCGCCGGTGGCGGGTGCGTCGGTGTTGATTCTCGATACGGGTATTGGTACGGTGACGGACTCGGCGGGTGGATTTTCGCTGCCGTTGCCAAAGGGAAATCAAACCATTCAGGTGTCGAGTCAGGGCTTCGAAACACAGCAACGTACCGTAACGGCCCGCGCTGATTTGTCGCTACAATTCCGGCTTACCGAACGCATTACACTCCTGCGCGAAACCACCGTAACGGCCAGTATGCCGGGGCAGAACGTTAGCAGCAACAACGTCGGCCTAACGACGCTCTCAATGCGGACACTGAAACAACAGCCGACACTGCTTGGCGAGGTTGATGTGCTGCGGACGGTGCAGTTTCTGCCCGGCGTGAGCAACGTAGGTGAGGCCAGTACGGGCTTTAATGTGCGCGGGGGTAACGCCGACCAAAACCTGATTTTGCTGGACGACGCGCCCGTGTTTAATGCCTCGCATTTGCTGGGGTTCATCTCCGTATTCAATCCCGACGTAGTGCAGGACATCAACTTTTACCGGGGCAGTGTTCCGGCGCAGTACGGCGGGCGGGCGGCATCGGTACTGCAAACGCGACTGAAAGAAGCCAAAGCCACAAAACTGGGCGTATCGGGTGGGCTGGGCTTGCTGAGCAGTCGGCTCAAGATTGACGCGCCCATCATCAAAAACAAACTCGCGTTTTATGCCGCTGGTCGCGTGGCGTATGTTGATCAGGTATTGCGGCTGTTTCCGATAAAAGCGTTGGCGGGCGCGGGGGCGGGCTTTACCGATGCCGTGCTGCGGGCCGATTATTTTCCGAACACGACCAATAAACTCTCGCTAACGGTTTTCAACAGTACCGACCGCTTCCAACTCCCCGGCGATTCGCTGCAAACTGTCGCGCTGGCGGGGTCGCAAACGGCGTTTCGCTGGCAAACGCGGATTGTGTCGCTGGCCTGGTCGCGGTATCTGTCGAGCCGCTGGCAGGTGCAGACTACGGGTACGTGGAGCCGTTACCAGTCCACCATCAGCACGCCCGACTCGGCGCGGTCGTATAACCTCCGGTCCGGTATCGACTACGGGCAGTTTCGCAGCAATTTCACTTACACCAACGGAACGCGCGTACAGGCCGAAGCGGGCATCAGCGGTATTTTGTACGACGTAACGGCGGGGCAACTCGACCCCGGCGATGCGCGTTCGGCCATAAATCCGGTGCGGCTCCCCAACGAACGGGCCGTAGAAACAGGCGTGTATGGGCAGGCTGATATCACACTTTCCAAACACCTGTCGGTGCAGATTGGTCTGCGGTACTCGTGGTTCGGGCGGCTTGGTCCGGCCACCACGTATGGGTACCGCGCCGGTCTGGCGCGTTCGCCCGAAACCATTACCGATTCGGTCGTGACCAACTCCGGCTTCGCCCAAACGTATGGCGGTTTGGAGCCGCGTGTATCGCTGCGGCTGGGACTGTCGGAGAAGGCGTCCGTCAAATTTGGGCTGAGCCGCATGATTCAGTATTTTCAGCAATTGAGCAACACCACTGCCGCCCTCCCCGCCGACCGCTGGCAGGTGGCCGATGCCTACCTAAAACCACAGATTGCCGAACAGGTCTCGCTGGGCTATTTTCAGAACCTCAAAAACGACGCCATCGAACTATCTGTCGAGGTGTTTTATAAGCGGCTGACCAACGTCAACGATCTTCGGGGCGGCACCACGCTGCTGCTGAACCGGTACCCCGAAACGGCTCTCTTGCAGGGTACTGGCTTTGCGCGGGGCGTGGAGCTGTACATCCGCAAAAACACCGGTTTACTCACCGGCTGGATCAGCTACACCTACTCACAAACGCGGTTTCTGATAAACGGTGAGCAACCCGAAACCCGCGTCAACAACGGCAATTACTACCCGGCCCCCTACGACAAACCGCACATCCTGAACGCCATTCTGAACTACAAACTCAGCAGCCGTGCGAGCGTATCGGTCAATGGCGTTTATACATCGGGGCGGCCCATAACGTACCCAAACGCCAAAATGTACGTGGGTAACCGCGTCGTACCCTACTTCACCGACCGTAACCAGAGCCGCCTACCCGACTATATCAGGATGGACATTGGCCTGACCATCAACGGCGTTCGGGGCTACACCCGTTCGGGACGCGAAACCCGGTTTGAGAGCGACTGGAGTTTTTCGCTGTACAACGTGCTGGGTCGGCGCAATGCGTATTCGGTTTATGTGCAGACGCCCGTGCTGTTTGCCGAGTACTACAACAGCGTGAATGCCTACAAACTGTCGGTGCTGGGGTCGGTAATTCCGTCGATCAGCTATAATTTTCGATTCTGATGAGATACCTGCCCGTCTTGTTCCTCGCCCTTCTGCTTGCGTCCTGCATTGACCCGTATGATCCGAAACTGGTGGGTGGGGAACGGTATCTGGTCTTCGATGGGGTGCTGACCAACGCGCCGGGGCCGTATCGGTTTGTACTTTCGCTCTCGGCGGGGTATAACAGCACTCAAAGCGTGTTTGATCAGCGCGTAACGGGAGCTGTCGTGTCCGTAGCCGACGATGCGGGCGTGGTAACGCGCTTCCTGGATGCGGGCAAGGGCAGCTACGTCTCGCCCGCCGGCTTTCGGGGGCAAGTGGGCCGTCGATATACGCTGGCGGTTCGCTACAAAGAGCAGACGTACCAATCGGAGCCGGAACCGATGCAACCCGTACCGGATATTGCGTCAGTGACGTGGACGTACCTGCCGAAACCGAGCGCGAACAGCCCCGGCGTTTTTCCAGTGTTAATCAGCCTGAACGACCCCACCGATACCGAAAACTATTACCAGTGGGACTGGACTCACTTCGAACAGCCTAACTTCTGTGTGCTGTACCGGCCACCCAACTCAAACATCACCTACCAAAAAAACTGCTGTTCAGACTGCTGGAACATCACCCGCAGCACGGGCGAGATTATTATGGCGTCGGATCAACTCGTCAATGGCAACACGCTGGCCGGTCAGCGGATTGCCGAGGTGCCGTACATCAGCAACGACCCATATTACCTGACGATCGGGCAGCAGTCGGTGAGCCGGAGAGCGTATCAGTACTGGCAAACGGTGCAGACCCTGACCGGCAATGTTGGGAGCGTGTTCGATGCCACACCCGCCACGCTGACGGGCAATATCAAAAACCAGAAAGCCGACGGATTGCCGATGCTGGGGTATTTTCAGGTCTCGGCCCGCAAACAGCGCATTGTCTATATCACCCGTCTTCGTGCCGCTACGTTACCGTACGCGCCCACCGCCTATCCGCTCTGGCCCGACTGCGAGCCCTGCACCGAAAGCCTGTACCGGACCGGCACCAAGCCGGAGGGCTGGAAGTAAAAAAAATGATTAGTTACCCCTTTGTCTATCGTGTACAATGTCTGACCCTGCCAAACATATTCTGCTAACCGAAGGCCCCGACCGTACTGGGCTGATTTACCATGTCATGGGCGTGTTGTTCCGGCATGGGCTGAACGTGATTCACAATAACGAATACGTAAGTCCGATGGGGCATTTTTTCATGCGCACCGAATTTTCGGCACCTGTCGATGGTACGTTAGATGCTGATACACTGCTGGACGAACTGCATACTGCCCTGCCCGATTCGGGTATTGTGTTCCGGCTCAGTCCGCAACGCAAAAAGCCCATTGTGGTCATGGTCACGAAAGAGCATCATTGTCTTGGCGATTTGCTGATTCGTCACGCGTTCAACGAGCTGAACGCCGATATTCTGGCCGTTGTCAGCAACTACGATACGCTGGAACCGCTGGTGAGTAAGTTTGGTATTCCGTTCCATCACGTCTCGCACGATGCCCCGAGCCGCGACGAACACGAAGCCGTTATCCAGCAGATACTAAGTTCATACCAGCCGGAGTACATTGTGCTGGCCAAGTACATGCGTGTGCTGACGCCGGATTTTGTGAACCAGTACCCCAACCGGATTGTCAATATTCACCACTCGTTTCTGCCCGCGTTTGTGGGAGCCAATCCGTACCGGCAGGCGTTTGAGCGGGGCGTTAAAATAATTGGAGCAACGGCGCACTTTGTCAATAACGACCTCGATGAAGGGCCAATTATTGCACAAAACGTAAAGGAAGTGAACCACAGGCAGTCAGCCGCCGACATGGCTACGGAAGGCCGCGACGTAGAAAAAATCGTCTTGTCGCAGGCGTTGAAGCTGGTTTTCAACGACCGCGTGTTCATAGCCGGAAACCGGGCTGTGGTATTGTAACCCCCCGAATCTTCTCCTCATCAGTGTCAATCCGCTCATACTCGCCGGGAGTGGCCGATGCCATTGACACGGCGGGCTGGCGGAACTGCATGTTGCTCTCGTGCCGAACACTGCCGCTTGTATGGAGCGCATCGACGCCCGTAGCCCATAATCGTTCCGCATTTTCGGCATTTACCCCCGCGCCCGCCATGATTTCGATACGTCCGGCAGCTTGCTTTGCTAATTCTCCCAGCAACGGAATACCCGCTTCGGCGACGGCTTGCTGGCCGGATGTCAGAATACGAATGGCTCCGGTACGAATAATCGCTTCGAGAGCTTCGGCGGCATCGCGGGTCATATCAAAAGCGCGGTGGAAGCAAACGGGCATTGGGCGGGCCTGTTCCACAAGCTGGCGGGTTCGGAATTCATCGACAGTACCGTCGGCGTTCAGGATGCCCAACACCACACCATCGGCACCCAGCGAACGGGCCACGTTGATATCGGCCTGCATAACGGCAAACTCATCGTCGGTGTAGAGAAAATCGCCCCCGCGTGGCCGAATCATCACGAACAGCGGAATAGTAAGGTACTGACGGGCCAGTTGAATCAGCCCTGCGCTTGGCGTAGTACCACCTTCAGCCATACCCCCACAGAGTTCAATACGCCCCACTCCGGCGCGTTGGGCCGTTAAGCAGGATTCGAGTGAGTACGCACAGACTTCAACCATGACTTAGTTATTCAGAAAGAACCTTGATTTTTGACCATGCACCGTGAAACAAATAAACAGCCATTGCGTTAATGGCCTAAATCGGTGTAAATTTCATTTAGCAACATTTTTGCGAAAATAGGTTTGGATATTACCAATTTTTTTACTTTTGCACCCTCATTGAAAATACGGCTTAAAGACGAATACTCACTATGTACTGGACACTTGAACTTGCTTCCTATCTTGAAGATGCCCCCTGGCCCGCTACGAAGGACGAACTGATCGACTTCTCGATTCGCTCCGGTGCCCCACTCGAAGTAGTGGAAAACCTTCAGGAACTCGAAGATGACGGACAGCCCTACGAAAGCATCGAAGAAATCTGGCCCGATTATCCAACCAAAGACGATTTCTTCTTCAACGAAGACGAGTATTGATTTTTGGTCGATGTGGCGTAAAAAAAGCGTATTCCAGCAATGGGATACGCTTTTTTGTAAGCTGGTCACTCTTGACCGGCCAGCCCCCGACGAGGGGCTAACGATGTAGTTACTTACTTAGCTTCAAGTACATCATTAGCCGCTAATCAGGCAGGAGTCGATTCGGCGGCCCGATCTGACTTACTTGCCGACTTCTCTTTTACAGTGCGGTCATATTTCCTGGGAGCAAACAGAAAACCGAAGGCTTCGGCTCCTTCTTTGGTATGTACCTTATGGTGGATGTAGTGCGCCCGCATGATGCGCTGCATATACTGCCCGTTGGTCGGGAATTTAACTTTAGCCCGGCGATGCACGATTACGTCGTGGAAAATAAAGTAAAAAACGCCGTAGAGCGTTACGCCCCCGCCAATCCAGGCCAGAAAGCGGTATTCAGGCAATTCAGCCCCCGCCACAATCAGGCTGATGGCTGTGCCGGCAAACACAACGGCAAACAGATCGTTTCGTTCGAAAAAGCCTTTGTGATGATTGTGATGGTCGTTATGCCAACTCCACAAAAAGCCGTGCATCACGTACTTGTGCGTAAACCAGGCAACCCCCTCCATAAACAGGAACGTACCAATAACCAGCGCAACGTTTACCAGCATTTCAGCGTTATTTTAATGATTGATTCAACACCTTTTGTTTTTCTGTAACGGCATGTTTGCCAAAAAAGTTGGCTAACCACTGCCGACTTTTCACCGAAAAATAGCGAATAGGAACAAATTTATAGTGGTTGCCGGATTGCGGGAAAGCCGTATATTTATCGCGATTCAGTACTCAACCAGATGACCCGGTTATGGACTATCAGGCACTCAGGAACCTGGTTAAGCGGGGCGAAGGCCCTCAGTTAGAGTTTAAGCTGAAAACAAACCATCCCGAAAAAATTATCCGGGGTATAGTCGCCTTCGCCAACACGAGGGGCGGTATCATGCTCATCGGCGTTGCCGACGACAAACGGATTGCGGGGCTGAAATACGCCGACGAAGACGAGTACCTGCTCGTTCGGGCTATCAGCAAGTTTTGTTTTCCGCGTATCTCGTACAATATCGAGCGGGTGCAGCTCCCCGACGAGCGCGAGGTACTCGTAGTTCGGGTGCCGCCCAGCCTCAGCAAACCCCACTACATTATTCCCGACCCGGCCAACCCCGACGATAAAAAAGCCTACGTCCGCGTGGCCGATATGTCTGTGCAGGCCAGCCGCGAGGTACGGGAGATTCTGAAGGGCGAGCAGGCCGAGCGCAGCATCCGCTTCACTTATGGCGATAAGGAGCAGAAACTCATGCACCACCTCGGTGAACACAACAGCATCACGGTCGATCTGTTCGCGTCCATTGCCGGAGTTTCGCGCAGGATTGCGTCCCGAACGCTTGTGCTGCTCGTGCTGGCCCACGTGCTGGACATTCACCCCAGCGAAGCGATGGATCAGTACACCACGCGGCCTATTTCATAGCAGAGAGCAACTCCTCCACCTGCCGGTAGGCATATTGCAACTGCGTGTTGGTGGTGCAGTAGGGTGGCATGAAATACAGTACGTTGCCCAGCGGACGCATCAGCACCCCCCGCTCCAGCAGGAAGTAATACGCCCGGTCGCGGATGGTATTGAAGTACGACGTTTCGCCCGAGCTTTTCAGGTCAAAAGCCAGCAACGTACCGCGCTGCCGGATGTTTTCAACGTTCGCATAACCGGCAAGTCGCTGGGCAAAA
>Ga0105045_10002768_pt1 | contig 14870 bp, 14 predicted proteins | sample MAT02_FD_78089 | JGI IMG/M metagenome (GOLD analysis project Ga0105045, IMG submission 78089) | Freshwater microbial communities from Lake Fryxell liftoff mats and glacier meltwater in Antarctica - MAT-02 (megahit assembly) | ecosystem: Environmental > Aquatic > Freshwater > Ice > Liftoff...
CCGATGAGCAGTTCGGGCGCCACGTCGAATGCCTTGTTGGCCACCGAGAAGCTCGATGCGAACACCACCCTGCGCCGGTGCCCGCGTGCGTAGCCCCAGAGCTCACGGAGTGGCGGCGTCGGCGACAGCGGTATCGCAGCGATCGTGGGGTCAGCCATGGCGACGACGATACGAGTGGGAGCCGCCGAATGAGCCATTGGTTTGGGACGTCGGGATGCGGAGCCGATGCGGGCGCTCTCCTAACATCTGACGACCCGTCAGGAACGACGGGACGCTGACTCATCACCACACGCGGAGGCGCGAGCACTCATGGGCATCCTCGACGGCAAGGTTGCGATCGTCACGGGAGCGGGGCACGGCATCGGCCGAGGTCATGCCCTGGAGCTGGCCAAGCACGGCGCGAAGGTGGTCGTCAACGACCTCGGCGTGTCGGTCAAGGGTGAGGGCCAGGGCAAAGACGCCGACCTCACCGTGAACATCATCTCCGAGCGCGGCGGCGAGGCCGTCGCCAACTACGAGAACGTGGCGGACTTCGAGGGCGCCGGGCGCATGATCGCCCAGGCCGTCGACACGTTCGGCAAGCTCGACATCTTGGTGAACAACGCCGGCATCGTGCGCGACTCGGCCATCTGGAACATGTCTGAGGCTGACTTCGACGCCGTGCTCAACGTGCACGTCAAGGGCACCTGGGCGCCGTGCCACCACGCCGCCCGGCACTGGCGTGAGCGCAACAAAGCGGGCGAGATCTTCACCGGTCGGGTCATCAACACCACGTCGGGCGCCGGCCTGGTCGGCAACTTCGGCCAGACCAACTACGCCACGGCCAAGGCCGGCATTGCCGGCATGACCCAGACGCTCAGCCTCGAGCTCTACAAGCTCGGCATCACCGTCAACTGCGTTGGTCCGGCCGCCGCTACCCGCATCACCGGCACCATGCCCGGCGCCCCCGCGGTCATCGAGGCCGACGACGTTCCTGATGGCGAGTGGAACCGCATGGACCCCTCGGTGTCCTCGCCGCTCGTGGCCTGGCTGGCATCGGACGAGTCCCAGCACGTGACCGGCCAGATCATCCGCGCCGTGGCCGAGAACATCATCTTGATGAAGGGCTGGGCCGATGGCCCCTCCATCAACAACAAGGAGAGGCGCTGGGATGCGGAGAAGCTGGGCGCCCAGTTGGCTACCGACGTGTTCTTCACGCGGGCGCCGGGGCTCCGCTACTAGGCAGCCACCGCCTGGTCAACCGCTCGTCACCTGGGCGCGCTGTGGCAGGATGCCCCGATGCACAGCAGGGCGACGCCCGTCGCCACCAAGGGGGTTGGCATGCGTACACGGAACAGGCGCCTGATCGGCGCAGCAGCAGCACTCGCCGTATTGGCCACCGTCGCTGTCGGTTGTGGCAGCGACGGGGGGTCTGATGCTGGCGGCAGCGACACGACCAAGGTCACCGAGACCACCGGGTCCGGCGAACTCGGCGCCATCCGGGTTCCCCAGGACTACAAGACGATCCAGGAGGCGGTCGATATCGCCGAAGAGGGCGATCTGGTCCTGATCGACGAAGGCACCTACAACGAGGCCGTCGACGTCACCACCCCAGACATCACCATTCGTGGCGTCGACCGCAACAAGGTGATCCTCGACGGTGAGTTCGAGCTCGAGAACGGCATCCGGGTCCTCGATACCGATGGTGTTGTCGTCGAGAACATGACGGCGCGCAACTACGTGTCGAACGGGTTCTTCTGGACCGGCTCGGACCGCTATCGGGGTTCGTACCTCACCGCCTACCGCAACGGCGACTACGGCGTGTATTCCTTCGACGCCTACCACGGGCAGTTCGACAACAGCTACGGCGGTGGCAGCCCCGACGCTGGCTTCTACATCGGCGAGTGCTACGTGTGCGACGCCGTCATCGACAACGTGATCTCCGAGAACAATGGCCTCGGCTACTCCGGCACCAACTCCGGTGGTGATCTCTACATCGTGAACTCCACGTTCCGAAACAACCGGGCGGGCATCGTCCCCAACTCCGGTTCCTATGAGCTCTGCTACCCGGGCCGCGCCAACACCATCGTCGGCAACATCGTGCACGACAACAACAACAACGAGTCCCCGGCCATCGACGTTGCCCTGCTCGCACAGGGCAACGGGATCCTCATCGCCGGCAGCGTCAACAACATCGTGGAGCGCAACCTCGTGTTCGACCACGACCGGACCGGCATCGCCGCGGTCCCGTTCCCAGAAGAGGACGCCAGCGACGTGGTCCCGCCCACGAGCGAGCTCGAGGTCCCCTGCGAGGAGACCCGCGACGATGAGCTGCCGGCCGAGGGCGAAGTGCCCGACATCGTGCTGTGGAACGCCACGGGCAACAGCATCATCGGCAACCTCGTGTCGGGCTCGGGCCTCGCCGACCTGGCATCGGGAACCATCCCGCTCGACGCCGACTCGTTGACCACGGCACAGCTCGAGAACTGCTTCTCCGACAACGAGCACGAGTCCACCGCCCCCACCGATCTCGAGGCCCTGGCCCCCTGCGGCGGCGAGGGCAACGGCGGAGACTTCGAAGCCAACGGGCTCGACCTGCTGGTCCTGATCAACGAGCAGGCCGCCTCGCCCCCGAAGGACACCTACAAGACCACCCCCGAGCCGGGTGATCAGGAGTCCATGCCCGACGCCCTCACCAAGCCCTACGAGCGCTTCGAGGCCCCAACCAAGCCCGACGTCGACGCCATCACGGTGCCGAAAAAGCCCGCGAAGTAGTGGCGGCCGTCCGCCGTCGACCGGCTGCTGTCCTTGCCTCGGTCATCGCCCTCGTTGCGGTGGCTGCGGCGGCAGTGGTGCTGGTCGGCGGCGGCCGCTCATCGGACAGCAGCGCGGCGCCGGGACCGAGTGCCGAGGCCGGCGCGAACGAGCCCGGCGCGGGTGAGGTGGACTGGACCATGGTCGAGTGGGCTGACCGTCCGGTCGCTGCGGCCGGTCCCGAGCGGGTTTCCGAACCCGAGCGCCACCGTGGACCTCAAGGCCGCACCGGCCAGTTCGTGGTCAACTGTGCTTACAGCCACTCGGGCGCGAACGATCCGATCGTGCACTTCGGGATGGAGGGCATGTCGCACCGCCACGACTTCTTCGGTGCCGTGGAGCTCGACGAGTCCTCGACGCCCCAGCAGATGGCCGCGGTCGACACCACCTGCGACAAGAAGCCCGACACGGCCGCCTACTGGCACCCGACGCTCTATGACGGCGACGAGATCGTGAAGCCGCTCGACCTCCACGCCTACTACCGCGCCGCCCCTGGGGTCGATCCCCAAGCGGTCGAGCCGTTCCCCTTCGGCCTGGCGCTCATCGCCGGTGACCAGTTCGCCACGGGGCCCCAGGAGGGCGAAGCGACCGGCTGGACCTGTGGCACCCGGACCGACCTGAGCGACGACCCACCGGACTGCCCGGGCACCGCTCCGCTCCACCTCGTGCTCACCTTCCAGGATTGCTGGGACGGGGAGCACCTCGACAGCGAAGACCACAGCTCGCACGCCGCGTACTCCGCAGGGGGGCAGTGCCCCGCCAGCCACCCGGTGCACCTGCCGCAGCTGATGGTCTCGACCCGGTTCCCGATCTCGGGCCCCGGCCACGACCTTCGCCTGGCATCGGGCGACGTGCACACCGCCCACGGCGATTTCCTCAATGCCTGGGACCCGGACGGCCTGGCCCGCGAGATCGACGGCTGCATCAAGCGCGGCGTCGTCTGTGACCTGGCGTCGAACCGCGAGGAAGAGCGGCTCTTCGGTGGTGGCGTCGGGGGCTGAGCCAGCTCAGCGCCGCCAGCGGTCTACTCGAGCACGCGGACGGCGCCCACCATGCCCTTGGTCTTGGTGCCATGGAGCGAGCAGTAGTACGCGTAGTCACCGGGTACCTCGAAGGTCAGCGTCTGCTCGACCCCAGGCTCGAGGTCATCGGCGTCGATCTGGGCGAAGGCGCCGGGGGTCACGGGGAGCACGTTGTGCTCGGTGCGACCTCGGTTGTCGAAGGTGATCGGCGTGCCCGCCTTGACCTCGATGTACTTCTCGTCAAAGGCGTTGTCTCGTACGTCGACGAGCACCTCGGCCTCGGCCGTGAGATCGACGAAGGTCTCCTTTGCCAGGTCCGGGCCCTCCGATGCGGGCTTCGGCTTGGTGGTGGCGACCGCAGGGGACGTGGCGGGCTCGCCGCTGCCGCAGCCGGTCAGGGCGGTGGTCATGACGAGGGTGGCGACGATGACGACGACGGTGGCTCGGACGCGCATCGAGCGAGAGTAGCCCTACGCCGCTGGCTGTCGGCCAGAATCGACAGGCCATGACCGACGACCTCCCTCCTCGCGAAGATGCCGTCGCGCCCTTCGCAGATGCCTCGCCGTACATCGACGAGGTTCCGGCATCGGAGCGGGCGTTCTACGTCGACGAGTTCGCCGGGGAGACGATCGTGGCGGCCATCGGGGCGCCGAGCCCGGCCACGCTCGAAGCGATCGGGCGGACGGCAAGCTCGCTGGCCGAGAGTCGGGGCCGCCTGCTCCTCGTGGTCGACCGCACCGTCGCTGGTGGGGCCGAGATCGGATCGGTCCTGCCGGCCGAGCCCATCGTGCTCGATGCCCCCGAGGGTGAGCTCGACGGGTCCTGGCTGGCGGAGCTCTGGTTGGCCATCACCGACCGGCGCGAGGTCGTGGTCGGGTCGACCCCAGGGGACGAGGCCACGGTGGGCGCCCGCTTGGCGGTGGCCGTCCGCGCCCGCAAGCTCGTCCTCACCGACGAGCACGGCGGATGGGGCCGTCCGCCTCGGAGCTTCGCCGACATCGAGACGCACGCTGACGCCTTCCGTACCCAGCTCGTCGACCGCCAGGACGGGGCAGTGGTTGGCGCCCTTCAGGCCGCGCTCGACGGCGGGGTCATCAACGTCAACCTCTGCCGGCCCGAGGACCTCGACCGCGAGCTGTTCACGTTCGACGGGGCCGGGACGCTCTTCACCAGCGGGAGCTACGTCGCGCTCGACCAGCTGCGCGTCGACGACCTCCCTGCGGTCGAGCGGCTCGTCGCCCAGGGCACGGCCGACGGGTTGCTTCGGCCCCGCACCCGGACCGAGGTGGCCCGACTCGCGGTGGACGGCCTCGGTGCGCGCTTGGTCGGGAGCGGACACCTCGCTGGCATCGTGAGCCTCGAGACCGAGCCGTATCGCGAACTCGGGCTGGGCGAGGTAGCCGGCCTCTACACCGTGAGCCGCTTCTCGGGCGCAGGGGCGGGTGCGCTCCTGGTGGAGGGAATGCTCGACGTGGCGCGACGCCAGGCCCTCGACGCCGTCTTCGCCGTGACGGTGTCGGACCTTGCCGCCGCGTTCTTCCTGCGGCGCGGGTTCGCCGAGGTCGATCACGATGCCATCCCGGCCGAGAAGTGGCAGAGCTACGACGCGACCCGCAAGGCGACGGCTCGAGCCTTTCTCCGGGCGCCGGGCGACCCGGACCCGCAGGGGACCCTCAGTTTCTGACGGTTCGTCAGGTAGCGGTACGGTTCGGGTATGGATCTGCGCTTCTCGGACGAGGACGAGGCCTTCCGCGCCGAGGCGCGCGGGTGGCTCACCGAGCAGCTCGACGGCAACTTCGCCAAGGTCAAGGGCCGAGGCGGGCCGGGCGACGAACATGCGCTCTTCGACGAACGCCTGGAGTGGGAGCAGCACCTCGGACGCTCGGGTTGGAACTGCGTCGGCTGGCCCAAGGAGCACGGTGGTCGTGGCTTGAGCCTGCACCAGCAGGTGATCTGGTTCGAGGAGTACGCCCGAGCCGGCGGGCCCGGGCGGCTCGGTCACATCGGCGAAGGGCTCACCGGCCCGACCGTGATGGCGTTCGGTGACGCCCGGCAGCAGGAGCGATTCCTTCCCCCGATCGTGGCCGGCACCGAGCTGTGGGCCCAGGGTTACAGCGAACCCAACGCGGGCTCCGATCTGGCCAACGTGTCGACCCGTGCCGAGCCCGATGGCGACGATTGGCGGATTACGGGCCAGAAGGTCTGGACCTCGTTGGCCCATTGGTCCGACTGGGTCTTCGTCTTGGCTCGTACTGACCGTGAGGTTCAGCCGAAGCACCGTGGCATCACCTGCTTCCTCATGCCGCTGCGTGAGGAGGGCGTCGAGATCCGGCCCATCCGCCAGGTCACCGGCACCAGCGAGTTCAACGAGGTCTTCTTCGACAATGCCCTGGCCAAGGGCGAGCACGTCGTGGGTGGGGTGAACAACGGCTGGAAGGTGGCGATGGGCACGCTCGCCTTCGAGCGCGGGGCGTCCACACTCGGCCAGCAGATGGCGTTTCGCACCGAGCTCGATGAGCTGATCGCCGTCGCCAAGCGGACGGGCCGCATCGGCGATCCGATCATCCGCCAGCGCCTCGCCGCGGCGCACAGCGGCCTCGAGATCATGCGCTGGAACACGTTGCGGGTGCTCTCGGTCGACAGCGTGACCCCGCCGCCAGCGGCCATGATCACCAAGCTCTACTGGGCTTCGTGGCATCGCGACCTGGGCGAGCTGGCCATGGATATCCTCGGGCCCGAGGCGCTGCTCGGCGAACAGGTGCCGGGCTACGAACTCACGGCGTTGCAGCGGCTGTTCCTCTTCACCCGCTCCGACACCATCTACGCCGGGTCCAACCAGATCCAGCGAAACATCATCGGCGAGCGAGCGCTCGGCCTTCCCAAGGAGCCCTGATGCCCGCACCAGCACCCGACTACGTCGGCGGCCATGGTCTGCTCGCGGGCAAGACCGTTGTCATAACCGCTGCGGCTGGCACCGGCATCGGCTCCGCCGTGGCCAAGAAGGCCATCGAGGAAGGGGCGACGGTCCTCATCTCCGATTTCCACGAGCGTCGGCTCGGCGAGACGGCCGATCGCCTGGGCGATGAGACCGGCACCCGCCCGGCCACCCAGGTCTGCAACGTCACCGATGAGGCGCAGGTGCAAGCGCTCGTCGACGCAGCCGTTGCTCAGCTCGGTCACATCGATGTGATGATCAACAACGCCGGTCTGGGTGGCTCAGCCCGGATCGTCGAGATGACCGACGAGCAGTGGTCGACGGTGCTCGACGTGACCCTCACGGGCACGTTCCGGTGCACCCGCGCCGTGCTCAAGCACATGACCGAGCGGGGGAGCGGCGTCATCGTGAACAACGCCTCGGTGTTGGGCTGGCGGGCGCAGGCCGAACAGGCGCACTACGCCGCGGCCAAGGCGGGCGTGATGGCCTTCACCCGTTGCGCCGCCATCGAGGCTGCGCCGCACGGCATCCGCATCAACGCCGTTGCGCCCAGCCTGGCCATGCACCCGTTCCTCGCCAAGGTCACCACCGATGATCTCCTCGCTGAGCTCACCGAACGCGAGGCTTTCGGCCGCTATGCGGAGCCCTGGGAGATCGCCAACGTCATGGTGTTCTTGGCCAGCGATTACTCCAGCTACCTCACCGGCGAGGTCATCGCCGCCAGTTCCCAGCGAGCCTGAGGAGGCGTCCATGGCCGTGACCACCTTCGAGGGCATCGATGCCGTGCGGGCCGCCGTCGGCACCCATCTCGGCTATTCCGAGTGGACCACGGTGACCCAAGCGCAGGTGAATACGTTCGCCGACGCCACCGGCGATCACCAGTGGATCCACGTCGATGTGCAACGAGCCAATGCCGAGTCGCCCTTCGGTGGCCCCATCGCCCACGGCTACCTCACCGTGTCGTTGACCAACCTCTTCCTGCCACAGGTGGTGGAGGTGCAGGGCATCACGGCGGGGATCAACCGCGGCACCGGCAAGATCCGCTTTCCTTCACCGGTTCCGGTGGGTTCGCGGCTGCGAGGCGGGGTGGAGCTGGTGGCGGTCGACGACGTGGAACGCGACGGCGTGGTCACCGGCATCGATACCACGATGATCATCACGGTGGAGCGCGAAGGCTCCGACAAGCCGGTGTGCGTGGTCGAGAGCCTGAGCCGGTACCTGGCCTGAACACAACCTGACCGGCCTCGGCCTGTTCCATGGGGAAAGCTGTCGGGGTGAGTGACCTTGGCGGCCCGACGTGTGCGGTGTGCGCCACGTCGGCACCCGGACCTTTCTGCCCGGGATGCGGAGCCCACCTGTGGGGGCCCGCGGCTCAAGAGTTGGCACGACTCGATGCCCAGGTTGGTTGGCTCCAGCAGCGGCGAGCGATCTTGCTGGCCGAGATGCAGGCCCGTCCCGCCCCGCCCGCCGGCGTGGTGGCTCCCCCGCCCGGCGCAAGCTCGGATTCGCCGAGGACCAGCCCCCAGGTCTCGTCGATCCTTCTTGCGCTCGGTACCGCACTGCTCGTGGTGGCGGCCATCGTGTTCGCGGCCGTGTCCTGGTCGCGCCTGAGCGCCCTCGGCCAAGGCGCACTGCTGGTGGGCTTGACCCTGGCTGCCGGAGCGGCAACGCGCCTCGCAGTTCGCCGAGGGCTGCAGGGCACCGGCGAGGCGTTCGGCGTGATGACCGTCGTGATGGGCCCGCTCGTCGCTCAGGCCATCCGGGTCACGTTGGACCTGCCCTCGATCGATGACGGCAGTTGGTCGAACTGGCTGGCGTGGAGTTGGTGGCCGCTCACGCTGGCCTCGGTTGGTTTGGCGGCGTGGACGTTCGGTCGATGGGTTGGCGTCCGCGGCCCTCAGCTCATTGGAGCAGTCCTGGTCCAGTGTGCGCCCGCCCTGTGGATCCTGGTTGCGCCGCTGGCGCCGGTGCCTGCTGGATTCGTCCTCGCACTGCAGGGAGCCCTCGTGGCGGTGGTGACAGGCAGTTGGGTGCCGCCATCTTTCACCCAGGTTGTGTGGCGACGCGGGAGCGCATGGGCATGGACCACAGGTGCCATCGTCGTGGTGGCGGGAGCTTTCGTCGTCGGCGCCGACGGGGAGTGGGGTCTGCGAGGCGCGGCTGACCTGGGTGCCACACTGGCCTTGGTTGGTGTTGGCGCCTTTGCTGTGGTGATCGCTGCTTGTCGAGCCCGTGAGGGCTGGTCGGAGCTGGCCGATGCCACCGCTTCGGCGGCAACGGTCGTGGGTCTGCTTGCGGTGGTTCGGGGTTGTGTGGGCACCCTTCCCGGCAACGCGTGCTGGCCTGCGGTGGGCCTCGTTGCGGTCGTCGTGGCGGCCGCGGCCGGTCGGGTCGGATTCCCGCGGGGAAGGGTGGTCGGCGCGACCGCCGGCCTGGCCGCGCTCGCCGCCTCGTTCCCGCTCGTTGCGACGGGCCTGGCCGTGGCATCTGCCGCCTCTGACCTGACGTCGCGGCCGTGGTCGGGTGCGCCCGGTCAGTCGGTGGTCGTCGATGCTCCACTGGCGTATGCGCTGGGGCTGCCCAGCATCGCTGTGCTCGTCGCGTGGCTCCTGGTCGTGCGGCACCGCTTCGTCCGCCACCAGCGTGACGACCTGCTGATGGTGTTGGGCGGCTTCAGCGTGATCGCGGTCGTGGGCCTGGCGGGAACCACCGTGGTGCTCCTCTCATCGGTCTCCCTGATGGTTGCAGTCGGTCTCGGGGTCATGGCCGCCCGGCCGAGCGCCGTGGCGGTCTTGCGCTGGTCGTTCGTGGCCTCGGGGGGCGTGGCGGCGGCCTGGTCTTCGGCCACTCCTGGCCTCACCCTGGTTGCCTTGGTGGTCGCACTTGGGGTGGCGGTTGCCGCGGTGTTCGTTGGCATCGCCCACGACGATGCCACGGTCAGCTCCGCTGGTTCGGGAACGGGCATCGCTGCGTTCGCCGGTGCCCACCTTGTAGCCGGCTATCTCCTCGACGTGGAGCCGGTGTGGAACTGGGCTGCGCTGGCATGTACCGGCGCGGTCCTGGCCGCAGGGGTGGCGGTCGCGTTGCGAGGTGATCTGGCGGCGGATCTGTCGCCGGTGCGAACGGCGGCCCGGAACGTCGTGGGCGGATCGGCCATGGTCCACCTCATTGGTGTCGCCGTCCTGCTGACCAGGGCGCGCGACGTTTGGGTCGAGGGGCTGCTCGACGCTCGGGTCGAGGTACCCGGCCTCATCGATGCGCTCACCGTGTCTCTTGCGTTCGGGGCGGTTGCGCTCGCGGTGGTTGGAGTGCGTCGCGATCCGCGTCTTCGTGCTGGCTGGCCTTGGCTCGTGGCGTCAGCGACCGAGGTGCTCGTCTTGGCTTGGGTGCGCTTCGCCGACGCCGAGGTCGACCTGCCGGAGGCCTACATCCTCCCCCTCGCCGGAGTCGTCGGCCTGACGGCGCTCTTGTCGGCCCGAGCTCGTCGCGGTGGCTGGACCACCGCGTCGTCGTGGGAGCTCGAGGGTCCACCTCTGGCGCTCGCACTCGGTCCCACGTCGTTGGTGGCGCTCGGCGACCCTGGCATCGCCCGGCTCGTCGTGGCGTTGGGTGTGGCCGCCGTGGCGCTCGCGGCTGGGGCCGCGCTCGGTCGTCGAGCGTTGGTCGACGTCGGCGTAGTCGTGGTCCTCGTCCTCGGTGGCCAAACGCTGTTGCCCTATGCCGCCGAGCTTCCCCGCTGGATCGTGCTCGCGGTTGCTGGGTCGCTCCTCGTGGGGTTGGGGGCCACGTTCGAGCAGCGCCGCCAGGACCTCACGACCGCACGCACGCGCTACCGCTCGCTGCGGTGAGCGAGCGTCGCGCTACCGGCGCAGGAGCACGGCCGAGCCGTGGCCGAAGAGGCCTTGGTTCGCAGTGATGCCCGCAGTGGCACCTTCGACCTGACGGCCGGTGGCTTGGCCCCGAAGCTGCCAGGTGACCTCGCAGATCTGGGCAATGGCCTGGGCGGGGACGGCCTCGCCGAAACAGGCCAGACCGCCGCTCGGGTTCACCGGAATCCGTCCGCCCATCTGCGTGTCTCCGTCGTTGAGGAGCCGTTCGGCCTCGCCCTGTTTGCACAGCCCGATGTCTTCGTACCAGTCGAGCTCGAGGGCGGTCGAGAGGTCGTACACCTCGGCCAGCGAGAGTTCGTCGGGCCCGATGCCCGCTTCCTCGTAGGCCGCATGAGCGATCGACTGCTTGAAGGTCTGGTCGGCGCGGGCCACCACGGCGGTGGAGTCCGTGGCCATGTCGGGCAGGTCGATGACGGTGTTGGGGTAGGTGGGGGTCACGGTGGACACCGCGGCCACCCGCACCGGCGAACCGGCGGTACCGGCATGGCGCTGGGCGAACTCCATCGACGTCAGCACCACCGCGGCGCCGCCATCGGCGGTGGCGCAGATCTCGAGCAGGTGCAGTGGGTCGGCCACCATCGGGCTGGCGAGCACGTCGTGGACCGTGACCGCCTTCTGGAAGCGAGCGTTCGGGTTGGCGAGTCCGTTGCCGGCGTTCTTGACCTTCACCTTGGCGAAGTCCTCGGCGGTGGCGCCGTAGAGGTCCATGCGCCGGCGTGCGGCGAGGGCGAAGTAGGTGGGGTTGGTGGCACCCACCAGCCGAAAGCGCAACCAGTCAGGGTCTGTGGGGCGATCGCCGGCGTTGGGGGCGAGGAAACCCTTGGGCGTCGTGTCGGCGCCCACGACCAGGGCGACGTCGCACAGCCCTGCGAGGATCCGAGTGCGGGCAGCTTCGAGTGCGGTGACGCCCGACGCACAGGCGGCATAGGACGACGCCACTCGTGCGCCCGTCCACCCCATGGCCTGGGCGAAGGTGGCGCCGGACACGTACCCGGGGTAGCCGTTGCGCATGGTGTCGGCGCCCGAGACGAACTGCACGTCGGTCCAGGCGATCCCCGCATCTCGCAGTGCGTCGCGTGCTGCGGCCACGCCGTACTCGACGAAGTTCCGGCCCCACTTTCCCCAGGGGTGCATTCCGACGCCGAGGACGGCAACATCGTTGGCGGACATCAGGCGACCCCTTCCGCTTCGTCGGCTGGCTTCCATTTCCAGATGAGGTGCTCGGCAGCTTCGTCGCGGTAGAGCACGTCGATCACCAACTCCATTCGCTGGCCGACCCGTAGGTCATCCACGGTCACACCGGCGATGACCTGGCCCATCACGACGAGCCCTTCATCGGCCAATTCCACGGCGGCGATGCAAAAGGGCGTGTGCTCGTCGGTGGGGACCACATAGGGGGGTGGCGGTTGGTAGCGGGCATCGGTGTAGCTCCAGACGGTGCCGAACCGCGAGAGGCGAACTTCGTCGAAGGCGGTACCACCGCACGCCGGGTTGGGGCAGCCGTAGTCGGCCTTCGGGAAGACGTAGGTGCCACAGCTTGCGCAGCGCAGGCCCAGCAGCGCAGGAGCCTCTTCATCGGAGGTGAACCAGCCTTCGGCGCCGAGCGCAGGTTGGCGTGCGATGGTGGTCAAGTGGTCCCCCAGGGATCGTGGCTCACGGTTTCTGATGGTACGTCAGATCGTGGACGCGCCGACAAGCCCCGCTTCGGCCTGATGCAAGTCTCGTCAGTGGTTCCACCACCTGATATCAGATAGGCGTCAGGAAACCGAAAGCACGTCGTCACCTCGGCCACACTCGGCAGAAATGGCCCCTTCGTAGGTTCGATGGCAGCGGCAACCCGCGACTGAATCGACCGTGCTGACGAACACTCGGCCTTCACGGGAGGGAAACAAACGTGAAACCTGCGAACCCTACGTTGACCTCCATGCAGGTTGAGATGGTGCGCTGGCCAGCCGAAGAAGCCCGTCTCGCCGAGATCCGTTCCACGGGTCAGGCGCGGCTGGTGCTGGTGCCCGAGGGGGTGGCACCGCCGCTCACCGCCGATCCGCTCGAGGACTGGGTCCGATTGCCCGCTTCTGACGAAGACGTTCGGGCGCGCGTCCGGGTTCTCGAGGACCGAGCTCGGGGTGCCGAAAAAGCGAACCTTCCCGAACTCGATGAGAACGGACTGCTCCGCCTGGGCGGGTTGTGGGTCTCGCTGCCGCCTGTCGAGCATCGGCTCATGGGCGTGTTGCTCGATCGCTACCGAGCCGTCGTGAGCCGTGAGGCATTGGCTCGGGCCGGATGGCCCGACGGCATTCCCGGTCGCAACGTTCTCGATGTCCACATCGTCCGGCTCCGTAGGCGCCTCGCGCCCCTCGGGCTCGTGATACGAACCGTTCGTTCCCGGGGGTATCTCCTGGAACGAGGACGGTTCGAGGCCGCCACCGCCATCGGCACCTGAGCTGGCCCCCAACCCATCAGACCCACCAAACAAAGGAACCATTCATGCCTCGACTCGTCACCGCAATCATCAAGCCGTACCGCCTTGATGAGGTGAAAGAAGCACTGCGCGACGCCGGGGTGATCGGCATGACCGTGTCTGAAGTCCGGGGTTTCGGACGCCAGGGCGGTCACAGCGAGACCTACCGCGGCGCGGAGTACTCCATCGACTTCCTGCCCAAGCTCAAGATCGAGATCCTCGTGGTCGCTGACGACGCCGAGCGGATCACGCAGTTGGTGGCCGACGCGGCCAAGACCGGCCAGATCGGCGACGGCAAGATCTGGGTGACCGCGGTCGAATCTGTGATCCGCATCCGCACCGACGAACGCGACGACGACGCCGTCTAGGCCTGGTTTGGCGGCTCCGGGGTTCTGTCCGCTGGTCTCCGGCGGATAGAACCCTGGAGATGACGCTCTACGACGATCGCCGGCTGTGGCCGGGAACGGTGCCGCCCGTGGCCGGTTCGCCCCGCCGTCGGCCGGGGTCGATTCGACGCACAACGAGCGTCGACATCGAGCGGCCCGAAGGGTTTGCCGGGCCGCTCGTGCTCCGGGGGCGGGGCCGAGACCTGGCGACCGGAACCGACCAGGACACGGTCCTCGCCGCGGCCGCCACCGAGGTGGTCATCGACTTCGTGGGCGACCGGACGATTCGTTCGGTGCACGCAACTCCCGATCCCGGCGGGCTCGAAGCAGTGGTTGGCGAGCGGGCCGGATCGGGATTCCGACGCATCCTTGCCGATGCCTGCCCCCACTTGGCGGGTTCGGGGTCGCTCGTGCACCTCTTGCTCGACGAGGTGACTCCGGCCACCCTCATCTCTGGTTCGTCGCTCGCTCGTGAGGGCGCCATCAAGGTGGCGGCGGATGGCGACCTGTCGAGACTGCCCTTCGGGATCTGCGCCGGCTGGCAGGTGGGCGGGGCCATGGAGGCGGCCATCGTCGAGACGGGTGTACCCCTCCTCGGCTGGGGCCCACCCGCGCCATCGCTCACCACCGATGACGACCCGTTGGCCTGGCATGCGATGGCGGACCTTGCGGCCGCGTCGATGCGGCGCCGACGTCGGATCGACCTGGTGCCGGTCGAGTCGGTGCTCGAGATCGATGTGCGCTACCGCGACAGCTACTGGGAGCGGGATCTCACCGAGACGGTGGTGCACGAGTACGGACTGTTCGTCACCGTGGACCGGGCATCGTGGCGGGTGACGGCGGCCGAAGCCACGCCGGGACCGCTGCCTGCGCCTGAGTGCCCGACTGCCGCGGCGGGCGCAGCCCACCTCGTGGACGTCGATGTCCGCGACCTGCGCGAGGTGGTTCGCGACCGCTTCGTGGGGACCTCGAGCTGCACACACCTCAACGACGTGTACCGCTCACTCGCCGATGTGGCGCGGCTTGCCGATGGTTTCACCCAAGGGTGACGGGAACCTCGTAGATGTTCAGGCGGTCGCCGCCGTCTTCCATGCTCTCCTCCCAGAGCGTGATCACAACGTCGCCCTCGTACGCGGCCACCTCCGCCTCGATCTCGAAGGTCCCCCACGTGCCCGACCCCGAGGTCGCCATCCCCGCGCCCTCAGCCAACAACGCGCCTTCGGTCGTGCGGACCGAGTAACGGAAGGCGGCCTCGAAGGTGTTCGACATGCCCGAGATCGTGATGGGTGACGAGACCTGTTGGTGCGGGGTTGGTGTCTCGGCCAGGATCGGTGGGGTCACGTCGGCGAACGATCCTCGCCCGTCGTACGACGGGGGGAGTCC